>PR_CR_10_Liq_1_inCRDRAFT_1000131_pt1 | contig 42009 bp, 35 predicted proteins | sample PRCRCaboRojoPR_3_FD_10241 | JGI IMG/M metagenome (IMG submission 10241) | reverse complement strand
CCAACCCCAACCCACCCAGGCCCAGCAAGCCATGGCCCGAGGCAGAGGACGCGGACGCGGACGAGGCATGAGGTAATAAGTAATATTGAGAAGAGGAATGGGTAATAAGTTAATATGAGTGAAATGAACCTTAGAAAAGACTTGGTGTCTGGAGTAGTTGCTGGGGTGGCTAACGTTCTAGTTTCAGGGCCTCTTGATACTGCTAGAACTAGGATCCAAGTCCATGGTTTGTTTTCAAACTCAAAGCCTTCAGTATATTCAGCTTTTTATTCTCTGTACTCCCAGCATAACATACGTGGTCTCTACAAAGGTCTCCAAGCCTCCTTGATTGCTGCACCAGCTGCCTGGAGTATTTATTTTCCAGTTTATAACTATACCAGGCATTACTTATCGACTTACTCTTCAAATAAGAACTTGAACAATTTAGGAGGTTCTTTGGCAGGAGGTTTTATGGGGACAATTTTAACAAACCCTTTGTGGTTGATTAGAGCTAGACTCCAAGCCTCTGACCAGCAAGATTCTATTTATGAGGTATTCCGGAAGATTCTGAAGCAAGAGGGCCCGGGGACTTTTTTGCGGGGAATTGCAGTATCTTCGTTGGGAATAATTCATATTGGCATCCAATTTCCACTTTATGAGTTATCTAAGTCTTACTTAACAGACCAAGAAAAGCCTCCAGGGTTGGGGAAAATGATTTTGTGCAGTTCACTTCCTAAACTAGTAGCTAGTTTGGTTACTTACCCGAACGAAGTCCTTAGATCAAGAGTTTACGTTCATAACAAATCTACAGATAAAAGGTTCTCAGGGGTTTTATCTCTGCTTACTTTCACTTGGAAAAACGAAGGTCTCCGGGGTTTTTACTCTGGGTTCTTCCTAAATACATTGAGAGTGTTGCCCTCGACTTTTATTACTCTATACACTTACGAATGGGTATCTTACTGGTTAAAGTAACTCGTGGGTTTGTAGTAATATAATAATTAACTTATACTCGGTTTGAAGACTCCTCTGAAACCTTCCCTCTCATCATGGCTGAAAATTCGTCTAGGTCAATTACGCCATCTCCGTTAGTATCAGCTTCATTAAGCATAGCTGTGATTTGACTGTCTTGAATAGATCCACCTGCTAAGGTTTCTCTAAGTTCATTCAAAGAAATGTGCCCGTCTCCGTCTTTATCGAACTTAGCGAATGCTTGCTTCAATTTTTCGTACGAAAGCACATTGTACCAGTTAGCAGCTGCGATCAGGAATTCAGAGTAGTTTATAAACCCGTTTCCATCAGTATCGCACTGAGCCATGATGCTTTCTACATCTAAAGGAATGCTGACCTCGTTTTTTTCTAAACCTTTTTGAATTTCGTTTTTGCTTAGTTTTCCGTCTCCGTTTTCGTCAAGGGCCCTAAAAACTCTTTCTAGTTCTGAAGTTTCGTCCTTAGAAAGTAGCTGAGTCGCTATGTAAGACATAGTAGCTCTTTGCAGTTGACTTTGGATATTGAAAGCTGCTAAGTTTTTTAGGTAAGGTCTTCCTAGCACGTTGTCTTGGCACTGGTTTTTCCCACGTGTTTGTATCCACTGGTCGTTATATACTTCTTTGATAGAAGGTCGTTGGCTTGGGTTTTTAGTTAGCATACGTTGTATCAAGTCTTTGGCTTCTTGGGAAACGCTATTCCATATTTTGCCTTTGAATTCTAGTTCTGAAGTCATTATCCTTGCTTGTATTTGCCTGTCACTTCTGCCGTTGAAAGGTGGGTATCCAGAAAGCAGTATGTACAGTATTACTCCGCAACTCCAAACATCGCACTTTTCATCATAGTTTCCTCTGAGTAGTTCTGGAGCCATGTAGTAGCAAGTGCCTATGATCTGCTTCATCTTTTGGTTGGGAGTAAAGCACACAGAAGTTCCGAAGTCAATTACTTTTATGCCTGCGTCGGGCTTTTGGGATTCAAGTAAAAGGTTTTCGGGTTTTAAGTCACGGTGAACAATTCCTTCTTCGTGGCAATACATCACCACAGAGCATATGTCCAGCATGTACTTCGCAGCTTGGTTCTCTGAAAAGTTTTTGTTTTTCTGGATGCTGTCAAAAAGGTCCCCGCCTGTACAAAGTTCCTGGACAATATGGATGTTCGTTTTGTCTTGGTAGACTTCAAATATTTTGATGATGTTAGGGTGGTCGAGTGCTTTGAGTATGTTGACTTCTTTTAGGAGTCTTGAGACGCCTGCAGTGTTCTGACTTTTTACTTTGATTGTTTTGCAAGCAAACTGTCGCCCGGTTGAAATTTGTCTTACTTTTTTAACTGAACCATAACCTCCTTCCCCTAACTTTTCAACGATTCGGTAGGCCTTTGTTAGAGGCTGGTCTTTAATGAGCTTAATAAAGTCTTTTCCTTCGACAAAATTACTTTTGGGTTTAGTGTCACGAGATTCGTGGTTTTTACTCTTGGTTGAACAACAACTTCCCATTAAAAATGCAAACTTCTCTATATCAAGTAATAAAGCCTCAAAAGTACGACTTGGACTTTGGCTCAGAGGTGAAGCACTTTTACTTGTTTGACTACAACTCCAAAAACAACTTAAAAGAACTTCCCCAGAATATTTTAGGCATTTACGAACCTATTTACGTTGCTGAAGACCTGTTAGGTTTGCAGCACTGGCTTAATTTTCAAGAAACTGACTTCCAGGTGAAGTGGCTAGGTCCTCAGGGACTGGATTCTTCCTTTTGCAAAGCTCTTAGAGTTACTTCGTTGCCAATGTTTGTTAGTTTTATGAATGACCTAATTCTTTACTCCAGCAAAGACCCTCCGTCGGCTGAGTTGCTTGAAGACCTTAAAAAAGGGTCTATCAAACCCCAAATAGAGGATTTGGCAAAAGAAGTTATAGAACAGATGCTGAGTGAAGTAGCTTCAGGCACCCTTAAAGACAAAGACTGGAAGGGGCTAATTCCTACCTTACAACAAGAAATACTGAACTACCAAAAACTAGTTAGCCAGCAACAGTCAATGATTGACGACTTAAAGCAAACTATTGAAGAAAAGAACCAGAAAATCCAGCAACTCTCAGGAATCATGTAAATCTTACATAGCGAACAAAACGAAGACTCCAAACAAAAAGTGAGTGACTTCAAGAAAAGAAGCTACGAAGTTCTTGCAAGAGACATGAAAAAACCTAAAAACGCTGACGAAGACTTTTGGAAAATCAAACACGAAGACCCCTCTGAATTCGACGAAATTGCTAACACAGAGAGTCTTTGGATCACCAACATCGAAGGAACCAATTCTAAAAAAGGCTTGCTTCCTAAGTTCGAGCACCAGTCTCCAATAGTTGGAACTAGAAAAATAAACAGCACACTGAAGTCCCAGCAAGAAAAACACCTAAAAGCAATGCAAGAAAAACAGCCAACAGGCAGAGACGGAAAAAAACTGCCTATTCCTAGACAATCCCTGACTTCAAGTGTGTCTAGCTTAAACCCCAAGGTTTCGGCAAGGAAAAACCTTGCTGCTTCACAAAAGCTCATAAGTAAATGATTTTATTAAATTTAAATGTCCAAAGGGCAAGTCAACTTGGAATTGGTGCATGCTTTTGGGTCACTAAGTTCTACAGGAATGAAAAACAGCATTTGTTTTGGGGATGACGAAAGTGCAACTATGATTTACGCAGTTGGGAAGCACATAGGAGTCCGCTCAATGGACACAACTGAAATGAGTTTTATAATGGTAAGAATTACTTAGGAACCCTCTAAAGTAACTCAAGTGACGTCCTTGGCAATGACTCCAGAAAGGCACAAAAGGTTCATTGCAGTAGGGGAGTACCTAGAAAATGAAGGAGTTTCTCAGGTTGCAGTGATAGATTTGAAAAACTCCAACGGGTACAAAAGACTGAGGGAACTCAGCATACCAGGGCTGGAATACAAGTACAACAGTTTGGCTTTTTCACAAGACTCCAAGTTACTGGCTTGTGTAAGTGGAGGAAAAAGTATAGTTTGGGACTGGTACAAGAAAAAACTCATAGGAGAAGAAGACTTAGGAGCTAGCATCACTAAAATTTCAATTAATCCTGAAGACAGTCACTTGATTAGCACTTCTGGTCCTAACCACTGGAAAACTTGGAGAGTAGAAGAAAGAATGTTTAAAGAACAAGTTCTTTTCAGTAAACTTTCGCAAACTCAGAACTTCACAGACCACTGCTGGCTGGACGAAAACACCATTGTGGCAGTTACTGACATTGCCGAAGTTTTTTTGGCCAAAAGCAACCAAATAATTCAGTACATAGAGTTTGCTTTGGGAAAGGAAGCACAAAACCACTTAGGAGCAGCAGGAATAACTTGCGTGGTGGGGTTTTCGAAGGGGTTTGTTTTAGGAAGTGACGAGGGCTACATTGCTGTTTGGGAGATGAACGACACTAACGACATGGAAGATTCAGAGGAGGAGTTTTACTACTTGCGTAGGTTTTGGCACTGCGGAAGGAACTCTTCTATTGTTTCTTTGGAGATTTCTACCAATGAAGAAAACCTTGCAGTGGCCTTAAGCAACAACGACATTGGGTACTGCTCTTTGTCCAAAGCTATTATAGAAGGGGGCAGTGAACTTAAAGTGTTTTGTGGAGGGTTCCATTCTGGGAAGGTCAGGCATATGGACCTTGCAGTGCAAAAGCCCCTTTTAGCTACTTGCTCTGACGAAGACTCTACTTTGCGGATTTGGAACTACACTAGCATGACCTGTGAGCTTGCTAAGAAACTTTACATTATTGAAAAAGAAGGACTGGATCCCCGGACAGAGCCTGTAACAAAGCCTTTGCAGAGTCTTGCTTTCCACCCTTCTGGGTTTTACCTAGCTATAGGCTTTATGGACAAACTTAGACTGTTCCACCTTTTAAGCGATGAACTAAGGTTTTTCAGAGAAGTAAGTGCTTCAAGGTGCACTTTGTTGAAGTTCAGCAATGAAGGGCACATGCTAGCTGCAGTTTCGGGACAGAACATAATGATTTACCAATCCTACACTTTGGAGTTCTTGCAGGTGGTTTGTGCGCATACAAGTGTGATTCAGGAAATATCTTGGAGTCGCTTGGACCAAAAGTTGTACTCTGTAGGGGCAGATGGAGCTATTTTTGAGTACCAAACCAACACTTGGACTAAGGAACAGAAATACCTGAACAACAACATTGAGTTCAGTTGTCTAACTTTGGGGGAAGACGAGTTTTTGTACGCTGCAGGATTAGAAGGAAGTTTCCCAGTGATTATTCAGTCGGAGTATGAAAACAAAAAGTTTGAAGTAGACCGTGAACTATCGGATTTGCTGTTTTTCAAAACCAAAAGGAGAGTAAGGTGCTGCTTTGGTGCAACTAGCAAAGGGAGTGTTTTGAACTTTGGGCAGGAATTCGGAAGTCAATGGCACCAGGAAATTGAACTCCACCAAGGACCTATTAGTATAATTAAGGCAGCCCCCAACGGAAGGCACTTAATTACAGCTGGAGAAGACGGGATGCTTTTTGTTTTCAAAATAGAAGAAAGCCTAGAATTTGTTTCGTTTGAAAGAAACGAAAACAAAGAAAAAGAAATAAGTGCAGTGGCTGACGAAAGCCTTGCTGAAATGGTGCTTGTAGAAAGGAAACAAGTTAGCGCCTACAAAGAAAGAATCAACTACCAAAAAAGACAACTAGAACAAATCAATCGCGAGTTCAACCGAAAAACAAAACTCCAAGACGCAATTTATGAAGAAAAACTCCAAGAAATCAGAGACAGTATCTACCAAAACATCAGGTCTCAGAAAAAACGAATAGAAGAACTCAGAGTCCAAAAGTTCAAACAAGAAGAAGACTACCAAAAGAAACTTAGAGAAATCGAAAAAGAACACAATGAAGAAGTAGACAAACTTGAAGACCTCTACGGAAAAAAACTTGAACTCGAAAACGAAAGGTACAGACAACTAGAACACGACAGAGTCGAAATGAAACAACAATTCGAAAACCAAATTAAACAAATTCGTTCGCAAAACGAAAACAACGTAGGAGGCTTAGAAGAAGCTTTTAGAGACTCTTTGTGCAAAGCCCAGCGAGAATACGAATCCACCAACAGAACAGCAGAGGAACTCAAAGAAATATACGAAAAAAGACTTTCACAACAAGAAGACGAGCACGAAGCTGAAGTTTTGGACATCAACGAGAAATACAAAGAAATTCTAGACAGCATCACAGCCCAGCACAAACAACTTTCAGAAACCTTCCAAGAACTCAAAAACACCCAAACAAACGCCAACAAAGAAAAACACCAACTTAAACAAAAACTTGAAAAAAAAAGAGAAACAGCCAGCAAAATCCGAGCAGACATCTCTGAACTCAGGAAAGAAATCAAGAACTCGGAACAAAACATCCACGAAAAAGAAGAAAGAATCTCTAAAAAAGAAAACAAACTTTACGAGTACAAAAAACAGATTTACGAGTTGAAAAAAGCCAAAAAGAACTTAATGGACCTGCAAACCGAAATCATTGAAGAAATGCAGCCTAAAGACGAACAAATCGAAATGCTAGGTGGAAGAATCAAAAACGTAAGTAGCGACCTCAGCAACGTCCGCAAAGACAACCAAGAACTCCAAAGGGATGTTGAAAAGTCCGAAGACCTCATTAAAATAGCAAAAAACGAAAACAAATCCCAAGTTTCCCAAACCGAAAAAGTAGATCAAGTAATTAGGTCCATCATAAATGACATCCACAACGCAGTGTCTACCCTCGAACCTAAAAAGTGGCCTGAAGAAATAAAAAAACTCTACCACAACTACGTAGACAAAGCCGGAGAAAGCTCCAACAAAGACCCTGACTCTGTCCAGGAACTCGAACACCAACTTAAGTACATGGAAAAAAACATTTCAGGAATCAGAGACGTAAAAAAGAAGTCCCAAAAACGCTTTGCTGTGGAAATGCGCAAACGAACCCAAGAAAACTCTACTTTAATTCAGGAAATCAACAAACTTAAATTCGAAAACAAGAACTACGAGATTAGAATTAAACAACTCAAACAGCAAATAGAACACTTGCAAGGGTCCTTCAAAGAAACCAAACCCCAGCCATCGAAACAAAGCGCTCCTAGACAAACCAACCCCACTCCTTTTATGGGATACGTGAACAAGTTGTCTGCAGTGGACTACCGAGCTTCTTCTTTGCAGGACAAACAAAGAATCCTTGACCTGCAAAACGACCTTCAAGAAAAAAAAGAACAAAACTTCTACTTACGTATGGAAATCAACCAACTTAAAAGTATGATAGCTAAAGTTTCTCCTAAGTAAATATGTACTCAGCTTTGCAGTCTGACCTCCAGCAAAAGGCTAAGCTAGTCAAGGAGTTCCAGCAAGAAATCAAAAAACTCAAAGACTTGTCTTCGCAAATTGGAACTAACAGAGACAACGCTGCGTTAAGACAAACCATCGCAAAAGAAAGGGATGAAACCAAAAACCTCTCCAAAGAATTACTCAACATATTCAAAACTCCTCCTTCGCGGTCTGAAAAACTCCAACACGACAAGCTTGCAAAGGAATTCGAGGCCCTTTTTAAGCAGTTCCAGGCCTTAAACCAAGAGTTAATAGAAAAAGAAAAAACAGTCCTGCATATCCAAGAAGAACAAGTCAGGGAGTCCATCTCGAACGACCAGTTCATTCAAAGAGACACCCTAGCTTTCAAGTCAGTAGGCGACTTAGACGAAGCCATGCTTAAAGAAAGGCACAACGAAATCAACCAGCTTGAAAGGGACATGACTGAAGTGAATACCATGTTCAAAGACATTGCAGCTATGGTCCAAGAACAAGGAGGAATGCTTGACGGAGCTGAAACAAACGTAGAAAACACCGTTAAAGAAACAGGCAGGGCAGTTGAAGAACTTAACAAGGCTGACGAGTACCAAAAAAGAAGCAAAAGGAAAATGATGTGTCTTTTAGCTATTGCTTTAGTAGTAGTAGTAGCACTCATACTTATTGTTTTGGGAGTTACCGGTAGTCTTTAATTATTTAATTCCTGCGTAAACATAATTGCTACAATGGAAGACTCTAAAAGTACTCTTCTAAGAGAAAACCAAGAACTTCTAAGTCAAATAGAAGAACTCAAAAAAAGGTACTGGGAAGTCACTAACTTCAGAAACCAGTTGCTCAAGCAGTCCCACCAGAAGTCATCTTTCCTCAAGAGAAAGCGGTCTAGTAATTAAGAACTGTGAATAAATGTCTAGTAACGAAGACTCTGACTTTGAGATGGCTAGCATTGACGAAGGAGTGGAAGCAGCACCTATTCAGCCTTCTTTGGTGTACTCTATCAAGCCAGTTCAGGACTCGTCTCCAGAGCTGACCTCTTGGTCTGACGAAGACTCTGTAAAAGAAAAACCCTTTAAAACAGAACTCTCTAATAGCACTTTTAGGCTAGAAAAAGTCATAAGCGCCAGGGCTGACAGAAGACCTATGAAAGGACTTAGGTTCTCAGCTGCAAAACGCCCCCAAACCAATGGACCCTACCCTTGTCCTGAAATGCCACCGCCCAAGCATGTAAATACCTTTTACGAGCCCAAAAAAAACCCCAAAAGAATACACAAAGCTTCCAAAAAAGAACTGCAAGAATGCACTTTCAACCCTTTGACTAACAACCCTGGACTAGTGCGGAGTTTCCAAAAGTTTTTGGAGGACCAAGCTCGCTATGAAAACCTAAAAAAGAAAAAACTAAACTTACTCCTGCAAGAAAAAGAATGCTTTCCAAAACAAACTTTTATGTGCCAAGGAAGCTGCAAAATAATTGAAAGCAAAGGCACTTTACAAGTACCTGTTCACGAGAAACTTTTTAGCCAAAGGTTTTCTAAAAAACAAGTTGAAACCAACACAGACAACTTGTTTTCGCCCAAACTTAGTCCGCGTTCTCAAAACTTAGTTAGGCACAAGTCAGCAAGTCTAATTCTGTACGAAGACGCTTTGCGAAGGTCCAAAAAGTCAGTTTCTCCACAAAGCATCCAGTCCCCTAGACTTATGAACGAGTACTCCGAAAAGATCATAACAGAAAAGTTCAACAAGCAATTTAACGAAGTTTGTGAACAGCTAAGCTCTGGAGACTCAGACAAGCTAGACTTCCGCAAGTTCTGTTTGCTGTTGTTTAAGTTGGACTTTATAAAGGCAAACCGAAAGTCGTCCAACTATTTTTTGGAAGACGACAAAGTAAAAAGTGCTTGGAAAATACTAGGTGGCATTGAAAATGACTACGTAAAAAAAGACCAGGTTAGACTTTTCCTGATGATTGTTTTGAATTACTTAGAAGCTAGTAATTCTTTAGACCCCAAAAAACAAAAAGAAATCAGGGAGTACTACAAAATCTTTTACGAAAACAAAGTACTTGGTGCCATCACCAAAAAGAACACTGAAGTCGAAACCCCCTTTAAATTCAGCTTTAAACCTGAAATATCCAAAGCAACTGAACAGTTTGCTTTCAAAAAAAGAAAATCAAGGTCTCTTAAGTTTTTAGTGAACGAAAAACTCCAGTTCATGCAAAACTGGGAACACAAAAGGCTAGAAAAAGAACAAAAAGAACTAGAAAAGTGCACTTTTAGCCCCAAAATAAATCCTTCTCCCAAAATGAACTCAAATTACTCCCAGGAACACTCAGAACTCCAAGACCCACCTAGTTTCCACGAAAAACCTAGAGTCACTGAAATGCTAGAAAAGCTCAAAAAAGCCCGCGAGAAAAAAGCTGAGCTTAGGCACAAAGAGGAAACTTCTGTGGAACTTGAAGTGTCTGATTCTGAGTTGTCTTTTAGTTCACTAGAAGAAGTTGCTCCAAGAATTAACCCTTCAAAAAACAACAAAAACAGTTACTTAGAAACCATCAAGCACTTCTTAGAAAAGAACCCTATAGAGTCAGAAGGTGCACTGAAACTCAAAAACATTATAATGAATAGTTAAGAAATTAATTGTCTTTCTTGAGTTTCTCTTGGAGTTTTATGTACTGCTCAATTGCGTACTTCATGGAATAACAGGGTTTAAGATCACTTCTTTGAAGAGGCCTTCTGGTAAGAGGGCACTCGGAATGGTTTTCCAGCCATTCTTCAATTTTTCTTTTCTCAAAACAGTGTCCGTAAGGGGTCATTACCGGGTTTTTCATAATTTCTTGAGAAATCGGGCACCTGATAGCATCCATCTCTGGAATGTCATCATGGCTTTCCTCGTTTAGTTCGTTCTTAGCTTTAACCTTGTTCTTACTGAATTTTCTTTCTACCCACTTGAGTAGCTTCTTAATCTGCTCTTTTATTTGCTCTCGGTTTTCGTAAATCTGGTTCACCATCAAGAATGCCACTCCTGAAATCAATAATCTAGCTATTGGTGTTGCCATGTTATTCAAATTATATTTACTTTCTACAAACTAACTATTAAGCAAAGCCTGCAGCAATTACTGAGTAATAATGAAAGAGTTTAATGGACATACCCATAGTTACCTGGAATCACTCAGAAAACCCAAGTTTCTAAGCCTGCCTAAAAAAGGGTACTTCCTAGGCCATTCCAACACTCCAAAATCTGCGTCTAATGGACTTACTAGTTCTAGCAGTATTTCCAAACCTAACTCATCGACTGGCTCCTTCAGCCCCAAAAGCCCAAAGTTCAAGTTAAACTTTCATAAGAACTGCAATATTAGAAATAACCTTGTCCCAAACCAAAAGACCAGGGAAGTACCGAAAACAACCAGAGATAACCAGTTCAGACTCAATGCCTTAGAAACTAAGAACTCAAAAAGACTCAGTAAGTCCAATAAAAGCACTCCTCCTTCAACTGCACAGCTTGATGTATATAACACTCGAAGAATCAAAAGAATTATCCAAAACAAGATTACTGACGATTACAGGCCTTTGGCAATTCCCAAAAAACAGAAAAATCAAGGATTGCTCAGAAAAAACCTAAAAGGAGCTACTAAAGTTACTGAGAAACCCCAATTCACTGATTGTTCAGACCAGGACATGCTTCAAGTTTACTTTTACTTAGTTAGAAAGCAAGACAAAATCTTAAAACTATAATTTCTTACTATTTAATGGCTTTTTTCTTTCTGAGTATCCACCTCACAAAGTACTTGCTGAGTTTGTAAAGAAGAATAAAGATCGACAGCAAAACAGAGTAAATGTCTAAGTCGTACAACTGGACCCAAGGTATGTCATACCACTTGGGAATCAAAGCTTCATAACCGTAGTTCACGGCCAGTTCAATCATGTCTGCCCCTAAGGTTTCTCCTCCTTGGTAAACGAACAGTTTCTTCAAGTCGCTGCTTTTCTCCTTAAAAGAGGGGTCACTCACTACTTTGTCCACACTATCTAAAATCTGGGCTGAAGTAAGGTTAACTCTGTCCAATAAAAAGGCAGCTCCGAAGTCCCTGAGGTGTCTGCAGTGCTGGTACCCGTCAAGTGCCAAAGGCATGCAGATCAAGGGTTTTTCAGCTAGAATACCCTCTGTAGCACTTATCATACCTCCATGAAAGTAGTAAGCTTTGCACTGCGAGTGACGCAGCACTTCGCGTTGGTTCACCCAAGTTTCTGTCCAAACGTTGTTGCTCCAGTCTTTGTACTTCGACAAAGCTTTGTTGGCTATCAACACTCTCATTTTGAGTCTTCTGAAAGCGTGTCTCATCTGTACAATGTCGTTTTCGCTAAGGGGCCAGTTTTCCCCAAACGCAACAAACAAAAACCCCTCGTAGTTTTGACTCTCATCAAGCCAAGTAGTTAGTTCGCTAGAAATGTGTCCTCGGGATTCGATTTGAAGTGGATTTCCAATTAACACAAAGTTAGTGGGGAGTGGTCGAGGGGCTTCATACCCCATTGGAGTTCCAATAAAGTACAAAGGAGGTGTGGAGCAATTCCCGTTTATTGGGCATTCCAGTTCTTTGAGTCCGAGCTGCTTCCTGACTTTATTGCGTCCTAAGTAATACTTGGACGAAAATTTCTTTTTAATTCTGTACTTCTGAACTAGGTTCCAAAGCCTTTCGAAGTAAGAGTCAGGATACTTTTGGTGGAAAGAAGTGGTGAAGCAAGGCAAGTAAGTGAACTGCGTAGCTTCGGGCACCAGCCAAAAGTAGTTGTCAAGGAAATCCAGAAACACTACAAGCTTGACTCCTAGAATTTCTGCAATGTCCATTCCTGCGAATCCCCAGGGGTTAGTTACAATCAGTTCAGGTTGGTTGGTGGAGTTGCTCCATAGTTTAACTAAGTCAGGAACCATTTCTGCTTCTAATTGGGGAAGGAACTCCGAAATAAAGTATTCAAATTGCTTGTCGTGGTTTTCGTAGGGATTTGAGAGCCAGTAAGTAATAGCTTCCATTTCAGGGTCTTCGTAGGGGTACCTGCCTGCGTACTTCACTTCAAAGTTGTATGTATAAAAAGGGAATTCGCACTTTTCAGGAACTACAATGGTAATTTGGTACTTAGCTCGGTTGGAAAGTTCCAAAGCTATTGAAATAAGGGGCTCCAAAAAGGTTCTGTTGCAAGTTCCCACAATTGCAATGTGGGTCTTTTTGGCAAGGCACACTCCTAACAGAAGCAATAGTCCCAACATCTTTACCATTATTGAATAAGCTTTTAAACATTTAAAACTGCCAACATGTCAAAAGTCTACATACATCACCTAAACACTTACTTAGGCGAAGCCCTAGTGCAAGAATTTCCAGACAGCGAAGTTTTTGGAACCTTAGAACACCAAGCTCCACCTTTGCAGTACGAAGAATCCAAATTGCTTTCAGCAGAAGCAGAAGGGTACCTTTCATCCCTTTTAGAGTTCCCAGTTGTGGTGCTTGACTTGCACACTAGTTCTTTTTCGCTAGTTTCAAGAGTTTTAAAGCACTTCAAGTCCTTTGCACAAAACGAGCACACTCTTGTCTTGGTTTCAAGTGTAAAAGTTTGGGGAAGCACTTCACCTAAAGTTAGACAACTGACTCAGGAGGAACTTGAAGACGACCAAGAAGAAGGAACCACTGTAGACCCTTACACTGAAGAAGAGTTCATCAAACGAAAAGCACCTGAAAACTACAAGTCTTGGAAAGAATTAGAAAACTTAGCCCTCAACATTGACAGAAATATACCTCATCTGAGCGTTTATGTCGTGTGTGCAGGCATTCAGTACGGAAACGGAGAAAGTGTCCTTAACTACCACTTTAGGTCTGCTTGGCTAGAAGACCCCCAAAACTTGCCTTTCATTGGTTCAGGCGAGAACCACGTGCCCACTATCCACGTAAGGGACTTAGCTAAAGTAGTTAAGTTCATTACTTTGACCAAGCCCCAAAAAAAGTACATCTTTGGAATCGACGGTTCTCCTGACCAAAGCCAAAAAGCCTTAGTTGAAAGTATAAGTAAGGGAATGGGAACAGGCAAAGTCCAAAGTGTTGACTACGAAACAGTAAAAACCGAAGACTGGGCTGAAACATTGAACTTAAACATAAGACTCCAGCCTTCCGAAGTGCTGGTCCCTGGAGAAAAAGAAGAGTCTGAAGAAGAACAGGACTCAGAAAACGAAGAAACCAAAAAAGAACCCAAAATCGAAATACAGTGGCACTGCTTCGAAGGAATTGCCAAAAACATTCTTAAACTGAACGAAGAGTTCAATCAAGCTAGAGGTCTCAGCTCGCTAAAAGTGTTTTTAACAGGTCCGCCTGCTTCAGGGAAGTCCTACTTTGGCCAAAAACTAGCTAAGTTCTACAATGTGCCTTGGATCCATGTTTCATCTGTGCTAAACCATGTTACAGGCCTTGAAAACGAACTGGCTGAAAGCATAAAGTCGAAGTTAAGTGAACTCAGAGACGAAATGATTCAAGAAGCTGAGGAAAACAAGCAAGAAGACGAAGAAATAAATCCGGAATCTTTCCAGCCTAGAGTTCCAGAGGACCTTGTAGCAAAGGCTTTTAGGCACGTGCTTTCTCAGAACTCATGCAGAAACCGAGGCTACGTGCTAGACGGGTGGCCTATTAACTACGAAACTGCGAAGCAAGTGTTTATGACCTCTGTTGAAGAAGAAGAAAACGAAGAAGAAGAACCCAAGTTAGAACTTGATGAAAGTTTACTGCCCCAAAGTGTAGTGGTGCTTGAAGGCGAAGACACCCAACTTATTCAAAGAGTCAAGGCACTTCCTGAAGAAACAATACAAGACACCCACTACAACCTCAACGACATGAAAAGAAGACTTACTAAGTACAGAAACCAAAACAACAATCCTGCTGGGTTGCCTTCTGTGCAAGAGTTCTTTACCGAGCAAAACATCCAAGTTTTCTCTATAGACTGCTTTGAAGACAACTACGAAGTTGAAGAAAGCATTAAGATATACCTAGAAAGGTTCGGAAGGCCTTTTAACTACCAAACTCACCAAGAAGAAGCTGAAGGGCTAAGAATCCAGCAGAAAAAAGCCCAAGAAGAAACAGAAAAGTTACTCAAAGCTGAAAACGAAAGAAAGGAAGATGCCATTGAAACCCAGAAAAGAGAAAAGATGATGAGTGAAGTTCAGGAAAAACTCAAAGTTCTCCACTACTCAAACAAGTCTTTGCTCCTCGAAAGGTCCCAGCCACTCAAGAGTTACTTGTCAGAAAACCTCTACGAAATCCTGGCAGACGGAATTGCAGACGTTTGCAGAAAACTGCCTCAAGACCCTGTAGACCACTTAGCAGCCTACTTGTTTGAAAACGCTTACAGAGTGCCCAACCCAGACCCTTCAATAATATAACCTTGAAATAAATGGAAGGTAGTGTTCTTTGCTGTGTGTGTAGCTCGCTAACTCCTTACAACCCTTCAGGGATGTGCTTCAACTGCCTTAAGTCGCGCGTGGACATAACTCAGCACATTCCCAAAGAAGCCACTATTCAATTTTGTCGCAACTGCCTGCGTTATCTAAGGCCTCCCTGGATAGCTTGTGACCTGGAGAGTCCCGACCTTCTGCAAATCTGTCTGAAGAAACTCAAAGGCCTCAACAAAGTCAAGATGATCGACGCAGGGTTCATTTACACAGAGCCTCACTCGCGACGCATCAAAGTCAGAATAACAGTGCAAAAAGAAGTTGAAGGTGCTTTATTAGAACAAACTTTTGTAGTTGACTATACAGTTGCGAACCTGCAATGCGACGACTGCAAAAAAACTTTCACACCACACACTTGGGTAGCAAAGGTGCAACTTAGACAAAGAGTTGAACACCAAAGAACTTTCCACTACTTAGAGCAACTCATTCTTAAGTACTCCGCACACGACAAGGTCCTGAAAATCAAGCAAGTAGACAAAGGTTTGGACTTCCACTTTTCAAACAGGAGCCACGCTAATAGGTTTGTGGACTTCATTAGGGGAATTGTTCCTGTGCAAGTCAAACCTAGTAAGCACTTGATTTCCCACGACCTCCAAAACAACACTTACAACTACAAATACACATTTTCTGTTGAAATAATTCCTATTTGCAAAGACGACCTGCTGGTGCTTCCAAACATGCACAACACAGGCGGCTTTGGACCTTTGGTTCTGTGCTACAAAGTTAGCAACACAGTGCAATTGATTAACCCCTTCACTACAAAGCGGGCAGAGTTACTTCCAGACAGGTACTGGAGCCATTCCTTTAGAGCTTACGCTGCCAAAACACAAATGGCTGAATTTATAGTTCTGGACATTGAAGAAGAGCCCAACACCCAAAGCATGGAAATCGAGAAAAGAGGACCTAAGTTCAAAAGAGTTGAAGTAGAAGTAGCTAAGGCTGACATGGTGGGAGTGGAGTCACACAGACTTTTCACACACCTAGGAAACATTTTAAAGGTCGGGGACTCCGTCATGGGTTACGACTTAAAAACCCTAAACTCCAACGAAGCTGATGAACTTCCGCCTAACTCCCCAGAAGTGGTGCTTGTCAAAAAAGTGTACCCACACTTGCAAAGACCTAACAGAAAGAGAGTTTTCAAACTCAACAGAATGGACATTGAAAACAATCAAGACAAAGACTACGACGAGTTTCTGGATGAACTTGAAGAAGACCCTGACATACGAAGCAACGTCAACATGTACAGGAATGAAGGCGCGCAACCCGAAGCTGTGGATGACGACACTTTCCCAGGAGTCAAGTTAGAAGAACTACTTGACGGGTTGAGTCTAGAAGATAAGTAGTAATTCTGTTCTAAGAAAATAAGTAACTCAGGGAAAAAGAAAAGTTTGGCTGGAACATTCTGAGCCAGTAGTAAATTCGCCCAATTTCTGTGCAATAATATCATTCACCAGATTCCTTTTTAATCAGCACTCGAAGCCAATAATTTATTTCAAAAGCTAGTCTGAATAGTTAAAAATAAATTCAGAGCCTCTAATAACCATTTTTATGCTTCCGAGCCTAAAAAAAATTTGTAAGGTAAAGGTGCCCCTGGACCAGAAGTCAAAACAATGTCTGATATGCTACGAAAACTTAACTGGCAAAGACTCCCGAGGACTTTTGCCATGCCTGCACCATCAATTTTGTTACGCGTGCGCCATACACTGGGCAGAAGTTACTAACAAGTGTCCGGTGTGCCTTAAGCGGTTCAATTTCATCCAATCTGCACTTCCCAAAGGCAGAGGAATGATCAAAGGGGACATTCTTTTTATACCAGACCGAGACCCAGACAACACACAAGACCCTGAGTTTTTAGAATTTTACATGTCCATTAGGTGTCAGATTTGTGGAAGGCAAAATAACGAAGAAAGATTGCTTCTGTGTGACGAGTGCGACGAGGCCTTTCACTTAGAGTGCCTCGGAATGAGTGGGATTCCTCATGTAGACCAGTGGTATTGCGACGTGTGCCTTGGTTATAAACACCCGGAAGTTATTCGCACTCAGTGGGAAGAAATGGGCAATGTAGGGCGGAAGTCTTGTTCTAGACACAGACTTAAAAGGCTAACTTAACTGGTGTTACTAATTAAGTTCGGTGTTATTTATCAATACTAAAAAAACTGGTTAATCGAATTTATAAGAGTTTGGGCGTCAACAGGTTTAGACAAGTAAAGCACCATTCCGCAGTCATAACACCGCTGGACATCTTGTGAAGAAATGTTACCTGTGTACCCAATGATCACCGGCTTTTTCATTATTTTTCTTGAATTGTAAAGTGACATTAACTTTTGGCAAGTTTGCCAACCGTCCATCAAAGGCATGCAACAGTCCATAACTATCACCTTAAAGCCTTTGCTTTTTCTCTCTGCTTCCCACACACACTTAATTGCATCGTTTCCATTAGAAACCTCTTTAAAACTAATCCCGTTTCTTTTCAAAATTGAACCTATTATGTCCCTGCTAAAGTTGTCGTCGTCCACAACCAAAACATCACTTTCACTGATGTCTTTTCTGAAGCACTCGAAGTTCCTCACAGTAATGTGGTTGGTAATATCCAGTGGAGGCTCTGCGCTATCTTCTTCAAACTCCAACTCTACATAAGCTTCCATCACTGGAATTTCAAACCCAAAAGTTGACCCTTTTCCTATTTGTGAGTGCACGTAAATGTTTCCTCCACCTAAGTGGTTCACTAGTAGGTTGGAAATGTTAAGTCCTAGTCCACACCCTTCAATTCCAAGCTGGGGTGAGTGCACTTGTCCAAACAACTGGAAAAGGTCCCTGATTTTGTTTTCATGGATTCCTATTCCGCTGTCCTTAATTAAAACTTCCAAAAAGTTTTTGGTGTTTATAAAAACACATACTTCAATGGATCCTTTGTTCGTGTACTTGAGGGAGTTTCCCAGTAAGTTAATTAAAACTTGAGTTAGTCTTTTAGGGTCAGTATAAATACACTTAGGAATCATTTCGTCAATGCGTTTAGTGAGTTTAATTCCTTTTTTGCCAGCTTGTTTTTCAAACAAAATAACTACATCGTCTAGTAGTTTCCTGAACTCAAAGTTGTCTTTTTGGACAGAAAAAACTCCAGCTATGATTCTTGAGTAGTCCAGAATGTCACTGATTAAAGCCAAAAGGTGCTTTGAAGAAGTACTTATGATCTCCACAAACTTTTTTACTTCTCCAGGAATTTGGGATTGGTATTCCTGCAGGATTTCTTCAACGTAAGAAATAATAGCGTTTGCTGGAGTCCTTATCTCATGGGAAACTGTTCTTAGCATTGCGTTTTTGTACCTATTTTCAGCAGATATTTTTTCAAGAGAAATCAAGTTGGTCACGTTCCGCATGTTAAGCAAAAGAGCTGGAGTTTGCTCCCAAGTTATGGTTTTAGCACTTATTTCAAGGTTAAGTTGATTGTGCTTGAACAAGCCAAGGACAGCCTGGAACTCTTCGTTGTTTGTAAAGCACTCAGTTATGTCTTCTAGGACTGAAGTGCCTCTGTTTCCAAAATAAATCTGCCTTTCGGGCATGTAGTACTTTTCTCGCAGTTTCTGAGTTATTTCTTCTACTGAGCAACTAAACAAGCTTTTAGTGAAGTTGTTTGCCATTAAAACATTTAAGTCCCTGTCTAAGATGCACACTCCATCAGGAAAAGCGTCAAAAAGTGTGTTTAGAGAGTTTTTAACACTTTGCAACTGCTTTTGGGAAAAGTAGTTCTGGAAGCTAAGAGTCCTGATGTGATGTAAGTGGTACCACAGTATAAGTACAAAGATCGTAAGCATAGAAAAAGGCGTGTTTGCCTCAGGCATTGTCAGCCCTAAAGTGTAGTATTTGTAAAAGTACCACTGTGCTAAGTGCTTTCCGCACAAAACTACAAAAAGTACTTTGCTTTTTGTGACGGAGCACTCAAAAATTATGAAAATCAGGGTGCAAAATATTGAAATCAGTATTCTGTGGTTCTCGTTATAGTCCAAGGAACTATACCAGAACCAAGTACAAAGGGTTTCGTTCACCAAAAGCATAGTACAGTACTGGAGCCTTGATTGGTGGGGCTTGGTCCTCAGAAGAAGCCAACAGATAGGGAGCGAAAGCAAAATTATAAAAACTTGAAGCTTAGTTTGAATAAAGTCGTACCCAAGTAGGTAGGAAAGGGACCTAATTACTGATGTTCCTAGTAAAGAAGTTATTGCTACGACCCTGTAGGTCTGAAATGTATGGTAAACTTCTTTGTTCCACCATTCTGTTTGAGTCATATTTTCTTTTATTATGCAATAAGTCTCAGATACTATAGTTATTTTTAATAAGAAGTGACCAAGCAGCTGCATACTTTAATTTAATCTCTTCTTTCAACAGCGTAGTTAGGCGGGTCTTCAAGTTCGACAGGTTGGAATTCCCCAGGAGACTTGTCTTCTTCTTTTTTCTTTTGGGGTTCTTCTTTGGCTTCTTTGGGTTCTTCTTTTGACTTAGTTTTTTCGCTGCAAGTAAAAGCCAAGACAAAGTATAACCCAGAAGTCATCCAAAGCACAATAGCTATTATCATGTAATACCAAGGGTTCCAGGTAAACACTAAAGTTCCCAAAAACAACAAAAACAACGCCCTGCCTATGAAGAATCCCAGAAAGGCAAAGAAATCCAGCAACCTTTCAAAAGGCAGTTCAGCTAAACACACTAACACTCCGAAAATCACATAATAGCAAGTCAAGAAAAAGTCCGCCGGGTCAGCTATACTCCAAGTTGCGAATTTCTGCAGAGCTATTGCAACCAGTGCTATTCCCGATATGAAAGCAGCTACTTTCAAAGCAGTTGAAAGCCTTACATTATTTAATTCTTGTCCGACCATCTTTAACTATAAGTTCCTAAGTTGCAGAATTTGCTGAGGAAGGCATGTTTGGCGGCACGAAGGACACTGAGGAGAAATTTGAACTGCTTTGAAAATGCAGTTCCAACAAAACAAATGTCCACAAGGAGTGCTGCTGGGGAAACTCAAAGAACTCATGCACAAAGGACACTCTTGGCTAGTGACTTGGGTTTCTTCTACAGTAACTTGAGTTTCTAGTTGTTTGTTAAGCGAACTCAAAAAGTACTGCTTAGTTATTTGGTAAGTGCTTATAAAGAGTCGAACCAGCACTAAATACCCCATCCACCTGTATGCTAGAGTTAGGTTCCTAGTTCTTTCAACTTTAATTAAAACCAAACCTAGAATTCTTTTAGCAACTTCGTCGTAAATTCCTGAAAATAAAAAAGCACACAGGTTAGCTTTTTCAAAGACTTCCCAGACCTCCCCTAAAGAAACCACTGAAAAAAAGCTACTCTTCCTCAGAGTATTTCCGCATTTCTTAACAAACCACTGAGTGCAACTGCGTACTGCAATGTACAAAACAGTTCTTACAAAACTGGGCGAAAACATTCTCGCAGCTTTTGGGTAGTTTGTGCTAACCAGTACTCTGCGGACTTGTCTGGCTTTTGAGTAGTCGCATAAAGCTGTGCCTACGTACTGCATTCCTAAAGTCTGTTTAATTGGATTCAGCAGAAGAGTCGAAGCTAAGTACAGAACTTCTGCCAATATGCCTAGCTGACTTGCTCTTTGCATAAAGTCTCTGTGGCCTAGTATTGCTTCTGCTGCTTCCAGTAAAGACCTTTTGAAGTAGGAGAATATTTCTATGTCTTTGTGCTGTGCCCTTACATACTCAGGTTGGGGTGCCAGTAAATTCATATTCTTAAAGACTCTGTAATATTTATCTAACTGCTTTCTTAAATTCAAAATTACTCAAACGTTATAAATCAAACCTAAAGTGCCCCAAAGCACAAATAACCAGTTTGAGTGTTGAAATAACACAACTTAGCTGCATGAAATGTTTCATCAATAAATAAAAAGTAGTTGAACTTTAAAACTGCCGTTTCACCATTTCACTCGCCAAACTTACATATAAACATAATGGTATCGGCAGAAACTTTTTCAGTTCCCAAAAAGAAGAAGTTAAGACTCAACATCCACAAAATAAACTCTACTTGCTCAAAACCAAGAGTTGCCAAAAGGCTTTTTGTGGAAGCTCAAGAAGACAAATGTTCTTCTGGAGCCAAATACTCAGCCTCAGCTAAAAAAGGCAACTTCAGACAATCTATGCAAGACGTCTACAACATATTTCCTCATCAGTGGGGAGGCTTCACTTCCTATGGAGTTTTTGACGGACACCACTCATCCCATGCTGCGGTATTTGCTTCCGAAACCCTCCAAAAAAGTCTGAGTGGTCCAAGTGAACTTGACTTGGTCCAGGCTTTTTATGAAACTGACAAATCCTACATGAAGAAATACCCAGACTCTTTATCGGGCTCTACAGCGTCTGTCCTTTTAGTTTCGGACTCAAAACTTGTCTCTGCAAATGTCGGCGACTCCCCTATACTCTTAGTAACCGAAAGTTCTTGTGTGGAGTTGAGTACAACTCACAACACAAGCTCAGTCGTTGAAAAAGACCGGATTGAGAAGTTGGGAGGTTACATATTGCCAGCAGGCAGTGCTTTAAGAGTCCAAGGAGTGCTAACAGTCACTAGGAGCATTGGAGATAAGCAGTACAAAGAACTCCTAACTCCTTCTCCCTGTATCTCGGTTTGGAGCCGAAGAGGGGATGAATTGTTTGCAGTTGTAGCTAGTGACGGACTTTTTGAAGGCTTGAGTTACCAAGAAGTTTCTGACTTCCTCAAAGAAAACAGAAAAAAGCCTCTGAGTCATTTAGCCGAAGAACTGACTAACTTAGGAGTCAGTACTGGAAAGGATAATGTCACAGCAGTAGTTATCGACCTTAGAGAATCACAGTTAGGAAACATGACTCCAAGAAACACCACTAGAACCTTTAGCTTTTAGTAAGCTTTGTATAACATATTGATTAAATGTTAACTTTTGCTAATGCAGTTGCGACTTTCGAATAGCTCTTGAAGAGAGTTTTTTTTGTGCATGTCTGCCAAAATGTCACAGCCTCCAATGAACTCCTGGTCAATGTACAGCTGGGGAATGGTGGGCCAGTCTGAAAACTTTTTAATCTCCTCGCGCACTTCTTGGTCTTCTAAAACGTTCACTGACTCGTAGTTCTTCACTCCGTAGAAGTCAAGTGCGCCCACCACGTAGTTGCTGAACCCACACAAAGGCTTTTCGGGAGTGCCTTTCATGAAAAGGACAACTTTGTTGTTATTTACGATTTGCTCTATGAAGTCCCTTGCAGATCCTGAGTCTTTAGTAACAGGTTGGAAATCCTTGTCAGAAGACTCGGGGTCTATTCCTGAAGCAAAGAACCGGAGGTTGGGAGTTCTTAGCAACTTAAAGGCACTACGGCACAACATTTTATTACATAGTTTGGGAATTTACCGAAAATTCTAGTAATATTTAGTTAAACTTGCGTCCTTTAGAAATGGATGACACTTTACTACTAGGTGCGCAAAAACAGCACTTTTTGGATGAAAACTTAGGAGTCTTTTTCTTAGTTGACTTTTCTGACTTCTGGACAGACCTGAGTTTTTGCATATTGCAAAAGTCTTGTTCATGCTCTAAGTTAGCAATTCTTAGTTTCATCAGCTCCTCTTCTTTCTTTTGAAGTCTTTTTTGGATTTCCTGGACTTCGTTTTTCAAGTCGTAGGAAAAGTTACTTCGGGACCTGTCTCTCCTTTTCTCTTGGTATATTGAAACTAGTTCGCTATACGAGGGTTCAGGGGAAGCTTTAGTCCTGTCTAGTTCGCTTTCGAGTTTGTCTATTCTGCTTTCAATCTCTTCCAAACTGCACATAGAGTGTCTTTTGTATCTAGAACTGGGTGTTTTTTGGTCTTCGTTCACTTTGACTGCTCTAATTTTAAGCATTTGGTTTTCTTCTTTGATAAGTTTGTTTTCTCTCGTTAAGTCCTTAATTGTAGTGTAAGCTTCTGATAGTTTTTCCTCTAGAACTTTGTTTTTTTCCTCAAGCACTTGCCTTTTGGCGTAGTAGTGCTCTGAGTCCCTTAACAAAGCACCTAGGTCTTGTGGGTTTTTTAGTTTGTGTTTTCCTGAAGCAAGTTGTTTAATCATAAAAGAGTTCTCAGAACTTTCATACTCAAGTTTGAGGTCTGACAAATCTAACTTTTGGCCTTCAGAGTTATAATTCTTAACGTTACTTTGTATGTCCATATTCAATAGATTATTAACAATTACAAAACTGGGCCTAACAAACCAACTAAATTCTGTTATATAAGATGGTTCAAGAGTATAAATCTAATCAGGAAAAGCCTACTTTCTTTGTGGGAGAAAACGTTGACTGCAAAGACGAAAAAAATATTTGGCTTAACGCTGAAGTTTTAGAACTCACGGATACCCAAGCCAAAGTGCACTACTCAGGATACCACAGAAAATTCGACAGGTGGGTAGAACTTTCTTCCGACTGCATACTGAAGCAATGGCGCGTGAACCAGTCCTTTAAAATCAACAACAGAGTAGACGTTCTTGATACATACAATGAATGGAGAGAAGCCAGGGTGGTCGACAAGAACTCTTCTCAAATCAAAGTCCACTACAAAGGATTCACTGAAAGATGGGACGAGTGGATAAACTCCAACTCTGACAGAATTGCTGAAATAGGCAGCAAAAGCACAGCTTTTGGAGTAGGAAAAAGTGACCCTTCCCGAATGCACAAGTTTGCCAAAAAAGATATCCAAACTGAAATAAAAGAGTTTAACTACAACGAAACAAGAGAAGACGCCTTTTCACGAGTGCTTAGAGAAAAAGACTGGGTGGTGTTTCCTGTTGAAGGAGATGGAAACTGCATGTTTAGGTCTGTTTCCCACCAAGTTTACGGAACCACAGAACACCACGAGCTCATTAGGAAGTACTGCACAGACTACTTAGACATAGAAAGAAACTACTTTGCTGACTATGTAGTTGGCGGAATGGAGGAGTTTGACGACTACCTAAGTCACAAAAGACACTTAGGTGCTTGGGGAGACGACTTGGAAATCCAGGCTTTGGCTGAAATTTATGACAGGCCTTTTTTGATATTTGCCTACTCAAACACTCCAATGAAAACTTTCCACGAAAACTTCGGAGAAGGAGAACCTATAAGGATTTCTTACCACGGACAATCCCACTACAACTCCATCGTCAACAAAGACTTCCACATACCACTTTTAAGCACCCCTCCTGGAGTGCACGAACTCAACGCAGTTACAATCGCAAAGGATGTTAAAGAGGGCAGAGCTGCGCCTAACGAAAACATTGCACGTGCACGCGCTAACTTCAACATAGCTGGACAAATAGACATAGACGAAGCCCTAAGAATTTCACTTGAAGAGTACGACAAAACAATAGTTGAGTCTATTTCAAATGCAGAAACAGAAGAAGCAATGCTCAAGCAGGCCATGGAGGAAAGTCAACAGCACCCAGGAATAATGTCTGAGGAAGAACAACTCCGTTTAGCCCTAGAACAGAGTCAGCAGTCTCCTGGAATCCAAGAAGTCTTAAACAGTGGCTTCACTCTAGAGCAGGCTGTAATGGCTCAAAGCGCAGTTGGAAACGACCCAAATGCTATGATTGAGTTTATCTTTAACTTTTTGCTTAGTTAAGTGCTAACTAATACTTGTCGATAAGTTGCATTCAAATTCCATATTAATTTAATCAGAAATATAAGATGTGCAATCACAAAAGGCCACTGCAAGCACAAGACAAGGGATGGAGCAGTTGTTTGGACTGCGGGTGTTTTCTACCAGTTTCCAAAAATACTCCAGTAAGACTGCCTAAGTACCACTACAATCCATCTATCCATCCCCAAACAATTCTTAACTATTACATCGAACAAACTCAGTTTAAGCCTTACCTTCCTCCTACTTACCTCAAACACAGAAAACGGTGGGTTGAAAACCTTGTGGATATAGGAGAGTGCTTGAAAGCCAAACCACTTACTATCCAGATTGCAGTCTACCTTTTTGACAGAGTTAATTCTCTAAAAAACATTAAAAGCAAAACCCAAGAACTACTGGCAGCCGGCACTCTTAAAGTTGCAATTAAGTTTGAAGAAGAACTTTCAGACACAAGACTGAACTCCAAAAAACTTAAAAAAGTAGAAATGGACATACTCAAAACCTTAGATTGGAAAGTAAACGTGATAACGCCTTTCCATTTTGTGGAGTTTTACAATGCCCAGGGAGTAGTGTTTTCTAGTGACACTTTAAACAACTCAAAAAAGCTAGAAAAAGCTGTTGAATATGTCAAAAGGTACTCAGAAGTTTTTGCAGAGTTGGTACTGTTGCACGATCAGTTTTTAGTTTACAGCGTACCAAACCTAGGAGCTTCTTGCATTGCTGCAGCAAGGAAAGCGGTGGGGTTCAAATTAGTTTGGAACCCCGAACTCCAGGAACTAACCAAGTTTTCTTTTGAAAAGTTGTGTTGCAACAAAATCTGGGAAGTTTACAGAAAGCTCTTTTTAGAATCAATGTATTGCTCAGGTGTGCCAAAATTAATGTAATCCATGTTAATAATTATGAGTAAGATTTTTGAGTTTCCTAAAGTGTATAACTCACTGGAAGACTCCGAAATGCAGTGTGTGCTTGAAGAAGTTGATGCAGTCATTAGGTCTATAGACTTAGTCAGTCCTCAACTTATTAAGTCCAGAAGAAAGCCCTGCAAACTGCCCAGCATAGAAGTAGCTATGCCTAAGAGCCAATCCACCAAAAGCACCAAAAAGACTTGGAAAAAAAGAATCATATACAGCAAACTTTTTAAAGAACTAGAAAGGTCTTCTAAAGTAGTTAACCTACCAGCCAAAATCAGAAGTTCTTACCTTTCAAATTCTGTTTTCTACAAGAATTACATTACTGCTAAGCAACCACTAAGCCAGAAAGCACTATTTAAAGTTGATAAAATTCTACCTAAAATATTCTAAAAAGTAGCGAGGGATGGTTTCGATCCATCGACCTCTGGGTTATGAGCCCAGCACGCTTCCACTGCGCCACCTCGCTTAGCTTTTTAAGTAAAAGTGGGTATTTAAAACACTCAAGAGTTATTAGAAGGGATTAATAGTTCTGCCGTCGTTCATAGGAGAGAAAGGATTGACCTTAGCCCACATAAGTGCTTCTTCCAAACTTATAGCAAAATTAGGTTGCAGTACAAAGGAAGGGCCTGAAATAACCTTTTTAGTGAATATTGAAGTGGGTGCATTTGACAAAGAGTTGCTAGAAGGCAACTGGGAGCCTACAACTTTCATGTGGTTTTTAGTAACTGGAGGTCGGGACTTGTTTAGTTGGTCTGTAAGTGTTTCTAAGCTTTTTTTGCAGTCTTCACCTACGTTGCTTTGGAGTTTTCTAAGTTGTTCTTTGGCGTTTTCGTTGTTGAAGTCTAGTAGACTCTGGAGGATCTCTATGAAAGCAGGAGTTACTGGGAACTCTAAGTTTTGGTGCTTGCACAAGTTACTGAAGGTCCCTAGTAAGCACTGCACAATAGGGTAGCCTTTCCAAAGACTCTGCATAGCTCCGAGAAGTGCTCCGATGGAAATGACTTCTGCTTTTTCCTTTATGGTCATTTCTTCAAGGTCTAAGTAGCCCATGTAAGTTATGGCTTCAAGTAAGTGGTCGAAAGGTCTTTCTTCACTTATAGCTGCTTTAAACTCCTTTACAAAAACTTCACAGGCCCTTGGAGTGTCTCTTGCTACAGCTAGTAGTCTTATACCTTCTTTAAGGTTTCCGTTAGCAATTTCTTCTTCAGCTCTTCGCTTGTACTCTCCAATGTTTAAAAGTCCACACAACTCATAGCTTCCAGGACTGGGGAGTTTACTGCCAAGAAGCTCTTTTAGTTCTAAGTCATCTTCTAAAAGGCTAAACCCTACTTGCCACAAGCCTAGTCGTTCAGCTCTTTTGCCTATGAGTCTTAGTATTCCTTTGTTTTTAACTCCAAACAACTTCATAAGCACGTAGGCGTAAGTTAGTTCATTGGACCTTTCAAGCTTTACAAGTGCTGCAGGTATGTCGTCCATAGCTAAGTGGCAAGCTGCTGCAAGAACTGCTTCTGAGGACTCAAAGTAGTTGTTTGCTATGCTTTTAGAAATGGTTTGCAGGTTAGCTTTGTTTTCTTGAGATTCCAAAGAAGGCCGGGGGCCTTCAGGAGGCACTGGGGAAAACATTCCTGCGTTTTTGCTGGCAGCTACAATAAAGGCGTCTTGGTACTCATGTCTTTTCATGTAGTAGTTTACAGCTTTTTCGACCTTTGAAGCAGCTAAGTAAATGTTTGAGGCGTCTTCTCTTTCTAGTTGAGCCATGTGCTGGGCATACCTTTCACAAACCTTTTGCCAGTAGTCCATGCAGTAGCCTGGTGCAAAAGCCATTGCTCTTTCCCACTTGCCTAGTTTTATCATGAGTTCGCAGTACTGCTTGATGTTGCCTAGTTTCAAGTGGATGTCTGCTGCTGCCTGGAGTCTGTCTTGCTTTTTAGCTAAAGGAGTTCCTAGAAAAGCCATTCCAGAGGCTGTTTCAAGTTCACTTGCACGGGACCTTTTGGAAGCACACAACTCTTCTAAAGGAAGAATCGAGTTAGAAGCGTTAGGTTCTCTTCCTGACTTTTTGTGACTCACTAAATCAAAAAAGTCGTCTTCGCCTACTCTGAACCTGAAGAAGTTCAAAATCATCCTGTACTTGTCTTCTAAAGGAAGAGAAGGCAAGTTAAGAGATATGTTTTGACTCCCCACTCCACAGAGTTTCATTTGGTCAGAAACACTCATGGAAGCTTCGCCTCTTAGGTCTTCCCAGTTTTCAACAAGGGCTTTTAGCTCAAGTGAGGCTACGTAGTCTTCAAAACTCCAAAACCTCAAAGAAGTGTCTCTGGAACAAGAAACCATCATAAAAGGACGGTTCTTGTGGGAAGTAAGTCCGTACACGTCAGCGTGGTGGTCGTTTGACACATGCAAGCACTGAGCAGTCCTTATATCCCAAACTCGAATGCTAGCATCCCAAGAGCCCGAAACTAACATCCAAGGAAACTCAGAGTTCCACAGTATTGCTCTGGTCTTTTGTGTGTGGCCTTGCAACAAAGCTATCCTTGTTCTAGTTTCGGTATTCCAAACCATGACTGTTTGGTCATCAGAACTGCTTGCAAGAATATTGTTGAAACAGGGGTTCCAAACTACGTTGAAAACTTTCCCTTCATGGCCTGCGAGTTCAATTGTTTTGTCTGGAACAGCTAAGTCAAATACCCTTACTTTCCAGTCCTGGCAGCCAGAAGCAACCAAGTTAGGTTCTTTGGGGTGCCAGTTGACTCCGTAGACTGTGTTAGGGTGCTTTATTCTGGTGAACTCTTTAAGTTTTTTGTTTTCTAGCTTCAAAACAACTAGTAAGTTGTCTGAAGTGCCTAAAGCCAAGAACTCACTTTTAGTAGGGCACCAGTCTATGCGGAAGATAGGAGCGTCTATTGTAGGTTTGAACCTGTGCAAAAGCATTGGCTTGCTGTAGTCAAACAAAAGAATATCTCCTTTAGCAGAAGAAGCTGCAATTAAGTTGTTGGGACCCCAAGTTAAGGAGTACAGTACACTTTTAGAAGGCATGATCTTTTTGTAAACTCCCATTTCAAGGTCGTCAGAACTGAGTGTTTCTACGTTTTTCATAGTTTTTACGTTCCAAATCTTCACAGTTCCGTCGTAAGAAGCTGTAGCTAGTACGTTTTTGTCATAGGGGCTTATTGAAATGTCAAAAACAGTCTCTGCGTGGCCTGGCTCAGTGCAGAAGTCTAGTTTCCTCTTAACCAAGTTGTAAATGCCCACACTGCCGTTTTCGAAGCTGCAAAGTAAGCTCCTTTGTTCGTGCAAGTAAATTGCACTCTTGAGTCCTGAGTTGCCTACTTTAAGGGTTTCTGTGGGTGACTTTTTAGAAACACTCCAAACCTTAAGTGCTGCTGATGCAGTGAAGAACTCGCCTGGTGCTGCTTTGTTCCAAGCAATGCTTTTAATTCCTTTTTCTTGTCTGTCAAAACTCTGCATGATCATTTGGGCTTCTACGTCAAACATGCACATGCTTCCGTCTTTGTAAGCCACTAAAAGGTACTTGTCTGAAAGTGGGTCCCACTGGAGGTCTTCTACTGCGTGTTTGTGCTTAGGTTTTTCGAGTCTTTTGACGTGGTCATGGGACATCTCGCAAAACAAAGCAACTCCGTCTAGACATCCTAGGGCAAAGCGACCCTGCACAGTGGGGTGAAACCTAATTATTTGGGGATGTAAAGACAAGTAGTTGGCTTTTCTAGTGAAGACCCTTGTGCTGAGGGATAAAACTCGTATGTCGCCGTTGTCGTGGAGGAAAATAAGCAGGTCTGAGTTGAAAGGGTTGAACTCCATCATAATTACCGGGTTAGTGATTTGCATTGACAACAAGGGTAAGTCACTGTCAATGTCCCAAACGTACAGTAGGTTCTCAACAGAAATAGATGCTATTTGCGAAGGACGTTGAGTGTTCCAAGCAATGCATGAAATGTTGTTTTCGTGCGCTGCTATGATTTTGGTAATTGAAAAGGTTCTTAAGTCGATGAAGTATGTAGCAAGGGTTGAGCAGTAAGCAAAGTGGTCCCCTCCTTGGGAAATCACTGCCTTGTTCCAGTTTTGGCATCCCGAACTCACTAAACGAACTTGCCGCAACATTTTTATTAGTCATTGTTTAATGTTTCTAACTAGGGCTGGCTGCAATAATGTCAGATTTAAGTACTAAAGGTTGGAGCTGGGGAACCTTTGAGACTTCAGACAAGTCGCTTGACTTCAGTGTTGACCACCAAGCTAACTTTTCTCTGAGTTACAGAGACATGGCAAACTGCACCCAGACCGGAAAGAACGAATTGCTTTTGGAATTCCAACAAGACGACACCATGGAAGAGGACATTATCTGCGAAATGAGGCTTTTTGTGCCCGAAGCTGACTCCTGCGACAGACTGAACAAAGAAATAACAGAAAAAGCCAACCTAAGGGCTTACTCAGGAGACGCAATCGTGAGTCTTTACGATTTGTCTTTGCTGATTCCCCGTGGAAAGTACTCAATTGACATGTTTAACTCCTTCATGAGACTCCACGGAAAGACCCACAACTACAAGATTATGTACAAAAACGTAAAGAGAGGGTTCTTGCTGCCTTGGCCTGACGGAGTCCACGTCAGTATGGTTATAGGGCTAGAAACTCCTATTAGGCAAGGCAACACTTTGTACCCTTACGTAGTTGTTCAGTTCAACAAAGAATCTCAAGAAGAGGTTGAACTCAACATGGACCCCCAAGAAATACAAAGCAACTTTGGAAGCGAAGTTTCGCAACAAATCCAGGGAAGAACTTACGATGTACTTTCTAGACTCATCAAAGCAATCACCAAAATCAGCATAGTTATTCCTGGAAACTTTAGAAGTGCCAAAAACAACTATGGCATCAAGTGCTCTTACAAAGCTAACGACGGGTTCCTGTTTCCCTTGCAGAAAAGTTTTGTGTTCATCAACAAACCTGTGGTTTACGTTAGGTTCGAAGACATCAGGTATATAGAGTTTGCTAGGATCTCAGAAAGGTCAGTTTCCACAAACAGGTCTTTTGACTTGAATGTAATGACTAAGAGCGGAAACTTCACTTTCACAGGAGTTGACAGAGAAGAGTACCAACCGCTTTTTGGCTTTTTGGAGATGAAAAAGATCCCTATTAGGAACCTTGAAGAGGAAGAAGAACAAAGAGTCCAGGCTGCTGTGACCAACTTAGACGAAGAAGTTGAAGACGAAAGCTTTGAAGAATACGAGTCTGATTAATAACTAATTAACAAGCCACACACCTAACCTCATTCTCGTGACCAGTCAAGGTTTGGACTTGTCTGCCAGTTTCAAGGTTCCAAATCCTTACTGTGTTGTCTATCCCTCCTGAAAACACCAAATCGTCAGAATTCGATATTGAAACTGATCTAACTGGTCCAGAATGGCCTCTCAATACTTTGAGTTGCTCTCCTGTATCTAGGTCCCATACTCTGACTGAACCGTCGTAACTTCCAGACACAACAAACTTGTTGCAGTGAGAGATTGCTACTGACCAGACTCCTGAATTATGTCCTCTAAAGACCTGAAGTTGTTTTACTTTTGGAAAACTCCAAACTCTGATAGTTCTATCGTAACTTCCAGACACTACAAGCTGGTCGTTTTGGGATATTGCTACTGAAAACACAGTGTCATCATGATTACCGAGAGTGTATGTCTTATTATTTTGGAGACCCCAAACATTGATAGCAGTATCATACCCACCAGATACCAAAAATTGGTTATCATGGGATATTGCTACTGAGAAAACTTGAGATTCATGCAATTCCTTCAACATCTTTCTTTTGCCGGTAGCTATATCCAATACTTCCACATAGCCTTTATCATCTCCAGAAACTAAAAACTGGTCATCATGGGATATTGCTAACGAAAGTATTTTAAACTCCGAGTCTCCAAAAGATAGAGTTTCTATCTTCTTGTCTAAATCCCATACTTTGATGAAGCCATCATAACCTCCAGAGACTAGAAACTGGCTACTTTTAGATATTGCAACTCCCCAAACTTTATCTTTATGTCCACGAAAAACGTGCTTTTGTTTCCCAGTTTCGAGGTCCCAAACCGAAATGGACTTATCTGAACTTCCAGAAACAATAAAGTCCCTATTTTTGCCTACTTCGAACTTCACAAGGCGCTTTACTCTCTTGTGGAAGTTTTGAAGTTCTTCAATTTGGGAACTTTTGACTCCTTCTACGTCAGGAGTCTGGGGTTCTTCGTCTAGGTAGTTGAAGTCGGCAGCTCTAGAAATTAGGTTTAGTATGGTTTGCTCCACTTTATTAATACGAGAAAGTTGGGAGTTGGTTAGTTTTTGGACTTCAGAAACAATGTTTTTTGTGACTTTGAGCAAGTAAAACTTGTGAGAGTGGATCTCACCCAATTTTTCTTCCAAAGACCTTACAATCTTGGTTTGGGGAAGTGAGTAAAGAGTGTGTCCCAATTTAAGGTGAGAAGCTACTTTGTGGGGACACAAAAGAGAGCCACAGCTGCACTTAGACACCAAGCCTTCGCAATTAGGGACCCTGCACTCCATTTATTTAACTAGTCAGTAGTACTTTTGTCATCACAACAGCGAATGTAGATGAACATCACTCTAAAAATAATTATAAGAAATATGGCGCGCTACGAAACTAAGTCATAAGTTATTTTAAAAGACTTTCTTCAAGATCTTTAATAGATATGGGCTTTACTAGAACTTTATCCATACCACTATCGTAACCCATCTGTATGGCTTCAGGAGCCTTGTCAGAAGTTATTCCCACAACGTAAGTTGCCAAGCCTAGGTCTTTTATGCAGCGAGTAGCTTCCAAACCTTCCATTTCAGGCATGTAGAAGTCCATCAGTACAGCGTAGTACTCATCTCCGTTACTTTCTAGTTTTTCACAACATTCTTGTCCGTCGTGCACTATGTCTGACTCAACCCCTAAAGACTTGAGGTTTTCTTTGATAACGTTTGCCGCAAAGGCATCATCATCTGCGATTAGAACTTTATTAGCCATCTTAGCTAAGCTGGGTTTTTTATTATCACTATTTGAACAACTTTCTTATCTGGTTATCATGAAACCTTGGTTTGTCAATGTTCTGCCGCTAATAAATATGGGTAATAGATCTCAGACTCAGTCCTTCGAAGAAGAAGTTGAAGGAAATGGAAGCCAACCTCTTTTGCCAGTTAGCTACACTCCTTCCTTGAACTTCACACCTACACTCACTTTAAAGACATCTGTGCACATAAGCCCTGACTCTTTAAGTGTGATTTCCTCTACGTATAACCAGGTTTCAATGACTTTTAGGTTCGACTCAGAATGCGACTGTACTGTAACTTTTTACTACTTTGCCTCCGAAACCTTGAAACCTAACCAAGCCACTGAAAGTTACTACGTGGATACTCGAAGGTACCCCCAGCCAGTATCCTACAACTTTCCAGCAGGCCTTGGACAGTCTTTTCCTGCCGAAAACCTGTTCTTTGACTTAGACAAGTTTTCGCTTGACGAACTCACCTTTGAAAACAGCGTGAACTACCCACTAATCATAGAAATTAGGCCTCAAAACAGCACTAACTTGATAGAAAACACCTACGTGAAGTTCCAAGAAAGTGGTTCTTCTTTGTGCCCAAAAGTAATTAGACAAAAACTAACTCACCAAGATAAGTGCTATCTTTTGAAGGAAATCTACGGAACCAGTGTTAACCCCTCTGACGAAGACGAGATTGCTGAGTGCGTGGTTTGCATGACCAACCCCAAAAACACCCTGGTTCTTCCTTGCACTCACATGTGCTTGTGCGTAGAGTGTGCAAACATTATGAGGAGCCACCACAATAGCAGGTGCCCTATTTGCAGAACCAACGTGCAAAGTTTGGTAAATGTTTTATTATCTGAATAATTAATAATGTTTTCTTCGCCTAACCTGCCTTGGAACTTGTTTATTGGCAAAGACTTCGAAAGCATCACCGACATAAGACTCCAACTCAACAGTGCTAAGTCTGAGCGCTTTGATTACATCAGAGTCCCTCTTTTCAACCAACACAAAGTTCTAAATCCTGACTTGCAAACCAAAGCTCCTTTCGTTGCTTCAGACTTTGCTTTGCAAAGCACTGAGTGGAACAACTGTGTCCAAGGAAAAGTCACTTTCAGGTTTGACTTAGAGTCCCAAGAAGACACTGTGAGAACTAAAGCTGAGGAGTTCCTAAAGAAGCAAGTCGACTGGGCTATTTATGTAGGAGTGCACAGCATAGTTATTCCTTGTCCTTCTTTGAAGTGCAGCAACCTTGCCAGAGTGCTTAATCAGTACTTAGAACAGGGTTTTTACTATCAAAAGCTGGTAATAGAAGTAGATGTTTGTGAATGGGAAAACTGGAATAACTTAAGGCTGGTCCTGGGACCTTCTACTTCTTTGGGAGTGAGTCTTGTGGTGTCCCAAACAGAGTTTCCAGTTGAACTTCAGAATCTGTGGCTAGGAGAACCTGTTTTGCAAGTGTGTGTTAAAGATGAAGCCTTCACTCTAAACAAGCACGGCTTTCCAGTTTTTACTCCTGAAAACCAAGAGTTTTTCCAGAATTTGTTTAAACAAAAAGTCACAGTGTCAATTAGCTCCGAAGAACTAGAAAAGCACAGAGACTATATTTTTTACTTGTTCAGAAAGCAGCCTGAACTCAGTGTTGTAGAAGAGTTCTCTTATGAGTACTGGGACTACTTGCAAGCTCCCTTGCAGCCCCTTATGCAGAACCTGGAGTCTTACACCTACGAAGCCTTTGAAAAGGACTCTGTTAAGTACAAACTTTACGAAGAAGCAATTGCTAAAGCTTTGGAGGATAACCCAACTTATGAGGTAGTTATGATAATTGGTGCTGGCAGAGGACCCATTGTTAAAGCTGCAATCAGGGCTGCAAGTGCTTTGTCAAGGAATATCAGACTGTACGCCCTGGACAAAAACCCTAATGCAGTAGCTACTTTAGAAAACCTAAGACTCTCAGAGTGGGGGGACTCAGTCCAAGTAATTCACTGTGACATGCGGAACTGGAGTCCTCCGGAAAAGGCCCACATAGTAGTGAGTGAGCTTCTCGGGAGCTTTGGCGACAACGAGCTAGAGCCTGAGTGCTTAGCTGGGATTGAAACGTTGCTACTTGAAAACGGAATTTCTATTCCTTGCAAGTCAACTTCTTACGCCTCGCCTATTTCTTCACACAAAAACTGGGTGAACTCTGTAACGAGTGAAAAGAACCCAGAGCAACCCTACGTTTGCATGCTGCACAACTTTTACAAGCCAGACAGAAGTTTGCCGGTTTTTTCGTTTGAGTACCCCTCGAATTCTTCTTTTGAAAGGTTTAAGTCCTTAAGGTTCCAGATAGAACAACCAGTTACTTTGCACGGGTTTGTTGGGTACTTTGAGTCAGTTCTTTACAAAGACTTGAAACTAAGCACTCTTCCAGAGACTCACTCTGAAGACATGTGTTCATGGTTTCCTATGTACTTCCCAATAAAAAAGCCAGTTTTTGCCAAAAGGGGCGAAGTAGAGCTTAATATTTGGAGGTGCAATTCCTCAGGGAAAGCCTGGTACGAGTGGGAACTCACCGTTTACTACAAAGAGAACCTAACCCAAACAAGCGGTATCCAAAACGTTAACGGGGAACAGTATTGGATAGGCGTGAACATATAAGTTCGGAAACTTTGAAAAAACTCTTAATTTAAAATGGACAAATACGAAGTTTTAGGTCCTCTAGGAAAAGGTTCTTTTGGAGTGGTTGCCAAAGTAAGGAGGAAGTCAGACAGCAAAGAACTCGTGTGGAAAGAAATTAACTACGGCAAAATGCGTGAAAAAGAAAAACAACAACTAGTTGCAGAAGTAAACATCCTGCGAGAATTGCGGCACCCCAATATAGTGCGGTACTACGACCGAATCATTGACAAGCCAAACACCAGACTGTATATTGTGATGGAGTTTTGCGAAGGAGGCGACATGGGAGCCCTCATCAAAAGGTGCAGGCGGGAACGAGACTTCATTGCAGAAGACGTGATCTGGAAAGTCTTTATGCAGGTGCTTGTGGCCTTGCAGGCTTGCCACAGAAGAGAGAGTTCCAAGATTCTCCACAGAGACATCAAGCCCGGAAACCTTTTTTTGGACAAAAGCATGAACGTGAAACTGGGAGATTTCGGTTTAAGTAAGATCATGGGCGAAGAGTCCCTGTACGCTTACACGCACGTAGGAACTCCCTACTACATGTCCCCTGAACAGATCAACGAAACTAAGTACAACGAGAAGTCAGACATTTGGTCTACTGGGTGTTTGATGTACGAAATAGCTTCTTTGTACCCGCCCTTCCAAGCAAGGAACCACGTTGAACTTGCAAACAAGATCAAAGCAGGCAACGTTTCCAGGATTCCAGAAAGGTACTCAGAAGAGCTGCAAAAAGTCATTTCGTGGATGCTGACAGTTGACCACAAAAAAAGGCCTACTGTAGACGACCTGCTTGAAATCCCCTTTGTGTCGTTAAGGATGAGGGAAAAGAACCTCAGGGACTCACACACAGAGTTCAAAAGACGCGAAGAAAAACTCAAAGAAAGGCACTCTAAAGCCTTGGAAACAAAAGCTGCTTTGGAAAAAAGAGAAAAAGAACTAACTGAACGAGAAGAAAGACTTGAAAAAGAACAAGAAAGACAGAAAAAACTCAAAGAAGAACAAAAAAAAAGACTTGAAGACTACAATTTTCCCAAAAAAGAACAAACTTTGAAAGACTACCGCAGAGAACTCACTCGACAACGCAGCTTCGAAGAACGCGAAAACGCCAAACTGTCCAAAAACAAAAGCTTCGACGAACTAGTTTCAGAAGGACTGCAACGAGTCAAACGAGACGACTCCATGCTCAAGAAGTTCGAAAAAGTAGCTAACAAAGGAAGACTCAACAGAGTTTCTCCACAAGCAGCTTCTCCTAGAAGGCCAATGACTAGTTTGTCTCCTAGAAGGAGGACTTACGAGTCACCGCGGCACTCTCCAAGAGTTCCGCATACTTTTGAAAACATTTGGAAGTGGTACGGTCAGAACGGACAGAGAAGGCAAAAAGACCCTTCTCCTAGTTCACGTCCTCCTTTAATTAGGCCTGCTACTGCTTACCAACGAAGGTATAATGTTTAAATTGCATTTAATGTAAGTTGGAAAATGTCCCTTAAAAAAATGCTGCAAATAGGAATATAAAAAAGGGACTAGCTAGTTGGAATTAGGACTGTACTCGTACAGGATCGCTTCTATAGTGATTTCTCCTCATTTGCTTCAGCAAACTAGGCGACAACCCGCTCTAGGATGATGAGGCGAGCACTTGCAGCTGCTAAGGGATACCTCAATCAGGCTTCGGCTTGTCATTGAGCGATGACCACTGGCTTATAAGCTTTTGGCTTGCAAGTGGGCCTGACTAGACATACATACTTTATATTAAACTGTTTAGATTAGTGGGTTTCTTGACTTGAGTAAAAGTCTTTTTCTTCGTAACTCGGCGTTTTTTCGAACTGAACTGACTTTTTTGGGAAACTTAAGGGCAAGTTCCTAGCTAAAAGGTCGATGTTTTCGAGTTTGGAATTGGCTTTTTTGACTTGATCTATGAGTTCTTGCTGTTTTTTTTCTAGACTTGGCTCGTTAGGGCTCTTTTTTAAATATTTCTGGTTGAATTCACTAGTTAGGTCAACAAAGTCTTTCAAGTAAAAAAAGAGTTGTTCTAATTCTTGTTTATGAGCTTCATTCCAACTGAAGTTTTCAGACTTGCTCTCGCTGGCAATTCTTTTGATGAAGGAGTCTTTGGCGTGCTTAAAGGTTTTTTGGGCATCGTTTTTGTCGTTTTGCTTTACGAGTTTTTCCATAGCTCTCATCATGGTTTGGGGTTTTTGGTTGCAGACTTCCCCTATCATTTCAGCTAATTCTTCTAAATTCAAACTTGGATTGTCTTTGGCTGCTTTGCCTAACTTGTAAAGTAACTCGCTGGCTCCTTTGGGGAAAGGAGTGGTGTTTCGTTTGCTTTTGGACTCATCGTAGATCTTTTTGAGTTCGAAAATAGAGTTTTTGGGTTCATCAGGCAAGTTATCGACTTTTAATTTCCTTTTGTAAGTAACTTCAGGCGCCGCTGGCTTTTTTTGGGGTTTTTTCTTAGTGGGCTTTTTGGGGCTTTTGGGGAGTTGTATGTCGCAAGGACTTGCTGTATAGAAGCCTTCTTCTTCTGCCCTTTCAAAGTCCTGTTTGTCTCCTTGGAACTGAATTTCCGCGTCGTCAATGAAATGGTCGTCCAAGTCGTAGTATTCGTCGCCCACCTCAGAAGCCCCGCCCAAAGAACTACTTTTGCGTGGGCGTTTGCGGTGCTTGCCTATTTGGTCTGTAAGGGCGAGCTGGCCATATTTTTCAAGGCGTTCTAAGATGTTTTGCATGAAGACGGGGTAGGAGTGGTCCATGTCAGAATAAGGAGACTCAGGCTCTTCAGGTTCTTTTTGGGGACCTATTTGGGATTCCAGCAGATCTACGTATGATACTTCTTTGGTCTGGTTTATATCGAATTCCAACTTTACAGCTTTTGCTGAGTCTTTGAGTAGCGATGTTTTGGATGGCTCGTTTGGTGTACTCATAAGAAAATTATATAGCCTTTAAATTGAAATAGTATCTTTATTCCAGTTAGAAATATGACAAACCTATTCTGTTTTCCAGCAAATAACTTTTATTAGGCCATTTGATTGCTTTTAGTAGACAGTGCTTGGTTTTAAGGGCTTTTTAGGAGGTGGTTTGTGTGCTTTTTAGTGAACATTTTTATTTGGCCTCATTGCGAGTTACCAAAAATTATTCAAATTTACACTAGACTCTAAACCAACAACTCTCTAGGACTTGCCAAAGCCCTTCATATTGGTTTACTTAATAACAAATTAAAAGCAATTCTAAGATTACTAATGTGTTAGGGGTCCTCAATTCTTTGCTGGATGTAAACAGTTGCTTCTCCCCAACTCATGTTCTTCCTGATGCTCTCTAAAATCCTCCACTTAGGAGAGTTCAGAGACTTAGTTAGCGTAAGTGCCCAAGTTCCAGGCTTCACGGGGCACTCTGCAATCCGCGCCATCATCTCCATGTCAAAGCAAGTAGAGTTTGCAAAGATAAAGTCAGCGTCGCCCCAGCCGATTTCAAACATATCTCCAACTAAGAACTTAACTTCTGGAGCATTAGTTAACAACTCTCTGTTGTCCTCCTCAGAAAAGACTGAGTTGTACTCAGACTGAATCTGCAAACTAATGCTGTACAGACTTTCAAGGACTTCGATGCCCACACATTTTTCGAAGTTGTGAAGCAGAGCTCCTGCAATCACTCCTTTGCCAGTGCCTGCTCCAAGGTCGTAAAACACACCTCCTGGCTTTATTTTTCCGTAGCGGTTTTCTATTGTATAAAAGATTTCCCCAATCGAGGTAAAGTCCAGTTCTCCGTACGTGAGGGTGCTTGAACTTAAGTTTAGTGTGTCCCTGTCGCGCTTGCTTGCTTCTTTTCCCAATGAAACTGGGTACCTTCCTATTATTCTTTCGTAAACTTGGTACTTCTGTTCTAGCGTCTGAGCTTCTTCTTGAGTGAGCTCGTAGGCTTTGTCAGTAGTGTAGTTATATTCCATTATTTATCAAGATTAATTTATGCGAAGTGCAGATCTTTTTCCGCAAACACTGAAAGGGCTCTGATGAAATCGTCTGTGTCCATGTTTTTGGCCCGCCACGAGTCAATTCCTTGTTCTTGCAGCATTTCTTTTACTACTTGTTTCAGGTCAATCTCGGTATTTGGAAGTCCTTTGCTTTCCTGCAGGATTTTGTAGTTCTTTTGAAGCACATCTACTACGCCTTTGAGTTTGAATATTGCGCCTAAAGTTTTGTTTTTCCTCAAAAAGCAAGTTCTGACTAGTCCGTCCCACTCAACGAAGTTAACGTCAGGAGCAGGGTTCCTAGGTTCGATCCTTACTACAGAACTCTCTACTTTAGGAGGCGGTCTAAAGTTGTTTTTACTGACTTTCAGTAAGTGGTCTACTCTAGCAAGCAGTTGTGTGTTGGCTGAAAGTCGGCAGTAAAGGTCACTCCCTGGCCTTGCCACTAGCCTCATTGCAAATTCTCTCTGAAACATCAAAACTGCACACCGGAACATAGGTCTGTGCGACAAAAGCTTAAACACAAGTGGCGAAGAAATATTGTAAGGTATGTTCGACACACAAATATCAAAGTACGGAAGTTCAGTTTTAAGGAAGTCTCCACAAATCACTTCGAAGTTTTTGTAGTAAGGAGAGGCCCTTACCCGCTTAGTAAGTTCAGCCACCATGCGGGGATCTAGTTCCACACAAATTACCTTTTTAGCTTTTTCCAGAAGGGCCATAGTTAAGTTGCCTGTTCCTGGACCAATTTCAAGCACGACGTCATTAGGCCTTACAGCTGACTTCTCAACTATAGCTTTAACTATCATGGGGTTCTTCAGAATGTGCTGTCCTTTTGAGCGACTGAACTCAAAGGTGTGAGACTTAGCTGACTCCATTTAATTACTGAGTTAGCATAAAGAATTATGGCAGTGCCAACCCATAAACTTCCTCAACTCTTAAAGACCCCCCTGCACCTTCCTAACCTTTCTAAAATAGTTTTTAGGTATCCCTACAACTTGTGGGCTGAAAACAACATCAGGTACTTTTACAAAACCAAAGCACCGCTTATTAAGTACTACAATCCCCACCTGAAGCTAGAACTGGACTTTAAACCAGAAGTCACGCCAACAATGCAGCTTTACTCAAATGAAGAAGTTGTTGAAGAGATTTCAAACGACACCAAACCTGAAGAAATACTTCAAAAACTCACTCAAATCCAAGAAACAAATAAATAAGTTTACAGATAATAAAATCCAATGGGTTGCTCTATATCCAAGAAGTCGCAAGTCCAAAGTACCCTTTCAATAAACCAGCCCAAGAGGGTAACTACTAAGGAACAAGTCCCTATAAACCCCGGACAGTTTGTGTCCCGTAAAACTGATTCTATACTTAAAGATTACAGAATTGGAGCATGCCTAGGAAAAGGAGCCTTTGGACAAGTCAGAATCGCAACCCACAGACCTACTCGGCAAGCACGTGCTGTGAAGTCAATTCTAAAAACAAGCATTACTCCAGACATGAGAGGAAAGTCAAGGTTTTTCCAAGAAGTAGACATCCTCAAAAGAACTGACCACCCCAACATAGTGAAGATCTACGAGTTCTACGAAGACGAAAAAAGTTACCACGTTATAACTGAGTACATAAAAGGAGGCGAACTTTTTGACTTCATTCTCAAAAGCAGAAGACTTTCGGAGACAATAGCTGCGCACTTCTTCAAACAACTAGTGTCTGCTATAGCTTACTGCCACGAAAACGGAATAGTCCACAGAGACCTTAAGCCCGAGAACCTTTTGCTTGAAAAAGCTGAACCGGACTCTATCCTTAAAGTAATTGACTTTGGAACCAGCACTTTGTTTGAGGCTTCTAAAAAACTCACTAAAGCTTACGGAACAGTTTACTACATAGCTCCTGAAGTTCTTCACAAGAACTATAACGAGAAATGCGATATCTGGAGTTGTGGAGTGATTCTGTTCACTTTGCTTTCGGGAAAACCTCCTTTCAACGGAAGCAACGACATAGAAATCCTCCAGAAAGTAGAAAAAGGAATTTATAAGCTAAACGACCCTGTTTGGACAACTATTTCTAATGAAGCCAAAAACCTCATTAAAAGCATGCTCAAAATCGACCCTAAGAAAAGGCCTTCAGCTAGTGAAGTACTAGCGTTTCCTTGGCTCAAAACCAACGCCCTTGCACCCAAAGTCGACGAAGCAGTTAAAATCGAAGCTATTGAAAGCTTAAGGTCTTTCCAGCATACCGAAAAGCTCCAGCACGCAGTGTTGGCTTTTATAAGTTCTCAAATCTTAAGTAAAGAAGAAACTAGGCAACTTACAAGCACTTTCAACGCACTCGACACCAATGGAGACGGCAAGATTAGCCGGGAAGAATTGACCATGGCCTTTTCGGCTAACTTGAACTTAGAAATTGCTGAGGAAGAAGTAGAAAAGATCATGAGTCAAGTAGACTCTGACTCTAACGGTTACATCAACTATTCTGAGTTCGTAACAGCCACCATAAAAAGGAAAAATTTGTTGTCTAAAGAAAACCTAGAGGCAGCTTTTAGTATGTTTGACCACGACAACAGTGGCAAGATCTCTGCAAATGAGCTCAGGAAGCTAATGGGAAGCGACCTTTTGGCTGAAGACTCTGTGTGGAATGAAATTATCAGCCAAGCTGACTCCAACGGAGATGGCGAAGTTGACCTTGAAGAATTCAAAAACATGATGATGAAGGTCTTTTAAATTATCTAATTCTATTACTTATTAAGTTGAATATCTAGCACTTGGTCAGCATATTTATTATAAAATTATGACCTCATATTCGTAAAGAGGCTCTAGTGGCTAAAAGCCAAGAAAACCCTTTTGGAAGCAACCTAAGCTGGACTTGGTTACACAATAGAAATTTACACAAAAAAGTGCATGGAAACCCAGCAAGCCTTAAGAACTTTCTTTGTCTGAGGAAAGTTAACTTTTTTGTCTGTGCATTTTATATAGTTAGAATTTTAATTTTTTACCGACGGTTACTTTTACCATTTATAATAAATGTGGAGGCAGATCGTAGTTTGCTTGAGCTTGGCGGGTTTGGCCATTGCCAT
>PR_CR_10_Liq_1_inCRDRAFT_1000130_pt1 | contig 42074 bp, 37 predicted proteins | sample PRCRCaboRojoPR_3_FD_10241 | JGI IMG/M metagenome (IMG submission 10241) | reverse complement strand
TTTTTTCAATTCGCCTTCTAGTCTTTCTTTTTGAGTTTGATTGACTGTGGAGTGGATTTTTTTAAGAGTTATGTTGAACGTTTCGCAGCCCTCTTCGACTTGTTTTAGTTTCTTTTCTACTTCTTGTTGCAGATGCCTTTGCTTTGCCATTTTATTCAGCTAAACATAAATAGACTTTATTTACTAAATCTACTCAAGCACTCAGGTACTTCGAAAGCCAAGGAAGTAGTTTGGCCTGAGAAGCCGAAACCCTGAACCTGGGGTTAGTGTTGAGCATCCTCCCCACAAACTGAATTCCTTCTTTAGAAATCATTTTCCAGTACTTTTCTGGGTAAGTAACACTGCAAACTCTATTGGCTTCCAAAACTTCTTCTTGACTGCTTCCTGGAAAAGGGAACTTGCCACTCAGCAGAATGTAAAGAATTATTCCTACGCTAAAGATATCAACTTTCGAGTCATAAGAGTCTTTTGTGAAAATCTCAGGGGCAATGTAGCCAGGGGAACCGCACTTGACTTGACAAGGCCCGCTAGACTGGACTGCCAGGCCAAAGTCCCCAAGTTTGAATTCCCACTCGTGTTCGTTCACAAGGATGTTTTCAAGTTTGATGTCTCGGTGGATTATGTTTTGCGAGTGGATGTGCTCCAGTACGTCCAGCATAATTTGCATAAACTTAGCAGCTACTTTTTCAGGGAACTGGCCTTTTTTGAGGATCCTTGCTAGGAGGTCCCCTCCTTCTATGTAGTCCAGCACTAAGTAAACATAGTTTTCGTTTTCGTAAACAGAGTGCAAATTCACTATGTTGGGGTGGCACAGCTTGCGCATCAATTTAATTTCGCTGACCAAGGAGTCCTTTTTGGTTTGGCCTCCAGAAAAGTTGGACTTCGATATTTGCTTAACTGCGTGCTTTTCGCGGCTGTGCAAACTCTGAGCTAAGTAAATAGTGCAGTAAGCTCCTTCACCTATTTGCTTTATGAAGTGGTAGTCTTCTTCAATGTTACTGGCTATTGTTACTTTTCTTAGCTTCTTTACCCATTGAAGTGATTCTTGCTCGGAGGCTGCAGTGTAAGTCTTTTCTTTGTGCAGTCCGCTTAAGTTGAAACCTGTTTTTTTCAGTTGGTTTTTGGGATCAGGCATAGACTTGAACACCATCCAGTTGATGTTCATCCCTTTCATTAAGTTGTTGTTGTGTTTGAACAAGTGCGAACTTGTCAGGGTGAATTCACTGTTTTTTGAAGTTCCATTTGGCTTTTGGTAGTAAAGTGTTCCGTTGTACAGCACAGTAGTGAGTAGGCCTCTAGATCTTAACTCTTCAGCTGTGTGCCAGAACCCTTCTGTTTCGTTGGTCCTTCTGTTTACATCTGAAAAAATTGAGTTCATTATAATTATGGTAGTTTCAATATAAGCTAATATAAATGGCAGAGTTCCTTGGAAACTTGGTGTTCTTTGTTCAAGGCCCGTGCTTGGTCTCTCTGAACTACTCCACAAAGGAGCGCAGAGTGCACTCAGTTCACACAGACACTATTACTGTTTTGCGGAAACACAACGAACAGCTCTTCACAGCTTCTCTGGACGGAAAAGTCACTGTATGGGAGCCACCCACGTTCTCACAGGTAGACTGCTGTTCAGGAGTAAGCCTTTTAGCTGTAACTTCAAAAAGCATATACTTTCAAAAAACTAACTCAGACTCTTTGGGAGTAGTGGACCGCTCCAACCTAAAGGTCACTCCAGAAACTATCTTAAAAGGCCTAGTTGGAGAGGCTATTGACTTAAAGACTTTTCCAGATGAGTCCCAACTAGGGGTGCTGAATCCCCACGAGCTGCTTTTATTTAACCTCACAACACACTCTACAAGAAGCATTCCTCACTCTGTAAGGCTAAGTGCTTTTGCTATCCACCCCCAGCTTAAGTACTTAGCAATAGGAGACGTGGGTGGTCAAATATTTAAGATTCACGGACAAACCAAAGAAAAAGACCACTGGCATTCACACAAAGTAAGTACTTTGGAGTTTGCTGGTGATGGAAGTCACATGACAAGCGGTGGAGAAGAAGGCGTGCTTGTGTTGTGGTATGAAGCAACTAAAAAAAAGAACTTTCTTCCTAGACTTGGCAGTCCGATTTTAAGTGCAGCTATAAAAGAAGACTCTTCTTTGTACGCAGTGAAGTTGCTAGACAACTCAGTCAAGGTAATCCAGGCTTCTGACTTTAGAGTTGTTTGCAGTTACACAGGACTCACAGACCCTTCAAAAATAATTCCAGGCAGCAGAGTTTTTACAGGACTAGTTAGAAACCAAAACCAACTTTACATGAACGGAGCTCCTGGTTACCTGCAAACTTTTAACCCTTACACCTTTGAAGTTACAAGAATTGACTGTTCTAACCGGAACCCTGTTTCTAGGTCAGAGGTTCTTTACCCCAATCCTTTGCAGGTAGTGCAAGTGGCTTTTTTGGAAGAGTTCACTGCAACTTTGGAGGTCTCAGACACACCACACTTGCCTCTTAGTTACCTTAAGTTTTGGAAAGAAGGCAGCATCCACACTCTAGTTCTGCACCCTCACTACGACACAGCATACAAACTCTTGTCTGGAGTCAACAGCATTTTTAGTTTGGGTGAAAACTCAATGAGGTGCTGGAAAAACTCAGGTAAGAGTTGGGTTTGTGAAGCTGAAAAAGAACACCACAAACTAAAAACTGCAGACATCAGTTTGCACGAAGAAGGAGTGGCAGTGGCTTACGAACACATTATAGTACACTACAACTCAGACTTAGAAGTAGTTAGAAAGATGTACGAACCTGACTCAAGGTGCTTTCAAGAGCTTAAAGAGTGTCAAAGCAACTTAGTTGCCAGAAGCAAGCACAGCTTGCACGTTTTCAAAAAAGGAGTGATTCTCTGGAGCTTGGAACTAGGGTACTTGCACAGCATCTACTCAGAAAACAAGTACTTTTTGCTAGGGTTGAACGCCAGTAAGTACACTCCTAAAGAAAAGCGCAAACAAGCCACTAACATTATTTTAAAGTTCCAAACAGAAAGCCCCAAGCCCCTAAAGATTTACAAAGTAGCCGAACCCAAAGCCTATGCTTTGTTTGACGGACAAACTGTAGTATTTGACAAAGACTTTAACTTCGCAAACCTAGACTCTTCAGCAGAAAAAGCCCACGAAAGCTTGCCTGAGGTACAAAAGGACCAAATGGATATTGAAGAAACCAAAGAAACTCAAATAAACCCTCCTAGGTACCTCAGCACCAAAGCTCTTTCTTCAATTGAACACCAAAAAAGTTTTGAACTTCCAAGCATGCACACACTCTTCCAAGAAATAGTATGTAAAGAACTATCCGCTTTATCAATAAAGTAATTACGTTTTTAAAGAAGTTTCTTCACTGCATATCTCACTTAGAGACAAACTGTCTTCTTCTTGAGGAGGAGAAGTAGGCTTAGTAGGGGTTTTCTTGGTAGAGGTTCTGGGAACAAACTGCTGTTTTAAGCCTAGGCTTTCAAGTTTAACAAGTTCTTTGAAGCTGCTTTTCAAAGACCCGATGTTTTTAATGAGGTGGTCGTAAGTAGCAGAGAGTTGGCTAGTGGACTCTTCGAAGTCTTCAGTTTCTTTGCCTGTGCTAGTGCAGGTGTTTTCGTCTACTAAGTCTTGCAACGAGAAGGGCTTCGGACTTATCCTTGTAGGAGGTGTGAAGAGTCTTTTAGCTTCACTTACCTTTTGAGGTTTTATTGACCTGAAAGCTGAAGTTGGGTATCTGTTAGGAATGAGAGTTTTGGATTTTTGGTATTTCGAAAGGTAAGCTAGGCTGTGTTGGTTGGTTTTGTAGTTTTCTTTGGAGTCGTAGTTAGTTATCATGTCGACACACGACCTAACTTTGTCTCTGGTTTTAACAAAGTTAGGTTTGGTGTGGATGGTTTGGCCGGGGCTTTTAGAAGGAATTGGCTCAGTGGCTTTTTCGAGAACTTGGCTTAAAGCGTTTTCAAAAGACAAAGTAAGTTCGGGTTCAGCTTCTTCGTTAAGTAAAAGACTTTCTTCAGGTAAAATTTGGCCAGTAAGGTCTCCTTCGTGGGCAGTTGGTTTTATCATTTCGAGTTTACTTTCTTCAAAATTCCTGCTAAAAGCCACTCCTGGCTTTGATATCTTAGTGGGGGTTTCTTGGTTGCTTGCAGGTTCAGTTTGGACACCAATGGTTGACTTTTCGATTTTTTGACCACAATTACTGCACAGAGTGCAAGATCCGCGAATCTCTGACATTTTTAAGAAGTGGTTTGCGCTCGTTAAGTTTGCTGGTTGTTTTGTTTAGTAGTTACACCATACAAGTTTTAACTTAAACCAAACTGTAAGTTCAAAGACTTAAAATAAATGTTAGACAGAAACCCCTAAAGCTCTAAACTGACTTTTGTGGACACCTGTACGGAATAAGCATTTCTCTAGGACACTAGAGAGCAAATACTCTAAGTTAAAGTGCTTAATAATCATTTTTAGCCACTAATATGCCACACCACCACGGATACAGAAGCAAAACTAGGGACCTGTTTGCAAAGCCTTACAGAAGACACGGCACTATTCCTCTATCCAAGTTGATGGTAGCTTACAGACGCGGCGACCTTGTCGACATCAAAGTTGACGGGGCCGTGCAAAAAGGAATGGCTCACAAATTCTACCATGGAAAAACAGGCCGCGTGTTCAACATCGCCCCCCACGCAGTTGGTGTTATAATCAACAAGCAAGTTAAGCAACGCATCATCCAGAAGAAAGTCCATGTGAGACCTGAGCACATCCAAAAGAGCAGAAGCCGTGAGGACTTCCTCATCCGTGTCCACGAAAACGAAGCCAAAAAGAACCAAGGATCCAGGGAAGAGTTAAAGCGACAACCCAAAGGACCTAGGGAAGCACACTTCATTGAATCTAAACTTACTGAAGTCGTTGACCAGATGCCTCCTATTTACAAATTCGATATTTAGTTAAAAGGTTCTTTTTAAAATTCTTAAAGTAAAATGAAGCCAAAGGAATCCAAAGTAAACAAAAAGACTAGGTCTCATTTATTCAATGTTATCTCTAAGTGCTCTCCAAAGAGCCCCCTTGCAAGAAAGAGTCCCCATAATTCTTCAGGAAAGAGACACCCCACTCAAAAAAGAGAAAGTTCACTAACAGCACTAGCTTCCATGACAATTCAAATTGATGAAAAGTTGAAAAAGATCTACAGACACCTAAAGTCCTCAAGCAAAACCCCTAAGTCTCGTCAAAACTCCAAGGAAAAAACCAACTTAACAGACCTAAAGCCTAAAACTACCAAACATGCAAATAATTCACCTAAAAACGCAAGAAATCGTGACTACCAACCTAATCGGTTAATCAAAAAGTCAGAACCAAAACCTAAGAAGATCGAACTGGACTTTACTGGCCTGAAGGGCACAGAAGAACAAATAATAAACATTTCACAAAGACCATCTCCCGAAAAACCAGTTCAAAGCAGAGAAATTACTCCTAGAAAGGATTCCTCTGGCAAACTCCACAACTGTGGAGTTTTAAAGCCTCCTTTATACACCAACCAGCGTTTATTCCACAAAATCACTAGAAGGAACCCTTCAGACTACTCTATGCTCAGCAAATGCAAAGAGTTAAACGAGTCTAAAACCAAAAACGAAGAAAACTCCAGACTTACTAGGCTCAGGTACCAGTCGTTTGACTCCAAAGGAAAAAGAAACTTTTCCAGGACCCAGTCATTCTTTATGGAAGGAGACTCAGGCTTGTTCAAACCTAGTGAGCCAGTAGTTGTTAAGCCTTCTGAAATCATTAAAATGTTTCCTTAGCTCAAACTAACTATTTAAGTTATTGGTAATTTTCTATAACTCTCAGAAAAACGTCTTCCAAAGAAGACTGAGAAATCCCCCAGTCAGCTATTCCAACTCTGTCTTTGTTTTCTTCAAACTCCTTGAAAACCTTACTGACTCTGCAGTGTTCTTGAGGCACCTGATACACTATGTTCCCGTTGAACTCACTTACAAGCTTGGCCTCAGGAAGCACATAAGCTACAAAGGTTTCTACTTGCTGCAGAACTTCTTCTTGGGAGTGGAAATTGATCCTTCCGGGTTTGTGACAGTTTATGTAAAGATGGAATCCTCCCCCGTACACCGACTTAAGCACCACCTGGGGACCGATGCATCTTAGCACTCCCAAGTGCATAATAGCTACTCTTGACGAAAGCACATCAGCTTCTTCCATAGAATGCGTGGTGAGCACCATAGCTCTTCCTTTTCTGCAGATTGCAAGTATTTCCCATAACTGTCTTCTGTTTTCCGGGTCGAGTCCTGTAGTTGGTTCGTCCAAAAAGACTATTTTGGGGTCTCCTACCAAAGAGATAGCAACTGAGAGTCTTCTTCGCATGCCTCCTGAAAGTTCTTTGGTTTTTAAGTGCCTGAAGTTGTCTAGGTAAACGTCTTGGAGTGCCGAAGCAACTCTCGACTCCTCTTCAGAAGGAGGAATTCCTTTGAGTCTTGCGTAGAAAAGCAAGTGTTCATAAACAGTTAACTCAGGCCAAAGAATGTCAAATTGAGGACATACTCCCATGCGCAACTGCACTTGGTCGATGTTTTGTATGATGTCAAACCCCCCCACCCAAGCATTTCCTGAGTCAGGCCTATAAAGTCCAGTTAGCATGCTAATCAGTGTGGTTTTTCCAGCACCGTTTGGCCCTAGCAAGCCAAGCATTTCTCCTTCGTTTACTCTTAAGCAGAGTTTTCGGACTGCAACCTTTTCAGAGGTTTTAGACTTGTAAACTTTTCTGAGATCTTTAACTATCAAGGGAAAGTCTCCAAACCCACCTCTGATTTCCCTGATGTTTCTGTTTTCGTCCTTGACAGTTCTGTCTTCGTCTTGGTTTTCTTCTTCGTCTAAAAGTTCTTCATAACTTTCATTTTCTGGGTTTTGTTTCCTTCTAAGGCAAAACAAGGGGTGTTTTGGAACTCCATACTCCTTTGGAACTACTTCATTCAAGTAAATGGAAGCCAATAAAATGGTAATTCCAACCAAGTACAAAGAAGCCAAGCACCCACTAAGTTCACTGCTGACTTCTGAAAAAGACTCAACGCACTTGTAGTAACCACAGTTGTAACTAAGGTTGTAAATTGCTCTTGTCAAAGCAAAGTGGGGATAAAGCAAAATGTACCAAGGCATTTCTTGTGGGTAAGGAAACACAGCTAAGTTCAGAGTTATTCCCCACAAAACTGTCCAAATCGAAAGTAAGTACCCCCAAATAGTTGCAGTGCGTGCTTTGCTAATGAACACTTGTATGAAGAACGCCAAAGCTATTTGAGAGATTCCCCAACCTCCAAAAAGTAAGCACATCAGCAAAGTGTTCGTTTGCGTGAAGAACTGAAGCTTCACTACAAAGCTACCAAACATCAAAAACACCAAAATAGTAACTGAGTAAATTATGTAGTTGAACGAAAAGTTCACTACCCAGTAGTTAGTTATCCTCATTCCGTTCATTTTCATAAAATCCTGCAGTCGTTCTTCTTTTTCCAGAACTACACTGTACATGAAAACTGGCAATAACAGAGAAAGAGCAATCGGGTACAAACTAGCACCCATTACATTTAGGAGTCTGTTGAGTTCTGCTGACTCATGCACTGTTATAGGCATGTACTGAACCAGTGTCATTATTTCAGTGTCGTCAAATAGTTGTCTGAACAAAGCCTGATGCAGCATGTCTATCAGAGTAAGCATTCCGTCAGTGATAGTGAGTAAGTGGGTTCCGTCACTTCCGTCACTTTTTGCCAATGCAAGTTTAGTTACTCCGTTTTGTCTGTGGTAAGAAAAAAACCTTTGGTCGTTAATTTGGGCTTTGTACTTAATCGAATTTCTAGAAGCATTGTAAAAGGTCACTGCTCCGTCAGGCAGCATTGAGATGTACATAGACTGGTGGTGGTACAAAGGGTTGTCGTTCATTACTTTGAGGGTGTTGTAAATGTCTTGGTTGATGCTGCTTTGGGGCTTGGCAAAGTAAGGGTTGTTTTTGGCGTTGGACTTGCAGAAAAAATTAGGAATCTTTCCCAGCAAACCAGCACGTTCTGTTTTGTTGTCAGGGTTGAAGTGCTCGCCAGTGAGGGACCCTACAAATTCGTGAGTGTAGGGGTCTTGGGACTCTACTGAGTAGTAGTACCACTGCTCGCAGGTTGTAACACTTAAGCCTACTAAGTTGTAGAGAATGTAGTTGGGAACTAGGGGAGGATTCAGTATTCTAGGAATGGTTTCCATCACAACAGGCCTAGTTTCATTTTTTTCTATTTGACTTTCTGCTATGGATTTAATTAAGTAAACCAGCAACAGGCAAAGAATGGGCGTTAGTATTTGGCAGCAGTTGGTTGCTTTTTGTCTTAGCTGAAGTGCTGCTGACTTCCTGAAAAGGGCTCTGATCTGGTAAGACTTGCGTACTTCTCCTTCCATTTTTATTACTAAGCCGAAGAACTACTTAGTTCCTTCACTCTTTTCTCTGACTTCAGACGTTGAATCCGGCGGGTGTTCGCTGCTTCTAAGTAGGGAATGAGTAGCTTGTCAATCAAGTAAGCCAGTATCGTGTAGCCTAGACACATGCCCAGCATGATGCACCTGAAGTAAAAGGGGAAGTCCTTGATCTAAGTAAAACTTACCTGAACTATTTCTCTGAAGAAGTGTCCTGGGTAGAAAATGCTGACAATGGTCCATGCCATAAGTAAAATGCTTGTTGAAGTAAGCCAGATGTTGCTGTAAAAGGGTTTTTTAAAGGGTTTTCCCATTGAGAAAACAATGCAGATAGCTTGGTACTCAAACCAACTCAGCAAAAACAACAAAGAGTTTTCCCAAGAAAAGTAGTACTTTTCAACGTCCTCATTAGGGTCAAAGTCAATAGGAGTGAAAAAGCTCATTTGGTTCATAATCCAGTATCCTGAAAGTTGAACTATTGCACTTAAAACCGACTGCCCAATTACTGAGGTCAAAATAGGAACTGATATTAAAGAAGCCGTAGGCTGTTTTCGACTTAGCTTGTGATAAGGCCCAGTGTAACTCATGAACAAAGCCAAAGGCAGTATAGTGAACAAGTCAATTGTTAAGAACTGTATGTCCTTTAAGTTGGAGCCTATCATGTATAGTGTAGTTACAGTAGTGAACTGAATCATCGAGTAAAGAGCCATGAACTTAAAGGATTCTAGTGAAGTGGACAAAGCACAACGCCCCTCCTGCAAGACCTGTATTACGCAGGATATATCAGGGATTGAACTTGTAAAAGGCGCAGCAATGGAAGTTTCAGCCTCCGAAAGGGAAATTCCAATGTCTGCCGTTTTCAAAGCTCCACAGTCATTGGCCCCGTCTCCACACATGCCAACTAAGTGGTCGTTTTCTTGTAAGTGTTCTACTAGCAAAGTTTTATGCTCAGGCGACATCCTTGCATACACTTTGCACTTTTCAATGCACATCTTAAGGGCCACTATGTGTTCAGTTTCCCCCAGTTCTGCGTTTTTCGAAATGTGGAGAAAGGCAGGACCAGTAAGAGCCAAAGCATAGTGGCCCTCTGTTCCGAGAACTTTCCAGGGAGGGTCAGGGATTTCGTGAGCGTCTACCCTTTCTTCTATTTCTGAGTCAATTTCGAACTTAGTCCAGTGAACAGAGTTCCCTTCGAGCTCCCCCAAGAATAAAGGAGGTTCAGGTTTCAGAATCTTGCACTCCCTTGCAACGGAAATCCCTGTTAAAATTGCGTCCCCTGTAGCCATGATGCTGCTGATTCCTGCTTCTTCTAGTTCAGCAATTGTTTTTTCTGAGGCTGGCTTCACTTTGTTTTGAAGAACAATAAGTCCTAAAAACTCCAAGTTGGTTTCTAACTCTTCAAGTTTAGCAGACCGCAAGTCTCCCACAGGCTCGTTAAGTGTTTTATGTGCGCAGGCCAAAACACGGAATCCAGACTGCGTGTAGTTGCGCAAAGACTCGTTTAGGTTTGAAGGGATGGTTTCTTTGCTGCACCTTTGAATAACAGCTTCAGGGGCTCCTTTTTCAAAAAACTCTAGTTGGCTATCCTTCACTAATACTCCCATTCTTTTAAGTTTGGAGTTGAAATGGAAGATGTGCATTAGTTCAAGGGTTTTGCTTTTGGTTTTGATGTGTGCCTTTACTGTTTCGTGGGTTTCTTCGTCTGGTTCTTCAAAACGGTAGCCTGTAGCATTGAATATCTGGAGGTCCTGGGTATCTCCTATCACTTCCCCGTTTACTTTAGTAAGTGAGTGGCATGTTCCCATGCACTCTATGAGTTTGCCACAGGAGCTTTCAATGGAACTCGGTTCTGAGTTGAGTTGCAGCAAACTTTTTTGGTAAACTGCCTCAACCCCCATGAGTTCCATGCCATCTTCTGTTAGTGTTCCTGTTTTATCAAAGCAAAACACGCCTATTTTGCCAGAGACATTTACTCGAGGAGGGGAAATGCAGAATATTCCCCTTTTGCGCAAGCGGTTAATCGCAAAAGCAGTACCAACAGTCATTACAGCAGGAAGTGCTGGAGGCACAGTGACGGTAAACAAATCAAGAGACCTGTCTATCATAGTTTTAACTGGGACTCCCATGTGCAACTGGTAAGGCAAACAAACGCAGAAACCACAAATAGCGATGACTGCTAAGACCGCAATGAACTTCATAGAGTCCTCGTAAAACTTAAACTTGTTGGGTTTGGGGTACAGTATTGACCTAACCAGTTTGCCCTTCATAGTCATGAATCCAGTCCGGGTCACCAGTGCTGTTACTTTTTGGTTCTTTTTGCTAATGACCTGCACAGTGCAAGTGCCTTCGTAAAGACTGTATCTTTTGTCAAGTTCAATGTTGTAAATGGACCCACTTAAGTTTGGCAAGTGGTCTTTCAAAACAGGCACTGACTCTCCAGTTAGCATTCCTTCTTCCATAACGCACGAACCTGACAACACCACTGCGTCGCAGGGCATTTTGGAACCTTGAGGAACTTCTATGATGTCACCTGGTACTAGTTCGCTGCTTTCGAGAGACTCCCACTGGTTGTTCCGAAGAGTTTCAACTTTGCAGGAGTAAAAAGCTATGTTTTTTAGGTTTCTGAGGTTCTTTTTGGTTTGGACTAAAGAAGTAGTTAGGGAGATTGTAGTAATAATAACTATGGCACTAGCATAGTACCTGTAATCGTCCCAGTACCACAAAGCACAGCTATATATCTGGAAGATGTAAAACGGGTGCAGTAGTTCGTCAAAAAACAGTTTCAAAAAGCCCCTTTCAGGTATTTCGAGTTGGCACTTTCCAAAGAGTTCCTTTTTTTCCTGCAGTTCTTCTTGGTTGTTGATTCCTGAAGAGTGCTTCTCAATAATGCTGGAGTAAGTCAACGCTGTTTCGAAGAAAAGAGGCTGGAACATCAACCCGTCGTAGTAGTAAGGCAAGTAATGATGCTCAAAGGTCAAAACTTTGCCCATTTGTAAAGTTTCTTTTTCCTTAGTTTCCACCAAGTCAGTGTAGTGAGGAGTTTTTATGAGTAAGTGCGTGGCTTTTCCGGGGTGGGCTCTTGAGTACCTTAAAAATAGGTGTAAACGCATAAACCAAAAGTCAAACAGGTAAAGCAATCCGCCCGTCATCACCACTAAAATCCAGAAAAGGAATTCTTTTGACCGACTATAGCTGAAGGCCTCTATTTTTAGTATCTGAGACTCTTCTTCTGCGTCACGGTGCGTTTTAGCCTGGGCTATGTTGCCTGATTTTGAAAGCAAAGGAGAATTCAAATGCTGCTCTTTTTCAACACTCGATTGAGACACCATACTTGCCTATAATTACAAACAGCTTTACTTTTAAAACTTATGTTTTAAATAAGTTTTAAAAGCCTTTAAACACCCTTACATAATTACAGTAGTTAATCGTTATGTTTAGGACGCTTTACGCTGCTGAACTCAGCTTGAGAAAGTTTGCGTTTGAGACTGGGGGTATTTACAGAGTACTCGAGTTCCTTGCATCTGTGTATAAGTTCTGCAGTCTTAATGCAAAAGGGGGTGGTAGGGATGCTGCTTTTGAGGGGGGTTTTGGGGTTTTCTTTTTCGCTAGCTTGAGGGTCCTTGGGTAGTTTTGAACGATAGAGTGTCTGCTTAGGAGTGTAAGTCGAAAAGTTTAACGAAAAGTTAGGAGGAGTAGGGGGGACTTCCAGGTCTTCTGTTTTAGACAAATTGTTTTGACTTTCAAAAGTGTTTATGATTTCATTGATTTCTTGGAGTTTCGAAGACACTAGCTTTTGAACTTTGAAACGCGCTCTAGCTTCTGCGTAGAGGTCGTTCTTTTTGTCAGGAAGCTTTTTTTGGCTTGCATTCAAGGACTTTGCTTTGGTTTTCCTGTTAGCTTTTTTCATTATTTAAACAATCAAAGAATTATTTGGATACCTTTAACCAGAGGATATTCTGATATCGTAACAATTCAGGATTTAGCCTTTCATAAATCTTTTATAAATGATGAACCAAAGAGATTTTATAAGCTGCTTCACCAACAAACCTGGCAGGAAAAAGGTTCTTAGGAGTTCAGCAATAGACTTGGAGAACCCAGAAAGCTTTTCAGAAGACAAAATTCAAAATCTGACTGATAAAGTAAAAGACCTTAAACCCAGTGTGCTCGAAAGTCCTTTTCCGGGCTATAGGCGTTATAAATACAAGCCTAAAAGAGGAATCAAGTTAAGTTGATTAAAGCCATATTATTAAAGCATTAAAAAGTTGTTCTGATAATTCCATTGCTGCAAATAATGGAAAAGAATATAGAAACTAGTTTCCAAAGAGAGAGAGAGGACTCTTCTCAAGAAAGTGAAGACTCTGACAAGGAACTTCGCAGCCCAAAGGCAAAGGAAGAAAGTTTTGAAAATAAATCTCTAAACTCAGGAAGTTCTGGGAAGCCTATTCCAGACCACTTAAAAGACCCTAAACCAATAAAACTCGACTGTCCTTGTCCTGGATTTACTCGCTATAAATACTTCCCAGGAATGAATCTAAAGAAGAACTAGTCAAAATACATAATCTTAATTCCAGGCGAAATAATCAATTTTTGCTATGTTAATTTTCCAGTTAAAATGCGTTAAATATGCTAAAAATATATATGGAAGAAAATTACAAATGGAATTCCGAACACAACAAACTTAAAAGAGTCAAAGCAATTTATTTCGATGCCAGCCCTTTTGGCAGTACTGGGATCACTGTAAAAATGAACCCTCACAAAGCTTTGCTTCAACAAAAAACTATATGCAAGGTTAAAGCACACCCTTCTCCGTACCCTAACTTCATTAGGTATAAATACTTTCCTAAACTCTACAAGGATAATTAACTCAGTTTGAATATAAATGGACTCCCTAGAAGAATCAGTGGGTTTCAAAATAGTAAAAGAACTGCCCAGGACGAAAAGGAACTTAGAAGAACAAGCAAGGAGAGAAGCTGAAGAAAAAGAAAGGGAAGAAAGAATGCGCCTTCAAAAACAACTCAGCGAAGAACAACAGCAACGGTTGCGTGCAGAAGAATGGGAAAAGGAAAAGCACAAACAAGAAATGGAACGCAAACGCCTTTTAGAAGAACAGAAGCGCAAAGAAGAAGAAGAACAGAGAGGCACTTTAGAAGGCAGACTTGCCAAGTTGATAAACGACTTAGCAGCTAACTCTACTGGAATAGAGTTTTCTGTATCAGGAATTGAAATGGGCTCAGTGCGCTGGAGAATCCTAGCAGATGCACTGGAGAAAAACAGTTCTTTGCGTGACTTACACATGAGTCGTAAAGAAATCGAAGACGAAGACGGAGTGGAAATCATCAAAAGCTTGAAACCCAATACCACTATTAACAAACTGGAACTAGAAGGAAACCGACTTGGCGTACAGACTGCTGTAGAGATAGGTGACTACTTAAAAAAGAACCAAACTCTGAAGTACCTAGACTTAGAAGGCAACGGACTTGTAGACGAAGCCAAAGACCCTTCAGGCATTGATCAAATAGCTGAAGGAATCAAAGCTAACTCTAGACTACTAGTGCTTAACCTGAGTTACTGCAACCTGGACGAAGCCTGCGGAAGGACTTTAGCAGCCGCACTTAAAGAAAACCAAACTTTGATTCAGTTAGACGTAAGAGGAAACGACTTGCCTTTGGAAGTAATGCAGGAAATAACAGCTTCTCTAGAAAAGAACAAACAAAAGTTCAACGAAGAAAGAATGGAAGAGTGGAAAGAACGCAAACAAATGAAAAAAGAAGACGAGTACATGGAAATGATCGACATCACTCTGCAACAAGAACACCTTAAAAAAATGAACATCCTAAGCAGACAAGAAGCAGCTAAAAAGGACAAAGAAGCCCGTTTGGAAGAAGAAAAACTCAAAGCTGAGTACGAGATGAAACGCGACATGGAAAAACTTATGAACAACGCCAAAAAAAGAGCTGAGTCAGGCAAAAAGAAGAAAAAGTCTAAGAAAAAGAAAAAGTGAGTTAGTTACAATAAAGTTAAGCTTCTATAAGCCTTTCTTCTATTGGAGTGTATTTAGTTTCTGCACGTTTAGCTAAGTAAAAGGCAGACTCTACACAAAATGAAAAAGTAACATATACATAAAGGAGCACTATAACAATGATTCCCAGTTCCATGGCTTCTGCGTAGTCGTGACTGCAAGTTCCTGAACTGAGCAGAGCTGTACCGGAAATAGCTTCTACTGCAAACCCCAAAAGCAACAAATTCAGCACCCAGTTCATCAATCTTCCCAACTTAGGCATACCGTAGGCTTCTGAAATCATTTGAAGACTTTCAGCTGCAACTAGCATCACTGAAAGTGCTATGAAGCATTCCAACCACTCCCTGAAGGGGAAGTTGCAAGTTATTTGGTGTTTGGCGAGTACAGCAGAAGAAAATATAATCTAGGTAAGGATTACCAGCAAAGAAAGTCCACACAACATCATGGATCCCAAAAGGTTAGACAAAAAGTTTAAGTCAGAGCGAATATGGTCTAGTGAATGTGCAAACGAAAGAATCATAGAACTTTGTTGTGGATTTTGGTTTATGGACATTTATGACGCATCCATTTTCCTAAAACAAATTTTTGACTTAGTTATAAATTACGACCCTTTTAAGTGAAGCCATATAACGTAATTAAATGTTTTCCGATAAAAAGAAGTCCCCGAAAGTAAGTAGACTCAACCTAAAACAGTTTCCCTATAAAATACCTGAAATAGAAACACAAAGAACCAGGGAAAAACAGCTTAAAACTAAAAAAGTAATTCCTCTGCACAGAAGAGTAGGTTCTGATGCAAATTTGAACCCAAAAAAGAAACCCCAGCTTAAAAATAAACATTTCTCACCAGAAAGCATTAAAAAGACTAACTCCAGAACTGGTTCTAAAACTCCTCAAACAAACTGGAGCTCAAACAAGTTTTTGTTTACCTATGACAAACTAAAAGGCTTGTGCGAACCCCAAGTGAAGTTCCAGGAACCAAGCAAAAACCCCTCAGAAATAGCTAAGTTTTTCGAGAAAAAAGCTTGTCTCAAAATCAAAACTAAAAAATCCAAACTATTGCCAGTTAAGAAGTCCAAAGTTGAGGACTTAGAAAGTTTAAGGCTTTCTCCTATTTCCTTCAATAGTTCTAAATGCGTCCAAAGCACTCCAGTTTCTCCTTTGAACAAAAAGTAACCCTTATTTAGAGAGGACCAAAGCTTGATTTCCCTAGTCAAGACTCTGGACAAGTGCTTTAGGTAACCAAACCTTTTGTAGAAGTGCTTTGGAAATAAGTAATTTCTTATAATAAAAAGTATGATAACTTGTGCACTTTGTCGCAGAGAAGTTGAATTCCCAGAAATACATAAAAACTATTGTCCGGGTAACTTCCCCAAAAAATACTCAACCCAAGTAGCAGTGGGATTCAAGAACTACATAGGCGAGCAGAACTGCTTTTTGAACAGTGCACTCCAAGCCTTATGCCACATGCCCGGGTTTTTAAACTCGCTTCTAAGTAAAGACTGCAAGGTCCCTAACTGCCTTATGTGCTGTTTGCAAGAAGTACTCAAAGAATACCTTTTCAAGAAAAAAAACCAAACCGGAGGAGCTGTCTCGATTTCAGCTCTTCGAGAAAAACTAGCTGAGGACTACTCGCACTTGGGGGAGTTCCAGCTTTTTTGTTCTGCTGACGCTATGGAAGCCTTATTGGCACTGTTCAACGCTGTACATAATAATTCTGCTTCTGAAAACCAAAAGTGCAAGGAAAAGTGCCCTTCCCACCAAGTAGCTGAACTGAGCGTGACAGAGTTTATATCCTGCGAGTGTGGAGAGTCCAAAAAAATAGAGTGGGACTATTCCTGTTTTGCACACCCTTTCTACGTAAATTCTATCATAGAGGCTTCTTCTTCTTACGACTATAAAAAACTACTTGACGCCAGAAACAAGCAAGAGTTGTTTGACTATATAGAAAACTCTAGTGTGCTGCCTAACGAAGGCAAGTTGGCAGAGCACATGATGAAGCAGTGGGAAGATACTCAACTGGTTGCGTGCTCTGACTCTGAGTGTGAGGTTTCTAAAAGCTACAAAAAGCTTTACTTAGGCTCAGTTCCTAAGGTTTTTATTGTAAACATGATTTGGAAAAACCCCGCTCCAAAAGAACTAGAAATACTTCAGGTAATTGCAAGTTTGCCCTTTACTTTGAGCTTAGACAAAGTCTACCTAGGAGTCCCTTCTACAGTTCACAACCTCAGAGGTATGATCCTTTATGGCTTTGGGCACTATGTGTACTGTTTGAGAAGCACTGAAACTAACGACTGGTACAAGCTAGACGATGACTTCTGCAGAATGGTAAGTACTGGAGAGTGGTCCCAAATGGTCAAGGACATTATTACTAAGAGGTTTTACCCAGTTGGGTTATTTTTCTACCAAGAAACCCAAACAGTCAGTGTAGACATGACTCTATTGGAGTGGCTGGACCTAGAAAGGTATGTTGCTGGTTACGAGTTAGAAAAGCAAAAAAAGGAAGTGGAGGAAAGAGTTGCTATGACCGTTAGCAATGAAAACTGGAACAGAGGAAGGAAAGCAGACGAAAAAACTAACAAAACCAGGTCAAAGTCTTCTTTAGGCTTCCAAAAGAAGTTGCCTGAAAGCCCCAAAGTTCCTACTTTTGATTTTGAAGAAACTGCAGAGGAACCCAAAAACCAAGAAACTTCACAGAGTGTTATAAACATAGAAGAAGAAATGTCCATACACTCACACGGAGTCTGGATGTGTGACTGCGGAGTCCCTAACTCCCAAAAGTACTCTGTATGTTCTTCTTGCAACAAACTCAAACCTGGGGAAGATGGTTGGGTGTGCAGGCACTGCACTTACAAAAATGAGCAGCACTACGCCATATGCAGAGGGTGCTACAACACCAAACGCAGCCAAGAAATCGAAACTCCAGCTAAAGAAGAAATGATAGTAATTAACGGAAGAAGTCCTTCAAAACCTAAGGAACGTCCAAACCCAACCTCTCCTCCCAAGCCCAGTTACCCTAGGAACTTAGACGGAAAGCTTTACTACGAAACTAGCGAAAAACTCAGAAAAGAAATAACACGCAAGCTTGAGTCTCCCCTAAGCAAGCACTGGAAGTGCAGTTGTGGCAAAGTAAACAACCAAGAGAACCTTGTGTGTGCAGATTGTTCTGAACTAAAGTTTGACCAAAAGGGCTGGAGTTGCAAAGTTTGCACATTTAAAAACGAAGAAACCACTTTTCGTTGCAAACAGTGCAAAAGAGTAAAAGGGACAGTCCCCACTCCTGTTAAAGTTAAAAAGTGTGAAGACTGCGGCAAGGAAGTAACTGGGTCTCTTAAAGTTTGCGAAGATTGTTTGGACAAGCAAAGAATAATCAGAGAAAACTCTTGGAGGTGCAAGTTTTGCAAGCACTACAACCTTTCAGAGGACTTTTGTAGAAACTGTAAAGAGTACAGATACGCAAAAAGGTGCCAAAAGTGCCAGAAAAACACTGTTAACTTCAATGAGACCTATTGCAGTAAGTGCTCTGACCAGTGTTGTGTCTGCAAAGAAGGTTTAGAAAAGTCTTTTTGTTACTCCTGCAAAACTCAGGTTAATTCTTATAGGTGTAGAACCTGCAAAAAAATACTTTATGAAAAGTTGTGCTGTGAAAAGTGCGTAAGTAAGTTTTGGAAGTGCAGCAACTGCAAAACCACAAACTTTCCCTTAGCTAAAAGGTGCTATGAATGCGAAAACCCCAAAACAACGCAACGCCCTGCCTCCGCGTCAAAAAGACCAACCAGAAACGCAGTGACGATTTCTAGCCGCAAGCCAATGTGTTCTAGCTGCTATAAGGTGCTCAACGCAAGTAACTTGAAGTTTTGTCCGTTTTGTAGGAAGAAGCCAAATGAAAAATACATTAAAGCTTTTTACTAATTTAAATTACTATGGAAGGGAAACCAGCTAAGATCGTGATGGACGAAAAAGGAAGGTTACTCGACGAGAAGGGCAGAGAAATAAAACTGGACTCTTCCCAAAAGTACACTTTTGACGTAAATGTGCAAAAATACTCCAAAAAGAACTTTAAAGCTAACCGATACTTGCAACAGAGTCAGTCAGAAGTCAAGTCAAGAGGAACCTTTTTCGACGAAAACCTTCCTAAAAAGAAAAGGAAACTCACAAAGTCTTTTTTGTTCAATGGCTCTGTCAAGCTCCGTGCAGACACTAATCCTGATGTAGAGTGGTGGGACAAACCCTTAGTAACCCAGTCTTGCTTTCTCACAGAAGACAACCGAGAACAAATAACTTCTCAGGTGCAGAACCTTCCTTATACAGAAGCCTGCTCCAAAGCAAAGTGCTTACTAGAAAACCTGCTTCCAGAAGTCCACTACAACAAAGAAGAAATAACTGCAGAAGTCCAAGAATCAAGTCTTGGCGAAGGCCAGACCCTTTCAAAAGCCTCTCACTCACAGATGATGCACTTGACTCCTAAGGAAAGGAAAAAACTCAGGAGACTCAAAAGACAAAAGTCACTGAACGAGCTAAGGGAGAAAATAAAACTCGGCTTGGTAGAACCCCCTCCTGAAAAAGTAAAACTCAGCACTGTGATGAAAGTAATGGCCAAAGAGATCGCACTTGACCCCTCTAAAACAGAACAAGACATTATGGAAAAGTACAACCAAAGAATCCAACAACATTTCCAAAGAAACGAAGAAAAAAAGCTCACAAAAGCACAAAGGCAAGAAAGAAGTCTGAGGAAACTCAGAAGAGACAGTGCTCGTGAAACCAGAACAGCTGTGTTCAAAATGGAGTCAATTACCAACGGAAAAACTAAGTTTAAACTCCAAAAAAACGCAGAGCAACTGGCTTTGGTAGGAGTTGGACTGGTTTTACCAGAGGGGCCTAGTTTGGTGGTGGTAGAAGGCGGAAAAAGAGCTATTAAGTTTTACAAAAGACTTTGCCTCCACAGAATAGACTGGACCCTTGAAAAAGGACCCTGCTCTCTACTTTGGGAAGCTGAGATCAAAGACTCTTCCTTTAAGAACTTCAAGTTAATTGACTGCGAAACTGAACACCACGCTAGAAAAATCCTTTCTGAACACTCTGTGGAAAGCTTCCTCAATCTACTGAAGTCTGGTAACTAATACATGTTTACTGAAATAACTGGAAACTCGGCTTAAATATTAAATATCATTTTTATTTATAAAATGAGACCAGAAGACAACTTTGAATATTCTCAAAATTATGGAAGTAGGAATCCCTACACCAATAAGTTTTTACATCCCCAGTTAGTTAAAATTCTTGCCGAAATCAAAACCCCTAGTCCTTGGCAAGTTGTTAGTGACGAGAAACAGCCTATTTCTGGACAACTCCAAGAAAACAGACCAAGAACTTCTGGAATCTTCCAAGAAGGTCCAAAGATTAGTTTTTCTAAGCCTAAGTCTGAAGATAAATTAGTTTCGCTTGCTCTAGAAACCAATCCGTTGCTAAATAGAAGACGCAAAAAGTAGTTTAAAGTAAAATAAGTTTAATATGGAAGCAGTTAAGCTTAATGAGATTCCAAACGAGATAGTTTCGTCCTTAGTTTACATCTGCAAGTTTGTTTACACCTTTTCGGGCAAACTGAACCTGAGTTGGTTTAGTGCTGAGCAACTCTACGGCAGTCTTGACTCAAACAACAACCTTTTATCAGAACTCCACATGGCTTTGCTCAAACCAGTGTGCATGGAAGTCTTTGAGGACCCTAGCTTTATACTTAAGAACTGCGAATTAAAGTTTTTATGTTCAGTGCACTTGCTGAACAAAATACTCGACATAAACACTTACTTGCCTTTTTGCTGGAAAACTTTACTGGGTGAGTTAATTCTTAGTGGCACCCTAAGAGAGCACTCTCAAGAAGTAGACAGCTCTGTATTTGGCAAGCTCAAGTTTAACACTCTTGATGCGTTTTACCTAAGAGCAAACAAAACCCAAAAGCTTCAAATCATAAAAGCTTTGATTCTTAAGCTGAAAAGCTTCCAAGAGTTCCAAAGCGCACCAGCCAACAAAAAAGAACTCACTTCCGAGTACACTGAAAAGGTGAGGTCGCTGGAAAAGCTTAAAGACTGGCTTTCAAACATGCAAGAGTCTGAAAGAAACACAAACAAGTACTTTGACTGCATCAGCAGGATTAAAAAGCTCAAAGCAAGGAAAGAAGAACTTGAAAAACTAATGGATGATTCGCAGTCTTTTCGTTTAGGAGTAGACGACTTCGGAATCAAGTACTACTATTTTGACTTCCAGCCTGACCAGGTCCTTGCTAAAACCAAAAAGCAAACACCCTCAGGCATGCAAAAAGGCTTTAGGTGGTACAACTTTAAAGAAGTCCAAGATTACACCGAAAGGTACTACCCAAAAGGGCCTGAGCACAAAAAACTTATCCAGGCGTTTACCCAAATTATAAACAAGTCACCTCTGCCCCAAACACTGCGTTATGCAAACTTACTGTCTGATTTCATAAGTGCAGAGCTAAGCTTCAAAGCAATCAAAGGTCAAATTTGCAGTTACCAAAAAAGAGTTGACTCAAAACTGGATCTGCAACAAGAAAGTAACTGGAAACAAAGAGTTAAAGACGAAAAAACTCCAAGCGGAGTAGCAAAACTCCTTTTGGAAAAAGCTAACAACTTCACAGTACAAAATGCCATTCAAAAAACCCCTAGCTTTGAAGATCCTTTTAAAGCCCAAAAAGTAAGTTTGAGTTTGTGGAGCTACTTTGAAGGCTACCAAGTAGTTTTCAGTAGCTTGGTTGAATGCTTAAAGTCCGAAGAGCATTTAGCTTTAGTGTTTTTCATTTATGAAGCATTAACCAGCCAGCTTCTAGACTCTGTCAGCTTCACCAGTGCTCCTCAAAGACCCTTGCAGCAACCCATAAACTTAGTTCACGACGACTTGTGTTTTTACTGCGGAAAAAAAGGAAGACTTTTAGAGTGCAATGACTGTACTGTTTCTGCACACGTTGAGTGTGCTGGTTTGAAAAGGTTTTCAAAGAAGTGGACGTGTCCTAACTGCAAAAGAGCTAAAAAAGTTAATTACTCATAACTACTTAAGAATTTGTTGTAAACTTTGGTGGGAGAAACAGTAGAAGTCTCTGGAAGCAGTAGTCTTTCTGCTAAAGTTGGGTAAAAAACCTTTTTGTAAACAGTTAAACCGTAGTAAGGAATGGTTACACAAGCCACGCACAGAGTTACTGTAGCCCAATGTAAGGAGTTAGAAATGATTTCAAAGGTGAACCCGTACATGTAAGCTACAGGCACGTAGTTGTAAACCACCACAAAAAGCAAGTACAAACCGAAACTAAGTCCCCAGATTGTAACATGCTGAATCCAAGTCCAGTTGTGAATTTGTATAATCAAAATAAAATTCACAATAAAGATAACAGAAGTGTAAATGCATACACTCATCCCCCACAAACCTTCAACCATCCCACTTTCAGTTGACACAGACTTGTCGTACATGTAAGCTGGAACCAAAAAAACCACCATTGAAATCAAAAAGGCGCCAAACATCCAGTTCAGGAACTTCCTAATAGTCAGAGGTTCGTTAGTTCTGTTTTCTAAGTAAAGAGCAGGTAAGTGCTTTTTAACGTGCGGCTCAGTTTTGTAGTTTAAGTCCTGGTCAAACAAAGCATACATAACCACTCCACAAGCTGTTATTGCTGAGTTGAACAATAACAAGTACCAGTCGTCGTAGAGAGTTTGGCCACTAAACCCAGAAATAAAGGCAAAGTACACCTGTGGGAGTGTAAACAAAAAGTTCTTAAAAAAGTAGTACTGGATGAAAAAAGCAGTTCTGTTGGAAGTCCACCTTCCGTGCTGGAAAAGCAAAGGCACTAAAAACTTAAACTTCCCTATAGCAAAGTCACTGCTGTCAGCAGCTTGGTTGCCTTCGTTGCCGAAAATACCCACTCCTACGTTGGCAGCTTGGATCATAGGTATGTCATTGCCTCCGTCTCCAACTGCCAAAGTTACACACTTAGGTTCTTTTTGCTTGATGAAGCTAACTACTTCTGCTTTTTGACGAGGACTTGCTCTGCTCACTACTATGCTGTTGCAGAACTTGCACAGACTGTAGAATAGGTCGCCGTGGCTCAAAGCAAAGCTCAAAGCATCTCCATCTATTATCAAGGATATGTTTCTGGGGCAGTACTTGTTTAGTTCCTCTGCTGAAGCTATTGCTCTTTTGAGTCCTAGAACTACTTCAGACTCTTCAGTACTTTCTATCTGGATAGTAACCCAGTCAGTTTTTACCAAGTTGCACGAAAGTGCAATGTTTTCAGCTGTTTCTAGTTTGTCTCCTGTAAGCATCCACATTTTAAGCCCAGCTTCTGAAAACTGTTCGATGGCCTTGGGAACTGACTCTTGGAGTTTGTCTTCTACAGCAGTTGCACCTAGTAGTATCATCCCGCTTTCTACTTCTTCAGCTAACAACTTAAGGTTTTCAGTTTGACTTTCTTCAAAGTTGCACTTTTCCTGGTTGTACTTGGCAACCCAAGCTTGGGCATCTTGTTCATCCAGCACCTTAAAAGCTACAACAAGCGTTCTAAGGCCTTTTCTTGAAAAAAAGTCAGTGGAGTTCCTTGTTTCTTTGATGAAAGGAACTTCTTCAAAGCTTTTATCTAGTCTTTCAAACATAACGTTATCAGCACCTTTCATGTAAACCCTAACTGAGTTGTCGTAAGGACTCCTAACTACAACAGACATTCTTTTTCTGTCGGATGAAAACTCATTCATGGCTAGAACTGGAAACTCGTGCACCACTCCAAAGCAACTTAAAGTAATTGATTCAGGTTTCCTTTCTAAAAACACAAACCCTAGTTGCTTAGCTGCGTCGACTAAAGTAACTTCGTCAGGAGAAGATCCTAGGTACTGCAAGGACCCTGCATCAGACTCAGTTGCAACTACGTCGTTGCACAAAGCTACAGCTATTAAGAATTCCCTTAGATACTCTGCTTGGAGCTTAAAAATTTGGGTGGGCAATTCTAGTTTCAAAGCAGGAGTTGAGCCCTTAACTAGTTCGTTGTAAACCTCAGTTTCATCAAAGTTCCACAAAACTGGAAACTCGTCTGGCTTCTTAACATTCGCTGAAAGTTGTCCTAGAGGAGTTTGGGAGTAACTGACTTGTTTAGACTCAAACTCAATGCTTTTTTCAACTTCAGGGCTGTATATTATTTGCGAGGTACAGTCAATTTCTTGTGCTTCGAAGCTCCCGTAAACCTTTCCAGCTACAGTGCAGCCTTTAAACTCCATAACGTTTGAAGTAAGAGTTCCAGTTTTATCGCAAAACATGTAGTCTATTTTCCCTAGTTCTTCAAGAATGTTGATGCTTTGCACAGACATTCTAAGGTCTTTTTCTTCGCAGTACATGTCTAAGTCGTATTGTATTGTTAGGGCCTGCAAAAACTTAACTGTTTCCAAAGAAATAATTAGGGAAATCGGAATCATGGTGTTTAAAAGTATGAAAAAAGTAGCGTAAGCCATCAAACCTACTTCTAGACCGTTCCTGTTTTCTCCCTGAGCTAAATAGCTAACTTCTTTGTTGTCTTCAACAAACATTGCTGCTGACACACTCAAGTATATGCAAATTGCAGTTTGCAAAACTAATTCAAACACCACTATTTGGTTGAGGATTTTTTCGTAGCGGCTGATTTTGTAAGGTGCATGTTTTTGGTTCATCATTATTTTGGTGAAGGGGCCTGGGTAAACAACCATCCCTACTATGTACTCAGTGTTTCTTAAGTTAGAGCCCCTAAGAAGCAGTTGTTTGCTGTCTACCCAGTACTTCTCACCAGCAATACTTAAGTTTCCTTTAAAGTACGCCAGCTTATAGTCGGGACAATTTGCCTCTAACTTAACTTCTCCTGGCTTTGTTAGGAGTTTATCCCTTTCAAACATTCCTACCGTAGCTGTTAAAGCCTGCCTGGTTTTTAGGTTCCTTTCGCCGTCCAAGTTCGCAGTTTGGATTTTGCAGTCAGCCAAGGGCTCTGAAGTGGTAAGGACTAACAAGTCGCAAGGAAACTGCTCCCCGTCTATGACCTTTACAACATCACCTGCTTCCAAGTGCTGCCACTCAGTATTAATCCAGGCTCCTCCTTGCCATTTTTGACTTGTTGCTCCGTTTACACGCTTGTCATTGGAGTGCCTTTTCTAAATAGGGGTTACCCAGTCTTCAATGGCTTCTTTGACCATAGAAATTGAAAGTACCAGTAAAAGTGGACCTATGGCCGTCACGGGGTGCAGGGGAGAAACTGACGGAATGCATTGGACTATAGCTGTGACTAAGAAAAATATATTGGCTAGTCGAGAAAACTGGTAAAAGACACACCGAGGCACAAAAGTAGCCAGGTTGTACTTGCTGGTTTCAATATAGTTAGATGGATAGTTGAAATTCTTGTTCTTTTCCCGGTCGTCAAAATATACACAGTGCATTGAATTCATTATGAAACATACAAAGTTTTCTAGAAGATAACTACTAATTCTGACCTACTCTAAAAAGCCGTTAGAACTCTTTGGATTAAATATAAATAAAAATCGTTATGTTGAATGAACTTCAAAACGAAGATGCTCCTCAGGAGTACTGCTCTTCAGAAAACACAGGAGGTGTTCTAAAGGAAAACCTTCCACAGAATATACAAACCAAAAAGAAAAACCAGCCCAGCATGGTAATTAAAAGCGTGAACCAAGACTACGAAGGAATGCTTCAAGGCTACAAAGACCCTATCCACGCTAGTAACTACTTCGAAACACTCAGTGACCTTTCGTTTAGGTCCTCTATTTCAAACTCAAAAACAACTTACCCTTACTGGACTCCTAATGACGAACCTTTTGAGTCTAACCAAACTTCAGAGTCCTGCAAACTTCAATACTCCCAGTCTTCGAGTGAGAAGTTCAAAGTTACCACTGAGGAGTGCTGTGTTTCAGAACCCAAGTCCCCTAGGTTTGAAATAGGCAAGGACTGGAATCGTCCTTTCTGCAGGCACTGCCAGGCCTACACTCCTACAAGAGTAGGGTTCAAGCTTAGGTCTATGTCATTTTGGAACTCTGTGAGGTTCTTTTTCCAAGCCATGAGGTGTTGCGGAAACCCTGCTCTCAACAGTTACCAAAAAGCTTTTCATGTTTGTAAAAACTGTGGAAACGAGATTTCGGGGTCTTTGTCTATATACTTGAATTAACAACTAAATTAAACTACTGTTACTCGTAAGAGGTTACAACATTACTTAAGTTTAGCTCTTGCTTTGTCTTCTAAGTTTTTAATCACTAAAAGAGTTCTGACGTCGTTAAAGTCAATCTTGCCTTTGTTTTGGTAAGTCCTTTGGAGTTCACTGAGCACTTCCCACAGAAGTTTGATTTCCTGGTCCTTTTCTTTTACTTTTTGCTTCAAGTTGTCGTTTTGGCTCTTTAGAGAAATCTTCCCGTCCATGCTGTCCCTGTAGTTCCTTTCAGCGTGGTTTAGGATCCTTTCGTTTTCTTCAGTCATTTCACTTACTTTTTTCTTGAGTTCTTTGATTTCGTGCTTAAGGTTAGTGTAGATTTCAGCCCATTCGTTCTTTTGTTTGATTCTGTGTTTTTCTTTGGACTCCAGTTCGGCTTCGAAGCGTTCTTTTTGGAGTTCTATTTGTCTTTCTTTTTCTTCTAAAGCTTTCCTTAAACTGAACACTTGGTCTTGGGAGCTGTGGGATTCTTTTTGGTAACGGAGTCTGTCTAGTTCTTCCCTCAACTCGAAGATCTCCCTTTGTCTAGCTTCTTCGTTCAGTCGTGCTTTGCGTCTTTGGCCTTCAATAGCTTCTTCTAGCTGGTTCACTTCGGACCTGAGTCTTTTGATTTCGTTGTCTTTTGAAAAGTCCTGAGTGTTTTGGTACTCAGCTTGTCTTAAGAAGCTCAGTTCGTGGTTTTGTTCCTGGACTTTTTGGGATAAGTTTTTTATTTCAGCGTTTAAGTTCTGCAAAGAGTCTTCGTAGTCCTCTTCTTGGTTTTTAATGAAGGTGTTTAAGTTATCAATTTCCCTGTAAAGTTTTTCAATCTCTTGTTGTTTGCCAGAAAGACTGCTGTTTAGTTCTTGGGATTCTTTTTTAAGTGAAGTAATGGTTTCTTCTTTTTTCTTGGCTTCTTCTAAGACTTTGGCATGCTTTTGCTCAACAATACTTACTTTGTCTTGCAACTCGCTTTCAGAAACTCTAGTTTTTAGTTGTTTTGAGAGTTTTTGGTTTTGTTCTTGCAAAGCAACAAGTTTGTTTTCGTACTTTTGTTTTTGAGTTTCAAGTGCACTTTGGAGTTCTTCTTGGAATTCTTTTCTAATCTCTGTTTTTTCAAAAGCAGTGACTTGACCTAACTTTTCAACTTGTCTCATGGTGTCGTGGAGACTTAGTAAAGAAGACTCTAAGTCCCTTTGCAGTTGGTCTATGCTTTCGTCCATTTCTCCTGCTTCTTGCAGTAAGTGGTCTCGGCTAGTGGTGAGTTTGAGAGTGTTTAAGGACTTTTTGAGGTGTTTCATTTGGTTAGCAGCACTTTCGAGGATGTAAGACCTTTTTGAAAGTAAGTCTTTAACTCTTAGGATTTCACTAGGGGCTTCGTGGAACTCTGGCTGTTGGAGTTTGGGTTTTTTGGAGCGTTTTTGTTTTTTGGAAGACTTAGGCGGAGTGGAGTTTGCGGGTTTGGAGTTTTCTTTTTGAGGAACATAGTTGATTTTCTTTTTGTCGAGGTGGTAAGAAATCATGTCTTTCGCCTTTTCTCGGAAAAAACTGTAAAGTGGCTGGTTGCGTGCTTCAGGGGAGTACTCCGCGTAAAGAGGATCCACTAGTTTTCTTTCAGTTCTCAGTTCTGAAGGAGAACGCTCTCTTATCTCTGCCATTTTAAATTTTAACAATCAATTAGAACTCTAGGTAATATGCAGTTTGCCCAAAACAAACCAATTCGCCTTCAAGAAAGACAAAAGTCCTTTATGGTGTCTTTTGACATGGAAAACCACCAACAAAAAAGAGAAAAGTTCCTGGTCCAGCTTCGCAAGTCTAAACGACAAGAAAACTACTCTGTAAGACGTTCTCGTGTGCAGATGCTTTCGTTCCCATCAGAAATTCTGTTTTTTAACCCTCACTTCGAACAACTTGGAGTGCTTGAGCAGCTAGATTGCTTAGGCAATCTTCTGCTTGAAGGACCACCCCACCTTGTGTTGCCAGCCCTGCAAGCTTTAAGAAGCATCAATAACTCTATGGACCTTTACTTGATTAGGAGTATGCTTAACAAAGGGATCATAAACCTAATTCTTAACTACACCGATCTAAGTTTCAATGACCAAACAACTTCTGAAGCTTTGTGGATTATTTGCAACATTTCAGCAGGTGACGGTTTATCTACTTGGCTAGTAAGCATGGGGGTGCTTGATTTATGTCTAAATTCAATCAGTGAGTCCAGACCCCTAAGTTCTGAAAACGCTATTTGGACTCTGTCAAATCTTATAGCTGACGACGAAAGAATCAGAGAAGTTGCTTTGCATGAATTTAAACTGCACGACTTTTTGGTTTCTTTTTTGCAAAAAGTCAAACACACACTGCCTATTGTCAAAGTCATAGCTTTTGCACTTTCCAACTTGTCAAAAGGCTCTTATAAACTCCAGTACTCAGTGTTTGAGTCTTTTATGTACGCTTTTAAACAACTTTTAACTTACACAGACACTCAAATTCTTTATGATTCCTTAACAGGCATAAGTCACCTTATATCTGAGGACCACAAACGCTGCCAGTCACTTATAAACTATCAACTGGTTCCTAAAATGCTAGGTTTCACCCACTCCAAGCTTGAGTTTCCTATACTGAAGATCATGGGCCACATTTCTTCAGGAGAAGAAAAGCAGACTGATTACATTCTTCACCAGGGACTTCTGGACTACCTTTTGGAAAAAACTCAATCTAAAAAGTCTAAAGTGCGCAGAAGTGCCTACTGGGTGCTAAGCAACATTGCAGCAGGCAATTTTTACCAGAGAAATCAGTTCTTAGAACACTCCATACTTGACCAGGCAGTCCAAGGACTCAATGATACTTCTTACAGTGTGAGGAAAGAAGTTAGTTACATCTTTAGTAACCTAGGGTTTCTGTGTTCTCAGAACGAGATCCTGAAACTTTGTTCTCCAGAACTGTTTGAGTCTATAGAAAAAGCTCTGCACGACTTAGACCCTAAACTCGTACTGAACATTTTAGGTTTTATAAAAGCTGTGTTGGATAGCTGCGACTTAGAAAACACCGAACTGATAACTTCACTTCTGGCTGAAACTGAATGCATCAACAGTGTTGAAAGCTTAAATGCCCACATAAACGATACAATAAGTAGTTTCAGCAAAGAACTATGCAAGACTTACTACGAACTCGTGAGTGATACTGATGAAGAAGTGCAAGAAACTATTGAAGTATTTGACTTTTCTTAATTAATGTACTAAAAGTAAAGCGGGAAATGGAAGAAAGGCAAAAGAAAGTCCAAGAACTCCGCAACCAAATTAAGTCTGCAGTTGATAACCTCACACAACAAAAGGCCAAAAATAAAGAACTCCAAAGTTGCAGCCACGAAAAAGAAACCTTTTCAGGCATAGAAATCAAGCTACCCCGCGAAGTCCCCAAAGACATTCTTAGTGAAGCTTTGTGTGACAGAAAGTTCGTTAAGCTGAACCAAGTAAAAGAAACCATAAAGTCATCACTAGAACTCCAAGAAGACTGGGTGACCATAGGAGTGCTAGTCCACAAGTCCCCAGTTAAAAAAGCTAAGAACGGCAATAACTATATACAATTTACTTTAGGCGACTTAGAAGGAGAAGAAGTTAAGTTCCTTTTGTTTGGCGAAGCTTACGAAAGCTGGTGGCAAGAAATCCAGGGGTGTTTGCTAGGTGTTTTGAACTCAACTCCCCTCCCAGTGCTTGAAAACCAGCCCCAAAGTTACAAAATAGAAAAAGCCGGGAAACTACTTAAACTCGGACAAGCTGCTTACTTTGCAGCTTGCTCAGGCATTTTAGATAACAAAAAATGCAGCGGCTACGTGAACCTTAAGTACTCCAGAGTCTGTGGCAAGCACTCAAAACCCAAATTTAAAAACTTACGTCCTGAGCTCAGAAAAATCGAGTTCGTTCCTAAGAACCCCTTCATAAAAACACAGTTCAAAAAGCAACAGGTCCCTAGACCCCCTATGAAAGCCAAACCTCAAGAATTTAACACCCTAGACAGATACCTTGCTTTGAGGAACAAAAAAAGCAAAGAACTAACTCCCTTAGTAGAAATTGAAGTGGACTCTCTTAAAAGGAAACAAACAGAGGTTTCTCTCCCTACAAAAAAGCCCAAGAACGACTCAATAAACTAGTTTAAATGGTTGGAAAGCAATCTATAATATGTCAACTGCAATTGCTGGATATGTCAGAACCAATCTGAGCAAACTGCAAAGTCGAAACTCAGACCTACCTTCAAATCTTCGCGAAGTTACAAAGGAAGGACCTCTTAACTGCCAGAAGCTTGAACAAATTGCCCAAAAATCCCGAAATATACAAGATAGAAATCTTTCGGACCTTGTGTGGTGTACAGCTGCAGCCCGTTACATAGAAGCCACGCTAAAGGCCGAAATTTTGGATCTAGACCAAGCCCAGAAGTCTCTGGAGTTCTTGGGAAAACTAAGGCCCAGCCTAGATTCTGCCTCTGTGGCTTCAGCCTTGGGCTCTGACTTATGCGACCTAGCGCCTGGCTTAGCCACTCTTGACCAAAGCACCAGACTTTGGGAACTGCTTCAGAAAGCTCAAGTTCTAGGGTACAACGATTCCATAGAAACTGAGTTCACTAAAAAATGCATTGCCCAGGCGGTGAGAATGAAACTAACTGAAGCTTTTGAAAATAAGGCACTCATGAAGGAACTAACTCAGAATATTCTGACTTTGGAGTCTAAAGGAATTACTATTCCTGACTTAAAAGACCAGGTAGCTGACATTGCTTGTGACTTCATCCAAGATAAATCAATAACCTCCGGAGAAGAGATTAAGTTCATTCTGGGGAAACTCAAAAACTTCAAGGGTCTTGACCAGAACTTTGAAAGAAGACTCCAAAGTCTAATCTCTGAGCATGGAAACTTCGAGTTCATTGAAGAGTCCAAAAGTTCATTACTGCCCAATCAAGTAACTAGTGCAGCTGAAATAACCTTAGAAGAGGATATTATTCCTCCAGCTTTTTCTGATAGTGGAGTGTGGATATACATAAAAGGAGCAACTATTAAAAGGACAGGCACTAAAGTAGCTGTGAAGATCAACAAAGCCAAGGAGGAAAAAAAACTAGTCAACATTCGAAACGAAATTGAAACATCCCAAAAAATAGGAAGCAACCCTTACTTCTTGGACTACTACGGCAGTTACCTAGAAGAAGAAATGCACTATGAGGAAAAGTGGTACGTCTGTGGGTTAGTTATGGAAAGGTGTAAAACTACCCTTGAAAGAGACTTAAAAGAAAAAATCGAAGCAAACCAAAGGTACGAAGACGATGCAATAAAATACGTTTTCTCGCAGTTGATTGAAGGCTACTTGATTCTGCACAAGAAAAAAATATACCACCTAGACATCAAACCCCATAACATCTTTTTGAAAGAAAACCTAGAACTCAAAATAGCTGACTTTGACGTTTCTTTGGTAGGAGGCCAAAGCACTAGGACTGTGAACCACGGTGGAGTAGGGACCGAAGGCTACATGGCCCCAGAAATTCAAGAAGCTTATGACAATAACCGAAGCCAAGATCTGAAAAGTTTGAAAGTAAAGTTCAGGCCTGACAAAGCAGACACTTATTCCCTAGGAATGACTTTGCTACAGTTGTGCACTATGAGCAGAAGCGTCAATACGTTGAATTCAAAAGAAAAGTGGAGTGCAGTCCAATCCAATATCAATAACGCGCAACCTGAGTGGACTAGGCCCATCTTGCTTCAAATGCTGAACCCTGACTACAAACAAAGACCCAAACTCACCGAAATCAAAGGACAGCTTTCAGAACCCTCCACTAGAAAGTTGACTTCTAAGCCTACTTAATTATCAGAAGCTTCTTCTTTTTCAAGTTCCTCTTTAAACCTTTGGTAGTCGTCTAAGTCAAAGTTATCAGAAACATCGTCAGGAAAGGGTTCGTCGTCACTTAAAATTTCAGGTCCTTCTTCTTCTTCTTCGTGGGGAGTGTACTCTTCGTCGTCGCTTTCTTCCCCAGAGGAACTTTCTTGGTTAGAAGGCTCTTTTTGTAGTTTGGGAGGAGGCCCCTCGGACTCCTCTGGAGACTTTCTTTTTAGGTTCTCGGAGTTTTCATCTGACATTTATAAGTATTGATTATTTATGAATACTTTTCTGGACTTGCATCAGTAGTGAAGGGTTTTTGGCCTTCAAAGAACTACTGATCTGCTTGAGCTTTGCTTGGGTTTGGTTGTAAAGGGCACGAGTTAGGTTGTACCTGTAAGTGATTTGTTGCCTAACACTGTCTTCTCCAGAAGCATAAAAGTCTAAACTAAGGAGTTCTATGAACTTGTAATCGATGTTTTGTAGCAAGTCTAGCCTAGCAGTTCCGTCTTTCTGGAGCATCAACACACACAAAAACACGTTTGGCTGCTTGATTGCAGAGTTCATCATTCTCATAATCATTGCTCCAAATTCAGAGTAGTTGACTGTAAATTTCTGTTCCTCTTGGAGTTCGCGGTAGTGGTGTTCATCGGTTATATGGATGTAATTGAAAAACAAGTCAGTGTCACTTGTAAGTTGGATTTTGAATTCTTGGGGGGAGTCTTCTTCGCCCAAAAGTAGTACTTTTACGCGTATGTTTTCAATAGTACCTAGGTCTGCTGAGTTGTTTGCGGACTGAGCAATCCTTAACTCAAAGGGAACTTCTTTGTCGAACAAAGGACGGTGGCCTTCTGAAAGGCTAGGGTCCATCTCATCGAAAGAATTGATATCCAGTGTAGATAGTTCCTTCTGGCTTTTCTTCATTAAATTATAACTTTCTGGTAAATGCAGGCTAAGAAAACTAAGTTTTACACCTTACTAAATGGCAGCATAGCTCTGAGCAGCAGACCCAAACTTAAGTTTTTATCAACACTTGCAACTAATACCCAATGCACTACTGTAGTTTCATTACTTTCATCCAGTGAAAGTGCACATCAAATCCAAAACGAGTGCTCAAAAGTAGGACTTAACTGGCTCTGGGTAGACCTTCGCGGAGCCAATAACAGACTATTAGCTTCACCGTATGCTCACAGTGTTATTCGGAAAGGCTTAGGCGAAGCTAAGGAGCGCCTGCTCAACGGAGAGCACCTTTTAATACACTGTGCAGCAGGCATACACAGAACAGGGATATTTGCTTATTGTTTACTGCGAATTTGCAATGTGCCACTTCAAGTGACTTTCGAAACCATTAAAGAACTTAGAAAAGAAACGTTTGAAAAGTGCGGGAAACACCGTTTTGACATAGCAGAAAGCATTGCAAAACTGATCTTAGAAAACAAATACCTAGAAAACATGGAGGAACAAGACTTAGGCATGAAAGAAGTAGAGTACTTAAGTCAGTCAGACTTACCTTTACTCTGGGTAAAGGTTTCTTTTAGCCAAGACTTAATGAAGCTTACTTGCTGCATGACTGACTCTAAACTCCAAAAACTAGTACTAGGCCTAGACCTGTGCTGTGCTAAACCCTCTGTAAATCTAAACTGGGAACAACTCAGAACTCTAGAATTCCACCCTGAAAAAGTAGTTGCTTTCGCAGAACTCAGAGACTACTTGTGTGAGTATGTGCTTTCTTCAAGTCCTCGAAAGACTTGCAAAATAGCTGGACTTTACTCGCACGTTGAAAGGGAACTCCTGTACAAGTGCTTTCCAGAAGTAATTGACTTGCTCCACTACCGAGTAGTGGACTTAGGAAGTCTTTACGAAGCCTTTTCGTTAGAAGTGCCTGCAAGCACAACTCCTTTGGAAGACATCAAGCTTATGCAAACCCTTAAGTTAACTTATTTTGATTACTCGGCGGGTCAATAAGTTCGCTTTTTACTTTGAAGATAAGGTAGTTGCTGAGTCCCCTGATTTGGCCTTCTTTGAACTCAGCTAGTTTAGTTTCGTCTGTTTCGTGCTTATGCTTTTTCCACTCCTGGCGCACTAAGTTCCGGATGCTTTGTGTCCTCACAGGCTAAGTAAAACTTACGTCCATTCCCATGTGGGAGCAGGCTTTCATCCAGTCTCTGTAAATGTGCAAAAAAGACCTATTCATTTTTATTAACTTTATCTTTTTGCTTTTTGAGGTTCTTCCTGAGGGTCCTTGAAAGTCTTGGTTTCCTTGAAATGCTTTCTCTTTTAATGGGTTTCTTCTCAAGGTTCTTTTTGTGTTTTCTGGAAGGAGTTTTTAAGTTCTTCATCCACTCCGGCATTTCAATTCCACTTCTCTTCATCACATTGACTACCATTTTCAAGTAAGGTGCGTCGTCAAAGGTGTACAAAGTAACTGCTTTTGACTCCCTTCCTGCCCTTCCAGCCCTGCCTATTCTGTGTATGTAGGACACTACGCTTTGTGGAAAGTCGTAGTTAACCACTAAGTTAACTCCTTGGAAGTCTATTCCTCTGGACATTAAGTCTGTGCAGATCAGTCCCCAGGTCTGGCCTAGTCTGAAGTTCTTCATAACTACTCCGCGTTCGTGGTCATTAAGTCCAGAGTGCATAAGTCCCATTTTGACTTTTTCAGACTTGAGTTCGTGGTAGAGTTCTTTTGCCCTTTCTTTTGACTGCACAAAAATAAGCATAGGTGGAGTAAACTCTCCCAACTCAATCATTTGTTTAATTGCAAGGAGTTTGCCCTGTTCGTTGGAGCAAAACTTAAGTTCTTGTTTAAGTGTGTCTACTGTTGCATTTTTAGTGCCCACTACTATTTTAATGGGGTTCACTAGCATAGACTTTGCCATGATTTCAATACCAGGCAGCATTGTTGCTGAAAAAAGTGCTTTGAGTTGCTTTTTTCTGCTGCACTGTCTAAGAATGCTGTCGATTTGGTCTAAGTACCCCATGTCAAACAACTGGTCACTTTCATCCAACACAATGTACTTGATGGTTTTAAGCCTTTGAGCACCTAGTTTGTGTATAAATAACAGCGGAGTAGTAAACATAATGTCAAAGTTGCTTTTCCACTCAGTGTGTTCTGGACTGTTTTTCTTCAAAAGGTGGAGTCTCAGCCCGGTGCCTTCACTCAGCACTAAAAACTCTCTGTGGAGTTGACTTGCAAGTTCTTTAGTGGGGGCCACCACCAAAGCACGCAACCACCTAGGCTTTTTGAGCAGACTTATTAGGGGCACAGCAAAGCTAAGGGTCTTGCCCGACCCTGTGGCAGCTATTCCCATAAGGTCCCTTTTTTCAAACAGCACAGACATTGCTTGCATCTGCACTGGAGTTAAGTTTGTGTACAAAGAGTTAAGTGTTGACTGCACAGACGAGGGAACAGAGTACCTAGAAAACAGTTCAGGAAAACTACTTACTGGAGAAGGCACTTCTTCCCCTGAACAGTTGATGTGGAATTCTTTGCAGATGTTTTCAGTTTGGGGAGCTGGAATGTTGGTTTTGAGTTTTTTGTGTGGAAGTGACTCTTTGAAAAGTGAAATGTCTTTTGCAAACCTTTTCCGGTCAAAAGAAGTTCCGTCCTTCAAAACAGCAAAAGTGTCCATTAATATAAATGATTTGGAAAGTTCTACTAGTTCTTCCTATTGTATTGGGATTTCCTGGACTGAAACCAGAAACTACAATGACATTCACTCAACTTTGCCAGCATCTTAACTATCCAGTTTCCAGTCATTATGTTACTACACCTGACGGATATATTCTTCATTTGTACCGAATTGCTTCTAAAAACTCTAATGAATTCTCTAATTCGGTGCCTGTTTTTATGCAGCATGGTTTAATTGACTCCTCTGACAATTGGATAGTGAACGATGAAAGCCTAGCCCCAGGGTTTATTTTAGCCAACAAAGGCTATGACGTTTGGCTAGGAAACACTCGCGGCAACAGACACTCCAGAAATAACACCCACTTAACTCCTAAAGACCCAGAGTTTTGGAACTACTCCTGGCAGAACATGTCTGAGTTCGACATTCCAACTGAAATTAACTATGTACTAAACTACACTGGGTATCCCAAATTGGCATACATCGGACACTCCCAAGGAACTACTATTATGATGGCACATCTTTCAGAGCACCCAGAGTTTGCACAAAAACTGTATGTTGCAGCTTTGCTGGCACCAGTAGCTTCTATAAAGCACCAAACTTCAGGAGTAGTAACAGTCTTTTCTCACTCAGAACTTCTTGAGTTGGTCCAGACTTTAGGAATCCACGAACTCTTTGAAAACAAAGGCAGGTACCTTTTGTCTTTTGTTTGTGAGTGGTTTGACTCTTTGTGTGCCGACGGTTTATACTTAATGGCAGACGCAAACACCACTGTAGACAACGTAGACAGAATGCAGGTTATCATGGGCCACTACCCCAGTGGAACCAGTTATAGAAATATCCAGCACTGGACTCAAATGAGTTTAATGGAAAAAGAAGGCTTGCCTAAGTTCGACTACGGCAGTTCAGAAGCCAATATGGCCCACTACGGCCAGAAAGAACCCCCAACTTACGACTTTTCGCGGATTTCTGCTAAACTTGGACTCTTCGGAGGAAAGTTTGACAGACTTGCTGACATGACTGACGTAGCTTGGTTACATTCCCAACTAGTAAATGCAGAGGTTTTGCACTATAAAAACGACTACCCCTTGGGTCACGGCTCTTTTATGTGGGCTAAAAATATGGACTGGTTCAACGACGTTATTTATCTTATTGAACAGGTCACAAGTAACTAATTCTTACTCCTTAACTTAAAAACACTGAATCCTGAAACTTAAAATTTAGAAGCTGCAATTTTTAACTGTCTAGCAATATAATCATTTATTTAATGGTAAAAAACAGAAAGCCGTGGAGCTCTGAGGTAACTTCTAAGTAGGAAGACAGCTGTATTGCAGAACTCGTAAACGAACTTGGAAACAAAAACTGGGCTTTGATTTCCCAAGCCTTAAAAGAAAGATTCCAGATAAAGGGCAGGTCGGGAAAACAGTGCAGAGAAAGGTGGCACAATCACCTTTGTCCTCGAGTCAACAAAGAAATGTGGTCACTTGAAGAAGAAAAAGTTCTTTTCAAGTACCACTCTGAGTATGGAAACAAGTGGTCTTGCATTGCCAAACACCTTCCTGGAAGAAGCGACAACTCCATCAAGAACCACTTCTACAGCACAATACGCAGGAACTTGCGCCTACTGAACAAAACCCGCCCAGAAGGGTCCAAGGTCACAGGTGACCTTACAGAGATTCTTAAGGACGCAGAAGTAGCTAGTTGTTTACTCAAGCCATGCGAAGGTCCTAGAAAAAACACCAGAAAAAAAGATGGTAACACCTAATTAGAAAAAAGACGTTCCATAAGACTCCAAACCAAAGATGAAGAACTGAGTGAGGACATCAAAGAAAAACCTGCACCTATTGTTTGCCCTTCACCTACTAAATACAACACACAAAAAGAAGACTCAGTAATAGGGGACCTTTTCACTCCTTCTGCCTTTCTATCTCCTTTGCAGTCCAATGCTCTGAAAACTCCTGGCAGCTTCAGAGTCTTTAAGTTCCCTGACGAGTTAACCGTCAACCCCAAAAACCACAGTCCAGAAGCAATGATTTCTCCTATGAGTTTTAGAAGATCCGACTCTTTTGGAATGGAAGGACTGGGGCTTCCTTCGCCTGCCAGTGCTTTTACTTTCCCTTCCTTTTCTCCCAAAGGCAACTTCAACTATTTCAGTCCCAAGAATAAATAATGAATATACTTAAACCAAGGTAGTTCTAATTAGTTCCCGCAGAAACATAGTTGCGTAGGTAGAAGAGTTCAGAGAAAACTTAAGTTGCAGAGCTTTTACGTTTCCAGGCCCTGGCTCTGCAGAGTCCAGTTCAGCGTAGGTAAAGTAACTCCACTCTAGCTGCTGTGGCTTTTCAAGGATTCTTCTGTAGGTGCCTGTAAGGGCAAGTTCTCTAAGTGAACTTTACTTTTGCAGGTTCGAAAAACTATCTAAGTCCAGTCCGTCTTCTTGGAGAGTTTCTTGGTAAACTTGTGCAATTTGGTTTTTGGGCAGTCTAAGTCTCTATTACTCTATCTTGGACCCAGGCAAAGGCAAAGCAACTTCATTTAGAGGCACCTGAAGGTTAGGCACTGGGTTTCCTTCTAAGTCCAGATCGCCTTCTATAGTTTCCTGAGATATCAAAAGTCTTTTGGAAACCACTTTGTTCCAAACGTAACTTTGATAAGCGTGTCCGTAAAGCATCCTGCAGTTCCTGGGCAAACTCATGATTCCGTTTAAGTAGGTGTTTTGTCCTCCAGCTTTGCGCATTCCTTCTAAAACGTTTCTTTCTATGTGCTAATTAGGTCTTACGCAGTGCCTGGGAAACAACTTAAGGGCCTCCTCAACACTTTTGTTTTGGATCCAGTTTTCCCGTGCTTGGGCTTCTGAAGGGTGCTTGCAAGGCCTAGGCCCCATGATCAGGTCAACTGCTTTTTGGTAGTCGCCTTTGATAATAGCTAAACCTATAAGGTGGGTAGGGTTGTCTTTGGAGGTTCCGAACCTTTGCAACCCAAAGTAGTTAATGAATCCTTTGCTTGAAAGAGTTTCCAAACGCGAGTTTATGCTTTCTTGAGGCAAGTCCTTGATATTGCGCAGTATGATTGTGAAGCAGTTTCCTTTTAAGTCGCCCAGTTTGATTTGTTTGTCTGAGTAAGAAAAGTTGCCTATTTTAATGTTGCTAGGAAGGTTTAAGTTCTTGAGTTTTCCGTACAAGTTTGAAAAAACACTTACTTTCTGGGTGGTGATAGCTTTTTTGTCTTTGTTCCCAGCTACGCCGAACCACTTGTCTTTAGTGCCCACGTACTTAGCTATTTGTTTGACAGCTATCATGGTTTCAAGGTTTTCTTTCCACAACACAAAGTGGATGTGCTTTCCAGGAGGTTTGTTTGCTTGTCTTGGGTCAACTCCCATGACCTTGCGTTTTTTGTTGGTGGTCTGTGAAGAGAACAGAGTAATTTTGTTGGTGGTTAGGTCTGTGCTACTGCTGATTCCTACTGCAAAGTTTTTGACGGCTAGGTGGATGTTTCTTCTTTCTTGTTTGTCGCTGGGACACTCCAAGTCTGTGCTAGCTTGGTCTTCTCCTGCATTTATCCTTTCAACTAAAGAAACCACTTCTGAAGCTACTTCTTCTCCTAGTTGGGCTGTAAGTCCTTCTTGGGCACCTTCTTGCAAGTACACCTGACTGGGCTCTTTAAACTCTTCGGGGTCTTGGAAGGTTTCTTTTAGTTCCACTACTTCGCCTTCGTCTGTGATTTCTTGAACTACAAAGTCACTTGTAAGCAGCTTAAGTTCTCCTCCAATGCCTTCGCCCTGAGTTAGGTACTCAGTGATTCCTACTTGTTCTTCCATTTATTTAAGCCTTTTTTGCTTATAAATGGTAGGGACTTTAGACGATTACAAAGAAAAATTTAAGGAAAGTGGAGTTCAACCAAAAAACATAGCAAAGACCACTTTGTTTTTCGTTGGAATCAGCACGCTGTATGTAACATCGCTTTGGGGTTTGTGTTACATAGTGCGGCCTACACAAAACATTATAAAAAAACTCCCTTACCCAAAAGTCAAGAATTTTTTTGAGAGAGCCAACACAAAAGCTGAGAACCTCAACATGCTTCGCAGACTCCCGCAAGAGAAAAGAGGACGTTTTAGCATTTCTTTTGCTGAAATGATTGCTGTAAAAACCCTGATAGGGCCTATAGCTCTGCCCTTTAAGATTTGGCTAGCCATTAAGCTCACTAAGTTAACTAACAGAGAAACAAAAACACTTTAATAGTGCCTAATAATGGATTTAGATAGCTTAATCCAGAACTTATTTTCGTATAAGTCCATCAAGCAGGAACAGGTCAAACAACTCATTGAAAGCTCCAAGGAAGTTTTTTCTAAGGAGCCTAATGTGTTAAACGTCAACCTGCCCGTAACTATTTGCGGAGACATTCATGGACAATTTTCTGACTTATTAGAAATATTCAAGGTAGGAGGAGCGCCTCCCGATACTAACTACCTTTTCTTAGGAGACTACGTAGATAGAGGGCACGACTCTGTGGAGAGTTTCTGTCTTGTTTTGTGCTTTAAACTTAGGTACCCCACACGTGTAAGTGTTGTGAGGGGCAACCACGAGTCTGTTCAGATTTCTATAACTTATGGGCTTTATGATGAGTGTTTGAGGAAGTTTGGCTCGCCTGAGGTCTGGAAAATGATTACTGGGCTCTTCGAATACCTCCCTATTTCAGCCTTAGTAGACAACAAAGTATTTTGCATGCACGGAGGACTCTCTCCAAGCATAAGCAGAGTAGACGACGTAAGGCAACTCGACAGATTTGTAACAGAAGACCACGAAGGGGCTATTTGCGACTTAATGTGGTCAGACCCAGACGACCGACCAGGGTGGAACGTTAACCCCAGAGGTCTTGGCTACACCTTTGGTCCTGAGATCTCCATTAACTTCAACCACGTAAACAACTTAACTCTGGTGGCAAGAGCGCACCAGTTAGTGATGGAAGGGTACAATTGGTGTCATGACTACAACGTAGTAACAGTGTTTTCAGCACCTAACTACTGCTACAGGTGTGGCAACCTTGGCGCCTTGATGATTATTGAGGAAAACATGAAATACACCTTTGTGCAATACGACGCTGCTCCGCGTCAGTCGAATCCATACGTTACTAGGAGAACGCCTGACTACTTTTTGTAATTAATTAAATTGTCCTTAGCAAACTGTTTTTGGATTTTAGCGTGCTTTCTGGACATGTTAATGATTTTTTCACTTGCAAGTGCTCTTTCAATTCCAAACTGTTTTTCAAGTTCTTGAAGTTGGTCTTTAGGTGCTTGCTTAAGCATTTGTTCCCTTTGGTACTCTTTAACTTCTTCTTCGTCAAGTAGTTTTTTGAGGGCATTGTTATGTTCTTCTTTGAGTTTTTCTAGTTTTTCGCTATTTGGAGACTTTAAATTCCTTTTTGACTTAGGACTTGGTGAAGAAAGGCTAGAGTAGTTAGCATGTGACCCGTTTCTACTGGAAGCAGTGGGAGAAAGGGAACTTGTAGACAGCATCTTGGATACTTTTTGGGAGTAGTCAACGATTTCAGTGGATCTGTTTTTGGTTTTGTCAAACATGTCTAGGATTCTTTTTTTCTCGGTGTCAGCTTTAACTTTGCGTTTCCTTCTTTCTTCAATGATTTGTTCTTTAGCTTGGATCATTTGGTTGACGCGTTTTTTGTCGTACTCAATCTTTTCAAGTATTTTTTGGTTGTAGTAGTTTCTTTGTCTTTCTATGCGTTTTACGTTTTCAAAGCGGTCTAGTCTTTTGGCGTTTTTGATTTCTTTGTTGATTTTGAGTTGGTGTTGTTTCTGTTGGATAGTTTTCCAAGTAGACTCTTCTTTTTTTCTTTGTTTTTCAATGATTTTATTGAGTTTTTCTCTTTGGAGTTCATGATTTTTTTGAAACACTAGTTGGGCTTTTTCTTGACTAGCTCTTTGTTCTTCTTTTTTGCTGAGTAGTTCTTGTTCTTTTTGTAGTTGTTTTTTGGCAAGTTTATTTTGAGTGAGTTCAGTTTTTTTCTGGACTTCGTCGCGTCTTTGTTCTTCGAGTTGTTTGCTGAGTTCAAGTACTTGTCTTATTTCTTGGGACTTTTGGTGGGCTTTTTGTCTGCTTAGTTCTTGTTCGGTTTGTTTTTGTTCTTGGAGTTGCTTGGTTTTGGCTTCGACTTCTTTTTGTTTCCTTTCAAAAGACTCTTTTTTCTTTTCAAGGATTTCGTCAGCCTGTTGTTTGGCAGTAGCTATTTTGTGTTCTCTTTGGAGTTTGGTTTCTTGGCTTCTTAAGGCTTGTTTCTGGTAGGCTTCAGTTAAGAGTTTTCTTTTTTTGGATTCTTTTTCTTCTAGTTTTTTGCGTTTTGCTTCGATTTTCTGTTGTTGTTCTTCTAGGATTTTTTGGGTCTTTTCTTGGAATTCTTTGTCTTTGAGTTGCTTGAGTTTCTGTTTTTGAAGTAGTTGTTCTTTGTGGATTCTTTCTTGTTCCTGTTGTTCTTTGGCATTTTGTTGGAGTTTTAGGTACTCTTCACGGTTCGTTAAGCGTCTTTGTTCTTCTTCTTTTTCTAAGATTTGTCTTTGGGTTTCTTCTTGTTGCTTCCTTTTAGCCTGGATTTCTTGTTGGAGTCTTTCTTTTTCAGCACGTTTAGCTTGGTCTACTTCTTCTACTTTGCGTAACTTTTGTTCGTTGTGCATCCTCATTTCTTCAAACTTGATTTCTTGGTCCACGAGTAGTTTGAGTTCTTGTGCTTGCCGTCTTTCTAGTTTCTCGAGTTCCTTTTTTTCTTTCTCAACTAAACTCGATCTGAGTGGGTCGAACTCAGCTTTTTGGGGTTGTTCAGTTAGAAGCTTTTTTTTTTCCTGAGTAACCCAAGTGAGTTTTTCTTGTCTTTTTTGTTCGAAAAAAGTGTAGCGGATCTGGGCAGTTTCTTGGTCTTTT
>PR_CR_10_Liq_1_inCRDRAFT_1000129_pt1 | contig 42107 bp, 27 predicted proteins | sample PRCRCaboRojoPR_3_FD_10241 | JGI IMG/M metagenome (IMG submission 10241) | reverse complement strand
TCTGAGCCAATACTGGTTAGCGTGGAAGTACTTTTGAAGTCCTTCCCAAGCTGCTGCTGAGTCGGGGCAAAGGTGGTCGTAGTACACGTCAATGGTGTAGTTGGTCCTGGTAGGCCCCATGCTGAAGCCTTCCATTCCGCCAGGAATAGGCTCAAACTGAGTTGAACACGCAATAGAAACTATGCTCAAGGCTACTAGTAATTTCATATTTATTCACCTATTCCATTTTAACAACCTAACTTACAGCAACTACCTAATAAGTTAACAATAAGTTAACTTTGCGTTGCAGAACTCAAAGTAGTACTGGCTAAGTTTTAGTTGCTGTTGAACCCCTAACTCCATTAAAACTTAAATAAGGAAAAATTCTAAGGGTTTGCAAAAATATGCAAATTTGAGGAAATAATTCATTCTCTCGCGCAAAAACCCGCGAGTTTCAAATCAAGAAATACCATCCCATATTTTTAGGCGCATGTAGTATTCTCTTTTGGCGGATAAACTGATGGTACGCATCTTGGAAACCAGCCCTAGAAAAAATGATGACTTAATGAAACCAAACCACGTCAGGAACACAGAGGAGTCCTACTCAGTTAAACCCTATACAACTTCTCCGTTTCCGCCAAGTCCTTCAACTTCACATTCTACTTCTGCAACACCTCCACATTATACATTCCCACAAAAAAGATATCGCAAGTCCCGGTCCCAGCTGAGCATGTTGCGCGAAGCTTTTTCCAAGAACCCAAACTGGACTAAGAGCGACATAGCCCACATAGCCACAGTCACCAACCTCACTGTGCCACAAGTGTACAAGTGGTTGTGGGATCAAAAACAAAAGACGCACTCTTTCCGCAAAAAGTTGTTTTCAGACGTTGACTTTTACTGCAGTGAGTTTTTGAGAACTGACGAACTTGAAAACTCAGTCTTTGCTATCAGAAAGGCTTACTGTCTCCAAATGCAGAGTTTCGAGCACAGAAAAAGGGTTATTTAAAGTATTTGTGCATTAACTAAGAACTATTAGTTGTCAAAAGTGAAAACTTTATCAGGGGTGTTTTGGTTGAGAGGTGAGTTGAAGTAGCCTCTTTCTTCTTCAACTATGGGGCTAAGCGACTTGGTTTTTTTATGCTTAGATACCTTTCTAATGTTTTCAGGATTCAAAGCAAGCTCCTTGCGACTAAGTTCACTGCACACTTGAGTGACGTCTTCTACCAAAGCTAGTTCTTCTAAAATAGGAACTAACTTATAGAGCTCTCTGTCCTGTTTGTTGTCGAACCAAGTTGTAATGGGCACTGCGTTTTGGGGTTGCAACGAGTAAGATATTGGAGAGTTGTCTACTATAATCACGTTTTTAAGGTCCCTGCCTAAAACAGACAGGTCTTTTACGTAACAACCGTTTTGAACTACACAGCTTTCTCTAAAAAGTCTGTGGGCAATGACTCCTTCTTTGTCAATCAAGTCCAAAAGGGGGTCAGCGTAGTTGCCCAGACTTGCTGTGAAGACCACAACTTCAAATAGTTCATTCATTCTTTTCAGGAATTTACTAACTCCAGGACGCTCCATCACGTAAATCCTACTAACCATTCCTTCAAAAGTGATTTCTAAAGTCAAGTCGCAGTTAAGAACCGGTTTGAAAGAACTGTGCACAAGCGTTTCGTCCAAGTCAAGGACTAAAGTTTTTCTGCCTTCAAGTTCGCTAACTTGAGGAGGCAGCAAAGCGTCTGAAGTAGCCTTGTTGTAGGTGTTGCTTATCTTGAAGCACGAGCATATTCCTGTGACCATCCTCATAAACCAGACCTTTTGCTTAGGCGAGTAGTAAACTTCTGGATTTTCTTGGGTAATTACTGAGGACACTTTGGGGTAGAGTTGTTCTTCATCACTTATTGACTCTTTAGAAGACTTGTTGTTAGTAGGCCGCATTTATTTAGTTTATTTACAGTTCTTTGATGACATATTTAAGAATGAAGCTTTTGGCTTATTCCGAGAACTCAGAACTAGAACTAAGAGAAGTAGCAGTGCCTACTCCTGAAAAGGGCCAGGTTCTTGTAAAAGTAGAAGCAGCACCTCTTCACTCTTCAGACCTAGCCAACTCAATCCCAGGAACTGAAGGTTCAGGAGTAGTTGTCCAGAGTGGAGGCGGAGTTACTGCTTGGCGTTTGATAGGCAAGAAGGTTTCTTTTTTGCACTTAGAATCTACTCAAAGAGGGTCCTGGGCTGAGTACACTGTAGTTCCTAGTAAAAACGTGAACCCTGTAGGAAACGATGTAAGTTTGCAGGAAGCCAGTGGAATGATGCTAGGACCTCTCCAAGTGATGATGATGCAAGAACACATCAACCAAGGAGAAGGAGCTATGGTGACTTGGGGACACGCAGGGGCTTTACTTGCTAGGTGGTGTGAAGCCCACAGAATCCCTTTTCTAATTGTTTCAAAAGAACCAATGCCTTCGTGCCTTCAAGTTAGCGACCCAGAGTTCTCAAGCAAACTCAAGCAGTACTGCAGAGAACTCAACATCAAGGCGTGCTTCACAGAGTACGGAGGCAGCTTAGCTGGGAAACTACTTTCAGGGATGCCTGAAGGGTCTACTTTGTACTTCTTAAAAACTGTTTCAGAAGAGTTGTCAGGAGTGTCCCCTACTGAGTTCATATTCAAGTCCAAAAAGATCTTAGGTCTGGACTTCAAAAGTTGGTTCAGCAACTTGCCAATGGTGAAAAGGTACACCTACCTCAAAACTATAAGGGAAAACCCAGAAATGTTTGCGTTCCANATGCAAGGCACTTTTTCGCTTGAAAANTACGAAGAAGCCCTGAAAGCTCTTTCAGAAGAGTCTACTTCACAAGTAATCTTTAGTACTTCAGAACCTTTNGACGAGTCTATGCTTTCAGCTGGAGTCGAAGAAAACGAAGACACCAAAGAAGAAGAATTTGACCAAGAGTTCATTGAAAAAACTTTAAAAGAGTATCAAAACTCCACTGTTCAAGCCACCCTAGCCAGAGTTCCTGAGTTTGAATGGGATTACCAACTCCAAGACGGAGTTGAAGTTGAAACAAGGCAAATGAAACTGCTAGGTGACATGAGTGTCTACCGAGGGGAATGGAGCGGAGACACCCTACACGGAAAAGGCACTCGGTTTTTTCCAGACGGGTCTGTTTATGAAGGCTTTTTCAAAGAAGGACTTTCTCACGGAAAAGGAAGAATGGTTTACCCAAGCGGGGAATGCTACGAAGGGTTTTGGAGTCAAGGAGAAAGGCATGGCGAAGGCAAACTCTACCTGAGTGAATCCAAAACTATTGAAGGGCACTTTGAAAACGATCAACTAACTAGAGGGGTGGAAAACTGCGAAGGCACTCAATACAACGGGCCTTTTCAGAACGGACTTAAACAAGGCAGTGGAATGCTTGTTTTTAGTGACGGCAAAGTCTACACAGGTGAGTTCCACAAAGACGAAATCCAAGGAAAGGGAGAACTAACTTTTCCTGAAGGAAAAAAGTTCGTAGGAGTGTTTGAAAACTTGTCTGCAGAAGGCGAAATGCTTTACAACGACGGGTCTAAGTTCAAAGGGAAACTCATAGACGCAGAAGAGTATGGAAAAGGAGAACTTGTAACTAGTGAAGGAGAAATACTTAAAGGAGTCTGGGAAAAAGGAGAGTTTAAAGAATACTCTCAAGAAGATTAATTAGTTACATTAACAAGCAGTTTGGGCAGGGAGAGTTCTTGGGTTTTTCTGGCTGGGAGTAGTTCGAGATCTTGATGGGGATGACATCAGCCATGTCTATTAGTAACTGGTTGATTCTTCTGCGCACTTCTACACAAACCCTAGGTCCTTTTTCTCTCTTTAAGTTTTGGACCCAGCCTTCAATTTCCCTAGCCAAGATCATGTTCCACCGAGGTCCTAGTTTAGGAAAAACCTCGCCTGAAACCAAGAACTCCGAGAACTTAACCTTTAAAATAACGTTTTTCCCGTGAATTTCAATAATAGGCCGTGTGGACTGTATGAAAGGCGACTCTCTGTAGCTAACACAGTACCCATTGTAAGTGAAAAAAACGATGTGGTTAGAAGTGATTCCCATGCCTACAGTGTCTTTGCTTCCGAACCTAGGAACAGACTCCACTTTTTCTTTCTGGCTCCAAATTTCTCCTTCTTGTCCATTGTAACAAATCCCAGTTCCCTGCAACCCAAGCACAATGCTGTCTTCGAACCCTGCATTCTTAATTTCGACTTCGTAGTAAAACCTTATGCTGACTGAAGCTGAGTCGTGTATGATGGTTACCTCGTCCAAACTCGAAATCCTCACGTGCCTTCCTTCTTGGTTGGTGTCGAACACAAACTTCTCGCCGTTAACGATAGGCAGTGAAGTAATGAGTTTGATGTTTTCGAACTTGGGAATAGTAAGTTCTTCTCTAGTGACTTCGTGCTCTTCGCGACACTGACACTGCTTAAGAGTTCCAGGATGCAGTTTGTACTCAATCAAATGGCCCTCTGCTTTTTCGTGTATTGAACAAGAAAGGCACCTGTAACTCTTACAGGTTTTGCAGTAGGCCTGCACTGGGGAGTAGTTGTACTCCAGGTTGAACTTAACACACTGAGAGAAGTTACTCGAGTTGCAGTAGTGCTCTCCAGCGTACACGATTTCGTAAGTCATTTCCAAGCCTTCTTTGACTGCTTTTGAACTAAAACTAGGGTAGTTCCGGATGATGTTGTTAACTAGGTCGATGGTAAACTCAAGGGCCTGGTCAGGGAACCTTCTTCTGAAGTAAATAGGGACTTTATGAAGGAGTTTCAAGGCTTCGTAAGGAGTTTGGAAAACCCCTTTTTGGAAGAAACTTTGAATAGTGGCTAAAGAAGACTCTCCACAAAAAGCCAATAAAGGCAAAATTCCTCTGCACTCGCTGGTGTACTCCATAAGTAGGTTGTTGAACACTTGGCTTCTTTTTAAGATTAAATTAGGAGTGAGTGTGTTTTCAAAGCAAATCACACTGATGAACTTGATGTACTCCTTTCTGAAGCTTTGTTCGTTCAAAAAATAAGTTTTTTCCAGGACTCTGTAAATTCCTAGTTTAGCTGCCTTAAACTTGATTAGAGGGTAACTTTCAAGTATAAAGTTTAGGTTTTCAAAGGTGCTGCAAAGCATTTCAGGACTCATCTTTTTGTCGTAGAGCGACACAGAGTTTACAAAAGCTTCCATGACCTTTTCTTTGCTGTGGCACACTTCAAGAATTGACTTAAGTGCTAGTTTTTTCTCGTATATGATTTCAATGCACTTAATTCTAATAGCTTTTTTCTTGAAGAAAAGTCCTGTGAGGATCCCTAGAATGTCCACGTTTTTGGGAACAGGCGCTTCGTTCTCAATGAGCAAAAGTAAGTACTTCCAAATCAGTATCAAGTTGCAAAACAAAATGTCTTCAGGCTCAGAGTCCTTGTGTCCTGTTCTTAAGCACTCAGCTACAAACTCAGTGTGGCCAGGAATGTACCTAAGTGTTTCTACCAAGTTGGCCCTTTCAGCTGCTTCTAGTCTTCCAAACAAAGGCAAGTCGTTAGTTGTGCTTTCTGAAACAGCACTGTACATTATAAGTCCTATAGCAAAGAACCCCACTGAAGTGTCTTTAGTGATGTCCGAGGGGTAGATTCCTTCTTTGTGCTGTTTGCAAAACACCCTACTCAGCACGTCAACCTTTATTTCAATTCCATAGTGTTCTTTGTGGAAAAGCATCCTGTTTGGGTTGGTGCTTAAAACTATGTTTAAGTTGTCGGGAGTGATAGCAACCAACTCTCTAGTTAGAGTTTTAACTTTGGGAATCCTGTTTGCTATAGAGATCCAGTTTACAAGTTCTATCACAGCCTGTACTAAGCTTTCAGTGCGGAACTCGGCTTTTCTTAGAATGTCACTGGCTATTTTTGACTCTTTTTTGTAGGCGTTCCACTCCTCCAAAGTCATGAAGTCTTCGTAAGGACTGAAAATCACGAAATTCATGGTTCCGTTCCTTTCAAAGATGCCACAGTCCTTTTCTACCTTGGGAAGACACGCTAGTTCGGTCAAGAGTTCTTTGAAGTTTTCGTTCATTTTTTGGACTTGTTCAGGAGTTCCCTGGAACACCTCCAAAATATACCTTTCGCTTTCAGTCATTCCGTCACTTATAACGCTACTCATGGCTTCTCCTATAAATAAGTTGGGGTTTTCTGAGTTTTGCTTGGTTATAGTGAGCTCTTTTTTGTTGTTTTCTTTGTCTTCAAGAACTATACTGAATTTCTCAGTCAAGTCTTGCCAATTCTTGAGTTTGAGTTCCAGCACTGCTGAAAAGAAGTCAACTACACTCACCTGGGCCATTTTATTATTGGCTTATTCCTTCACCATTGTTGGGGAATAAATGAAATTACTACTCTTAGCTTTAACAGGCGTCCTAGGCATGTGGGAACTAGAAACTGCTTTGCAAGATCAAACTAGCTGCCTTGTTTATGACTGCAGTGCTCCTAGTTCTGTGTTTTGGGATGATAGTGTTTGCTATGAACAAAAAGACTCAAGTATTTACCTAAGAGAATGCAAACACAACTACATCTGCCCTTACTCTGAAAAGGAATACAACCGTGCAAGGTGCAAACTCGACGAGTCATCTACGCAGAAAAAGTTTGACAATGGCGTGGGGTGCATTTACGACTACCAGTGCTACTCTGGAAAGTGCTCCAGCAAGACCTGTGTTGCCAATAAAGATGGAACATGCAATTATGATAGGGACTGCGAAGTAGGGTACTTCTGCAACGAGTCTGAGTGCCAAAAGCTTAAAAAAGAAGGCGAGCCATGCTTAATTTTCACTGAGTGCGAGCCTCAATATTCTTGTTTGGTGGAATCCCCAAACGATCCAACTAAGAATAGTTGCACTCGATACTTCTCACTAAAAAACGGAAAAACAATGAAGTATTGCAATAAAGAGTCTAGAGACATGTGCGAGTCAGGGTACTGTGATGAAGTTACTCAAACGTGTGCTGATCCTCCTAAGCAAGCAAATTACACAAGTCCATGCAATACTAATGCTGACTGCACTGCTGGAAACAAAACAAGCAACTGTGAATGTGGCTACAGAGCAGACAACACAAAATACTGCAACACTTTCGAAGGCGATAAGCCTTACCAAGATTACATCCAGGCCTTGAAATTATGGTTTAACTCCAAGTACCCTTCGATGTGCAACACTGTAGCGAGAAAGGACTTTGACTGCATGAATACTTATGACAAAGACATTGCTTACAACGTAACTTACAACCTTTACTACTCAAGGTACTTCCCTAAAGTCCACAGAGCCAACAACTGCACACTTTCCATAATGAACCCTGAGTTCTACCAACTGCTTCAGAGCTACGAAAAGCATGGTGGCAACGACAACGACAATGACAACGACAACGACAACGACGGTGGAAACTCTGACGGCAGTGCTATTCTAGGAGTTATCTCTTTAGCTTCACTTTACCTCTTTTAAGTTACCCAAGGTCTTTACAACAGATTCCTAGTCCCAAATCTTCTTCTTGGCTTTTTCTAAGTGCGTCATGCGACCAAACGTCTGCAGTGAGTTGTGTCCAGCCCATGATCCTAGCTACTGCATAAGCCCCTGAGTGCAGTTCTATGGTTGTGCACAAGTGGTACCCTTCTTCACAGTAATTAGAAGCTTCCAAAACAGTGCAGGAGGAGCATCCAAACTTAACGAACTCTGCTTCTATTTGTCCCAAAGACCCAAAACTTTCGTTGCCTACTTCTTTTTCGGACAACTCTCCGTTGAAGAACTTCAGTTCGTCGACCAAAAAAGCAAGGGAGCACTTTTCAAGGCAAGCAGGAGTGTTTCCGATGTACAAAGGAGACTCGTTGCTTAGTGTGGAGCCCTCTGTGGAGTTGGTGCTGTCAAGAATTCCGTTTACGTACAAGTAGATTGACTTCTTTGCTCTGACCAAAGCTAAGTGGTACCATCTGTGATTCTGCAAGCGTGCGTTGGACTTTAGATACTCGCCTTTAGAAGACTCCTCAGTGGAGATGTTTACTTGTATGAACTTTTCTTTTGTGTCTAAGAATATAGCAGGAGCTCTTTCGTAAGTTAAGTCGTTGTCTTCTCCTTTTTGGAGCACTGGACAAAGCCTTTTGTCTTGGAGTTGGTTGTCTTGCTTCTGTATGTAAATCCAAAAACTTATAGAAAAAACCTCTAGGTTAAGCGTAGAGTCGCTGGGCACTTCTAAGTAGTGGTTTCCGTCGAAGTAAGCACTTGCTCCTTGGTTTGAAAAACTATGTCCTCCAGCCACAGCATTCAGAGCGTGGTTTTGACTGCCTGAGTAGTCCAGTCCTAAGTTGTCGTCAAAGCTCCAGTACCCACTAAGTCCTTCCATCCTTGCATAAGGCTTAAGCACCAAGTCTCCAGAGTACAAACAGGCTGCTCCAGTGCTTAAGTCACAGTCAATTGCACCTACGAGAGTCAACAAAATAATGCCCGTTTTGAAATAGTCCATATATTTAAATGTCGCGAAGAGACACTTCCTTGACAAAGGCACGTTCGAGGCTGCTAGAAAGCGAGAGTGATCGTTTGCAGAGAGAAGTGGACAACTTCACTCACAAACTAGAACAGCAAAGAAGACTCAGCGCTGGCTTAGGAGAAAAAGTAAACTCAATATCCCGCGACGTAGAAACCAAAAAGCAAACACTACAAGCCAAACTGCCTTCAGTCAAAGAAGAAAAAAGCCTAGAAATCAAAATAAAGAACCTCCAAAACAACCTTCAAAAAGAAATGGTCAAACTCAACGACATACAAGCCACCAACAAAGACCTCCGCGAAAGAATTAATGTCCTCAGGAGAGAAAAAAAAGCTTACACAGAAAACTACGAAAAAATGCAACAAGAACTTATAGAAAAAGCCAAAGCTGCTGAAAAGTGCAACCAAGACTACTTAGCTAGTTCGCAGGCCGAAGAAAAAATCAAACTCAAAATGCTCCAAATCAAGTCTGAAGCTGAAAAAAACATTTCCAACCTCCAAAGCCAGTTCACTGCTATGCAAAGTGTAATTGAAGAAGACCGCAAAAACCAAAGCAACGCAGTTAAAGAAATCGCCAACAACCTTAGCAACCCTGAGTACCGGAGTGGAGAAGAGCAAGTAGACCCCCACACTGTCCTTGAAAAACTCCACAAAAAGTGGATTAACGCCTGTGTAGAAACCAAAAACATAGTAGACCAGTACCACAAAAACATTAAAATCCTCAACGACGCATTCAACCAAATAAAGGAAGCCTCTGGAATCAGTGACATCGAAGAAATAGTTACTTCATTCATTAAAAGTGAAGAACAAAACTACAACTTGTACGCCTACGTTAACTCCCTAAACAATGAACTCGACTCCCTCGAAGAACAGAACCTCCAACTCAAAAAGCACTACGAGAACCTGAGGAACTCTTTAGACCAAGAAAAAAGCTCAAACATCTCAGCTGCTTCCCAACTAAGCAGTCAGTACCAAGAACTTAACTTAGAGAACAAGCAAATCATCCAAGAAAGCCAAACTGCTAAACAAAAGATTTCAGAAACCCACAACCCTATAGAAAACATGGTCAAGGCCTTCGAAGATCACGGCTTCAGACTGGTTTCCCGGAAAAAACTCACCAGAGACAAGAACTTCGCTATCAATGAACAAAACGCAGAAACCGTGTTAGGAGAACTAGAGGAGTACATTGACTCACTTTACACCTTCCTTTCAGTCAAAAAGGGCCAAAAGCCCTCAGAACTCACTTTGAAACAAATGCCTTCAAAAACCGAAAAGAAAATGCACAAGGAACTGCTGACGATGCTCGAACAAGACAATTTAATAGACGAAACTGAACTAGAAGACGTGCCTTTGTCTGCAGAAGACTTCCAACTTAAAACTAAGGAGTTAATGTCTAAAAAGTTTAATATTTAAATGGAAGGAACCTACATACCAGCTACTCAAAGAGAGTCTTTAGGAAAAAGTGCCAAAATGACTCATTTCAGTTTAGGTCACAACGGAGGTGGGTTCCGGACCTCCAACCAACAGTTTTACAAAGTAAACTCCTTTGCCCAAACAACTAAAGTCAACCCCAAAAACAACAAGATCTTCAACAACACCATTGGCAACTTCAACCTAAGCACTGAGTTCAAGTCTAAATTCAAGTCCTCTAGTCAAGAACCCGTTAAAATAGTTAAAAAGAACAAAAACGCCGATGAACTAGTTTTTGGCCTCCAGCCTTGCCGTTACATGCCAACTTCTCGCGAAAGTTACAATCAACCCCTTAATTCTTCAACTCCTTACCAACTCTTCAACCCCAGCCAGTCCAAACCAGGTGTAGTACTTGGAGAAGGTAAATTCAAACCTAACTCTGTAATGAAAAGTGACTTCACTAAAAGAGACCCACTCAAGGCTGAAGTCAAATACACTGATGCCAGAATTTCAAGTGTGAGGCTAGGTGGAGACCCTAACACCTATAAAACTGCTTACGTGCAACTGCACTCCCCTAAAAGTGTAGAGTCAAGTTTGTACACAAGGGCAAAACTCAACGAACTAAAAAAGGAACATTTCCAATTCGGAAATGATCCGCAAAGCAAGTCCTCAGTTAATAACTCAACTTTCCTTCCCAAAAAAGAAGGCCGTCAGGACCTTAGTTCTGAACAAAAACATAACTTGAAATCTTCCCACTTTTACTTAGGTGCATTTAGCAACGACTTTGCTACAAGCACCCACTCTGACTTTACTAACCCCAACCAGCCCAAGCCTCCTAAACACCAAGACGCAAAAGAAGGAGTGACTTTAGGTTCAGAAAAGCCCCACTTCCAAACCACTTACTTAAACACCCACAGGTCAGTTTCCGTGCCCCCTCAACGTCCAGTTAACTTTGAGTTCAACTCTTCTAGTTTCAACCTGGGAAACTCCAGTCAGTTCTTTTCCTCAACAACTCAAAGTTCTTTCAGAGGAAACAAAGGCTCCCGGGGCAAACTTGGAGCTAAACTAGACAAGGAACTTAAAGGACACCACTTTGAACTTGGAATAGACAAAACTAACTACTCAAGCGTCTACAGGAACTATGGCAAAGAAAAACTCTCCAACGAAAAACAAGAAAAATTCGGCCAAGAAACTTTAAAAACTCACTGGGTGATGGGTTCGAACAACTCTGCAAACAAGTCAGTTTTCCACTCTTTTTACGAACCCAAACAAAGCACCTTTGTGAAAGCTGATGCCAACCGCATGAAGGTGTCCAACTTTTCTTTAGGAGGAACAAATGGAAACTGGCAGTCCACCAACAACTCTCACTATAAGTGGATTAAACCTGTGCCTGACAGTTCTGTCAAGTTCTCAATTAACCTAAGTAGTTAAAAACTAAAAGATATAGGATAAGGATGCAAAACAAGTACTCTGCGTAGGCACGCTCCTCAGTTTTAGTTTTGGCTGCAACTTGCATGCGCAGACACCCTGTTAGAGTAGCCGTTCCAAGGTTGCAAAACAGCCCTGACAAAAAAGCATTGTACGGGTAGTTCCCTGCAACCTTTACGTAGGCATATTGGATCAAAGCCAACAACAAGTTGAAAGCTATGAACAAGTCTGTAAGCTTCACCCGTTTACTGGCTGTTTTGTTGTAACTCTTGGTCAAAATGCTGGTTGTTTCCTTCAGTGTTTCCATTCCAATATTTATGGCGAAATTAGTTACTAAGAAAAAGGGTAGACTTCAATGAGTCTGTTTTCCAAAAGCTTGTTGTTTTGGGTTTTGAGTAGTCTTTCCTTTTCTTCAGGTGTGTTTAGGACCACTATGACTTCTCCTGTAGTTTTGTCTAGAGTGTCTTGTCTAATTATGATGTTTTTCCTAAAGATCTCAAAGTCCCTCAGAAACTCCTGAATTTGGGTCTTTGCAACGTGTGGGTAAAAGCCCCGAAGTTTCACAGCCCGGGTTTTCTGGTCGATTGTAAGTGGAGGAAGGGCTGGAACCCCCACTTTTTTAAAGTTAGAGTTGAGTTCTTGTTCGTCTACTTGCAAACCCTGCAACTGAGTGGGCACTTGGGACTCTGGGTATATTAAGTACAAACTGTCTTCAAAGGGGTAAAGTATTGTAGGCTGGGGTATAGTGTTGAAGTCTATTTCTGTTGTTTTCAAGATGCAGAGTCTTTCATTCGAAGGCAAGTATTTGTTTTCCAAGGCAACTTTAAAAGCCTGCTCGCTTATTGACTGCAGTTCTACCTGCATTTCATTTAAGCGTCTTTGGTCGTAAGTCAGTCCTTCCAAAGAGTCTTCTTCACTTGTGAACTTTACAATGAAGAACCCTATGTTCATTCCGTACAAGTTCAGCAACTTAACTACTTTTTCTACTTTCAGTCCGTAAAAAAAGTCCTCAATCTCAGTTTCCTCAGTTTTGTGTGAAGCTCCCTTTAACAACAAGCACTTAGAAAAAGAAGGGAGTTCTACAATCGGTGGAGGCGAAGCAACACTCTCTTTTCTGCTAGGAGTTTTGGGCTTCTTCTCTGCAGTGATGTCTTGGGCCCCTCCAAACTTGTAGCCGTCTTTAGTCATTCTGTTCACTACACGAATTACTCCTTTGCACTCTTCGTGTGCTTTGATTCTTTCTTGGGACTCTCTTAAGTTCAAGTAAGAAAGCATCTCTTGCACAGAGTAAACTTCTCCTCCGTCAGAGTAGCACTTTTGAAACTCTGTGGGCAAGTAGTAGTGCTTCAAAAAGTGAGGAGCTAGTTTCAGGCCAAGTCTAGTGCACTCGTCAGGCAGTACTTGGGAAAGCAAGTCTTCGCTTACTGTAACCAGTCCAAAGTTGGCATTTTGCAAGATGATGTTTTCGTAAAGGACCTTATTGAAGTGCTGCATCACTGCGGGAAGGTCCACGCAGTTCTCCATGTCTTCAATAGTCACCCCAGTTTCCTTGGTTATGTCTCCGCTCGAGAATATGTCTTCTAGTTCTTCCCCGCTCGGACTTATAAACATGTGGGTTTCCTCTCCTGCTGACTGGTTTTTAATGTCGTAAGCGCACCAGTTAAGTTCAATCAAGCGCGACTCAGGAGTCACAGTATGCGTGAGAGCTATGAGAAAGTCTGGTTCTTCTATGTCCATTTAAGATTCTAAATTAGTTTAAGACTCCTCAGGCACAATTTGGAGTTTCCTGTAAACCAGAATAAACGCCATGTGCCAGTCTCCGCCTCCTTTCAAGTTCAAAATTTCATCTGTAGAAACTTGGGACACAACATCATCATCGTACTTCACCCAGTCGTCATCTCTTACGTGAGTCCAGCCTAAGTAGTGCCCGGAGTCTCCAGTTCTGCCTTTGTGAGTAACTACTCCTACTAACTGGTAAGCTCCTGTTTCCAAGCCTGTTCCAAACTCTGCGTCAAGTCTTCTGTAGTCCTTGGGTTTTTCTTTGCTTTCTTCAAGTTCTCTTTCACGGATTTGCTTTTCCATGTCCCTGCCTACGTCAAGTTCTCTTTGGAGTTCTGGAGTGCACAGTTCGTAAACGTCCAAAATCTTGGGGAAAGTCACGCTCCTCAGAATCTTTGCCTTCACAGCTTTGGTTCCTGCTGCCGAAGAAGCCTGCTTCCAGATAAATCTTACCATCTGAATGCATAAGTAGCCTGGCAACTTGCTGATTTGCTGCGTCTTTTTGTAAATAGCGTTTCTTCCTAGACTTTCTGAGTGCTTTTCGATGTTGCCTTCAAGTCCAGCTTTGATACCTTCCATTAGGTGGTTAACTGGGTTGCCTTGGTTGTCAATGATGCAGTACAACTTGATTGCAGACTCCAAGCTCATGTCCAAAGGTTCCTGAGCTTCTTGACACTCCATGGTGTTCCTCAACTCTATGTTGAAGAGGTTCTCTACTAAAGACTCTCCTTGTTGGGAAAACAGTCTGTGTTTGACATTTTCCATAATAACTCCCCAGCACTCTTCTGCGTCTTGTTGCTTGTAAATTCCTCTTTCGTCAGTTTCGTTGAACATAGGAAAGATCTCTCTAAGCATGTTCACAAACACAAAGGGCGTCAAAGACGTTCCACTGGTTTCTAAACCTTTGAAGAGGTTGCCGAGTTCGTGAGTGAACTTTTCTTCACGATCGTTGGGATTCTGAAGCGGGTACTCCTTAAGAGCATCAGAATACTCGTGGACTCGACGCATTACTTGTATTGTAGAGTTCATATAACAAGTATTGCCTAGGTTCACAAGCCCGGCAGGGAGCGGAATTCCTTCTTTTTCCTTGTACAAAGCAGCAAGTTCCTGGTGAGTAAGGTCTTCTTTGAACTTAATTTGGGCTTCAGGTTCTACAAGCTCAGTAGGAGTTCCCATCATCATCAGAAGGGTGTTGTCTGCCACTCCTGCTTCTGCAAGTGACATTTCGTTCTTCAGCACCTTTCCTTTAAGCAGTAGCTTTTGCTTTTCAGGAAGAACTCCAGTGTGGCTTCTGAGTTGTTCTTTTAAGGAAAACACAGGAGAGTTCAGGTCTGTTTGCAGTACAAATTCGTTTTTCTGCCACTTAACTCGTACCCGAGACATATTTGTTACTGATGATTATTAAGTTTGGCTTGAAGAGTCATCGAAAACTCTGCAAGGCCCAAACAAGACTCCAGAGCTTTGAAAAAAGAGTTCCTGGCTTTGTGCATGTAGGAGTTCCCCAAAACAGGCAGTTCCTCTTTCGAGAGTTCTAAACTTCCGTCTTGGTTTTGTTTTAGAGTGCACTTGGCTTTGCTGTTTACCAGGAAAGAAACATCTGGCAAGTTGTCATTAGTTAACTTGTAATTAGCAATGCCTTCAAGTCCTTTAAAAAGGTCTCTTTTGGTCTTTTGGCGGCAAGTCAGCCAACTAACTTCGTTTTCTTCAATGAAGTCCAGAATCTCTATATGACTCATTGTATAAATGGAAGACTCACTAACAAAGTACTTTGTAATAGCAGCTATTTCGGTGTTCAGTCTTAGACTTTACTTCCACATCAGAGGACTCTTTAGGCCCCTCAAACTGAAAGACAAACACGTACTCATAACAGGTGGGAGTTCTGGGCTGGGAAAAGAAATTGCTAAAGAGTGCTATTACAGAGGAGCTTACGTGACTGTCCTGGCCAAGTCCCGCTCTTCACTCCTTGCAACTATGAAAGAACTAGAAATCCACAACGAAAACTCAGGACTTGGGAACTTCCTTCAAGTGTTTGACTGCAATTTAGCTACCTCCGAAGGAATAGAAGCTGTTGTTGACAGGGCAGAAAGAAGGTTTGGACCAGTATTTCTTTTCATAGGCTGCAGTGGAACAGCAAAAGGAGGGTTCTTTTTAGACACAGCTCCTCAGACCTTCAAAGAGCAAATGAAAAGTAACTTCTTCTCCACAGTAAACTCTCTGCAACCAGTTGCTAAAAGAATGACCAAACGCCAAGTCGGACACGTTTGTTTAGTGGGGTCTTACCAAAGCTACACTCCTGTTCCAGGCATGTGTGCTTGGTCAGCTTCTAAGTGTGCTGTGGAAAGCCTTGCAAAAAGCATACGCCCTGAACTCGAAAGATTCAATGTCAAGGTGTACCTGTTCTCCCCAGGCCCAATGGAAACTCCTGGGTACTACCAAGCTAAAGTTAATAAAACCGACTTAGTTGACCAACTTGAAGGACGTCCTATTAAGCCTGAAGTTGCGTGCAGTATACTCTTAAACGGCATTGCTGCTGGTGACCGGAACATAACTACCCACGACTTTCTGAGTTTCATACGAGTTTCTTCTTTAGGAGGAGTTTCTAGAAACAACTTATTACTAGACGCTATTTTCGGAGTGTTTTCTGTAGTAGCTGGACACTTTTATTCACTTTACATCGACTTTAGAGTAAGGTTTACTTAGATGACTAGAGCTAAATTCAAGAAGTAGATAATTTGTCTAATAAAATGCATGCTTTACAAAGTTTGTTGCTAGCTACGTTCCCACACCTTTCACAGGTTCTTTTGTCTGGAGCAGTGCTTTCTACCTTAAGCACTTCTCCAGAGTGGATCACGTCTAGAATTGCCCTCGGCCGAATTCTTTCAAGGTCTTTTATGAACTCCCTCACATAGCCTCGGTAAGCATTGGGTGAGTACACACACTCTGTGGAGAAGTAGTCAAGTTTTTTGTAGTGCGCGTACAACACTATTTCTTTTTCGTAGATGTACTTCAAAGGCTTGCACCGGGGCATGTCTCCTTCTTCGCCTGTAACTATTTCAGTGCACTTTCCGAGTCTGAAGTGGTCGCCTCTTAATAAGTTCATCAGAATCGTTTCTGCAAGGTCATCAGCGTTGTGTCCTGTAGCTATTTTAGTGGCTCCCACTATACGAGCTCCTTTGTCAAGTGCTTGCCTTCTAAAGACTCCGCAGTAAGTGCAGTTGTTGTTGAGACCCACTTTCCGAACCACTTGGTCCATGCTCCATCCGTAAAGGTCTGTGTAGCTTACTATTGTTAGTGGAATTCCGTATGTTTCCTCATTGCGCTTAACTGTTTCCAAGGAGTCGTCTCGGTAGCCGGTGATGCCTTCATCGACAGCCAGAAGGTGCAAGTTAAGTCCATAGTCGTACTTTTTGTTCAGCAAGTTAAGTATGTGTATCAAAACTGTAGAGTCTTTTCCGCCAGAAGCACCTAGGGCCAGAATCTCCCCGCGCTTAAAAAGATTTGTTGACACTATGGTTTGATGGACTTCCGTTTCAATGCTTTCGAAGAAACAAGGCTTGCAGATAGCTTCTCCTGTTTTAGGCCTTCTTATTGAGGGTTTCTGCTCCCTGCAAATTTCGCATATTTTGTTCATTTTAATCAATAAATGGAAACCGAAGCACTTCTAAGACAGATACTGGTGGATCCCATAGGTGACCTCAACGAGTTTGAGTCACTGTACCAGAACTTCACAGAGGAGCTGAGGGAAGCCCACAACTCCAAACTTGAAAAGTCAACTAGAGCTTTAGAGAGTTTAAAAAAAGAAGTCGAGAGCCAGGAGTACGAAAGTATGCACCACTTCATAAACCAGCTTAAAACTAACAAGCAAGCTGAAAGGCCCTCGATTGCTGTTATGCACCGCTTAGTTTCTAAGGAAGTTCCAGAGATCCAAATGAGCTCCTCAGAATCTTCCTCTTCAGAGTCTGATGAAGGGGGCTTAAGGAGCTCTTGGAAGTCACCAAGTGCCACTGGAAGCTTTTTAGAGTCTTCAAAGGGAGTATTTTACCTAACTTTAGTCTTCAATAAGTTAGCAACTCTGCAAAAAAAAGAAGCCTTTGAAACTCTAAAAGGCAAAAAAAGCAACCTGACTGGGTTAGTTTTTGCTTTCTCAAAAGTGCACCAAGTAATTCAAAGGAACCTTTTGTTGTGTTTCAGTGAGTTAAAAAATACTCAAAGAACCAAAGTGCCTAAAAGACCCAGGAAGTACCCTAAACTTAAGTCCCGGAAAAGGATTCCGGGAAGCATTTCAGAACAAGAAACGGCTAGTTCAGTAGTTGCTCCAGGCTGCGAAGAAAACTATGAAACTAAAAGAATCAAACTTAAAGTTGTCGAAAAGATGCTACACTACGGGTGTGTAGTGTTTGACCAAATAGGTTTTTGGAGGTGGAGGTACAAAGTTTCAGCCAGAAAAGAATACGCTTCAAGACTTGAGTTTGCTAATTCTTTGATAGAGTCTAGTTACTTCAAACTTTACAGAAAAAGGTGCTTTGGAGACTGGCACGAACTAGTAGTCGACACCAAACGAACTCTTAAAAAGGTTTTGGACAAAGCCCAAATTAGATGGAACTTTACCTTAAGACTGCTTTTGAACAAGTTGAGAAAACAAACTGTTCAAATAAGCTACTGCAGAGTTTTGCTTGGACAACTCGTCAAAAAGCTCAGACTTAAAGCCAAGCAAGCTTTTGAAACTTGGTCAAGTGAAGTCTGGGAACCCAAAACTAAGTTGACTAAACGCAAAAACAAAAAAGTAAGGTCAAGGAAACCTCCCAAACCAGAAAAAGTCAAACCTAACTTAGACAGACTCCAAGTTTTACTAAGTAAAGCCTTCAAACAGCCCTTAGTTAAGTGGAGAAGCTATGTTGAAACTCATAAAAAGTGCCTTAGTTTGTGCAAGGTCATCGAAAAAGTCCTTTTGAAGTGCTTTTTGAGAAACTTAACCTCAAACAACTTAAACTTCAAAAGGTCAGAAAAACTTCAAAAACTCCTTCCAAAAGCTCAACTGAGTTTTAAGGAGCTGACTAAAAGCGCTCTGGAAAACTGGACTGACTACATAAACACCCACAAAAAATGTGAAGGAGCTTTGCTTGGAGTTAAAGTATTTTCTCACAAACTCTTGCAAAAAAACACGGCCAGGTACTTTAAAACCTGGAAAAATTACAAAAACTCAGAGAAAAAAATTGAAAACTTGATGCTTGGAGACTCACTTTTTGAAAAAACACTTCAGAAGCTCCAGCAAAAGCACTTCTTGCAGACTCTAAAAGCTTTTGGAAACATAAAAAGGGGAGTGGAAGTGATTTCAGAGCTATACAGTCAAAACAGTTTAGGTTTTGCAGTGAGCAAACTCAAAACTTACTTAACCTTCCAAAAACTTTACGAGTGCTTCTTGCTCGGAGAGTCAATTATAGACACATTAAGGACTAAACTGCTCTTCCAGAAGTTGTTCAAAAAGTGGACAACTTACACTTTGGAGTCCCAAAAAATAGAAGGCTTGCTTTTACTTCACCACTTGTACCAAAGAAAACTCACCACCAACCTTACTAAAGCACTCGGAGTGTGGACAAGTGCTTGCAAGAAACATAACTTAGCTTTGCTGAGCAAAGAAAACCTCCAAAAGTTACTTGCAACTACAACAATATACAACAGTTTACTTCGAAGACTCAAAGAAAGCCTCAACCTAAAACTCAAGTCACGCTTTGAGTACTGGAAGAACCTTGAAGGGTCCAGAAAGACCAGAGTCCTCCGGAAGTACCTCCTTATGTGGATGTTCAGTACCTCTATATGCTATGAAGTAGGCATTTGGCGCTGGAAACTCATTTACATAAAAGACATCGATCTGCACCCCCACCACAAGATTATGTGCCGCAAGATTTTAAAACTCTACAGAGCTTACGAAACTCGACTCAAACAATATGGCCTTTTAAGAATAGCTAGGTTCAACAGAACTTCTGCAAGGAGTTCCCTAATTAACTTTTCAAGTCCTTCGCCACTACCTATGACTCCCAGATCGCTGGAACTCGAACCTTCTTGCATCAAAAGCTTAGTGTTGGTTCTAAACACTGCTGTTTTAAGAAGGTACTCGTTTGTGTTTTGGAGACTTTCTGGGTTTGCAGACTTAGAAAAGCACTCTGACGAGCTAAATGATCAGTACAAGTACAAAATCCAAGTTTTGAATGAAAGCTACAAGGACTTAATGCAGCACAACGTTGAGTTGAGAGACCAAAACGAGTTTATTACTGAAAACTTGAAAAGAGTTAACTACGAATACAGCAGCTTTTACTTCAGTGCCAAATTAAACAAGATGGTTGAGGTTCTGGAAAAATGCCATCTTAGTTCTGGGTGGGAGTCTTTAGTAATAAGTCATTGAATTGGATATTTAAATAACTATGGATCCTGAGTATCGCCAAGTGCACTTGCTAAGTGAAGAGCACATTAACACTTTCCACTCAAATTACATTTCAACCAGAAAATACAGCCTTTTATCCTTGGTGCCCAAAAACCTTTTCGAGCAGTTCCATAGAACTGCAAACATCTGGTTTTTAATAGTTTCGGTGTTTCAGGTGCTGCCCCTAGACCTGTCACCTACTTCTTCGTGGGCCACAATAGCACCTCTATCGATGATTCTGGCGCTAACTATGGCGAAGGACGCTTGGCTGGACTATAGAAGGCACCAATCTGACAAGGAGATTAACAACCGTCCGGCTAAAGTCTTTAAACCGAGTACCGGTAAAGTTGGAATTGCCCTTTGGCAGAGCATAAGGCCAGGAGAAATTTTAGTTCTTGAAGAAGATGAACCCGTTCCATGCGACTTGCTTCTGCTAAACACCAGCACTTCAGAAAGCAACTGTTTGATTGAAACTTCTAACTTAGACGGAGAAACCAACCTTAAGGTCAAAAACTCAGTTCAAGAAACTAGCTCTGTGCTTGAAGCCCCCACTTTAGAAGAGTCCTTAAAACAAATACGTAGCCTCAAAGAGACTGTTTTGTACACAGAACAGCCAAACACTGAACTCCATTCTTTTCTTGGAAGCTTGAAGTTGAAAGGTCACCCCCGGTCTGTTTCTGTCGACCTAAAAAACTTAGTTTTGAGAGGAAGCACTATTAAGAATACAAAGTGGACTATTGGAGTGGCCGTTTTTACTGGACCAGACACCAAGATCATGATGAACTCTAAGTCTCCTCCACATAAAAGAAGCAAAGTAGAACGCTTAGTAAACAAGTACCTTTTTATTGTTTTTTCTATTTTGCTGGCCACTACACTGGTGAGCTCAATCATTTCAGTGGTTCACAGTTACCTCAACCCAGAAGTAGTTAAGCACTACTCAGGGGATACCTACTCAGGCTTAGTGTTTGTGACCTTTATGATTCTGTACAATGGGCTTGTGCCTATTTCGCTATACGTGAGTATGGACTTCATTAGGGTTGTCCAAGCAATGTTCATTCAGTGGGACCTTAGAATGTACCATGAGCCACTAGATCGGCCTGCTATTGCAAAAACTGGAGACTTAAACGAAGATTTAGGCCAAGTTGAGTACCTTTTTAGTGATAAAACAGGGACTCTAACTGAGAACGCAATGGAGTTCAAAAAGTGCTTGATAAAGGGAAAAGTTTATCAACTAGACCAAAACCTTGAGGAGTCTGGAATCCAGGACCCTGAGTTACTGGATGACATTGACCAAAAAGGAAGTGTTTGGGAGTTCTTCGAACTGCTGGCTTTATGCCACACTGTGATTGCTAGTGAGCAAAAAGGGGAAATTAAGTACGAAGCAGCTTCTCCAGACGAGGAAGTTCTGGTGGAGTCAGCTCGTTACTTAGGGTTCAGTTTTGTTTCTTCGAACAACGGAGTTTACAGACTTGAAATACAAGGACAACTCTGTGAATACAAAGTTATAGGAGTGAACGAGTTCACTTCTGAACGAAAAAGAATGTCAATAGTAGTGATTCCTATGAATGACTTAAGTAGAGCCCCAGTTTTGTACTGCAAAGGCGCTGACAGTGTTGTTCTGCCCAGGTGCAACAGTTCTTTTGAAGAAGAAGGGTTTGTGAACCAGCACTTAACTGAGTTTTCTTTAGAAGGACTGAGAACTCTAGTTTTTGCAAAAAGAGAACTTACTTTAGAAGAAGCTGGCGAGTTCGAAAAGAAGTACCACAGCGCCAAAAACGCACTTTCAGACAGGAACAAGCGACTGGAAGAACTTGCTGAAGAGTACGAAAGGAACATGGAGTTACTGGGCGCAACGGCTATAGAAGACAAAATCCAGGATGAAGTGCCTGACACAATTGCTGCACTCAGAGAAGCTGGAGTTAAAGTTTGGGTCCTCACAGGAGATAAGAAAGAAACAGCTGCTAATATTGCTTATTCTTGCAGACTTTTGGAGGAAGAAACAAATTTGTGCACTGTAAACGCTAAGTCCGTTGAAGAAGCCCGCAGTCTACTAAAAGATGTTATCAAGAACCACATCATGAAGAGACGAAGAAAAAGGCAACGCAGTGTCTTAGAAAGTATTATTAAGGTTCCTAGTAGCACTCCTACAAACTCTGGTAAGTTCAGAACCAACTCTCCAAATACTAAGTACAAGTTTGTGCATGAAGACTTAGACTTGCGAAAACAATCAGAAATCAAAAGTCTGGAACTCATCAACATTGCTTTGTTGGTAGACGGAGAGTCACTAGGGTTTATTTTGAATGACTTAGAGTGCATGAAGATGTTCTGCACGATTAGTTGCGTCTGTACTTCTGTATTGTGCTGCAGAGTGTCGCCCTTGCAAAAAGCAGAAGTAGTTAAGTTCGTTAAGAAGCACTTCAGTTTCAAGCCCCAAACCCTAGCAATAGGGGACGGAGGCAACGACGTAAGCATGATACAAGAAGCCCACGTGGGAGTTGGAGTTTGTGGAAAAGAAGGCATGCAGGCTGTGAATTCCAGCGACTACGCTGTAGCAAGATTCCACCACTTGCTTCCTTTGCTTCTAGTCCACGGAAGAAACAACTACCGAAGAATCTCAATAATGATTCTTTACTCTTTTTACAAAAACTTTTTGTTGGTGCTTCCTATGTTTTACTACACTTTTCTGAACCTGTACTCTGGAACTGCTTTGTACGACTCTTGGCTTATAATCTCTTACAACATACTGCTGACTTCCTTGCCTATATTGGTTTTGGGAGTCTTTGACAAAGACGTTTCTGAAGAAAAAGCACTGAGAAACCCTGATTTGTACAGAGAGACAATCCTTGGAAAGATGTTTAACCTTAAAGTTTTTCTGAAGTGGACTTTTTACTCTTTGGTCCACAGTGCAATTATTTTCTTTGTGCTCTTTGCAACAGCAGAGTCACTCATAAGCCCTGAAGGCAAAACTGAAAGCTTGAATTCTTCTGGGACTTTGGCGTTCCACAGTGTAGTTCAAACAGCAACTTTGGTGATTTTCCTCGAAATGAAAGACTGGAGCTGGTTGTTTATTCTTGTAGTAGGACTGAGTGCCTTTGCAATCTACCCCTTTTTGCTTTTATATGACTACGGGGAGTTCCCTACTTATGCTATGCAAGGAATTTTCCACATAATCTTTTCGGCGCCTCCACAAGTAATGTACTTAGTTCTTACTCCCTTTGCTTGCTTTTTCGTGAACTTCTTAGAAACTTCTCTTAGGTCTTTGTGGTTTCCTCAAAAGATTGACCTGATAAAAAGCCACTCCAAAATAGTGCCTCGGACTAAGTACGAAGAAAACTTAGTTAAGACGGTTTTTCACTTAAGAAGCTCTTTGTTCTCTACGAATTTGAGTTCTGTGTTTGTGAAAGAAAACCTGAAAACGCAGGAAGAGGACCAAGAAAACAAGAGTTCCTATAACCTGAATTCTTTTTCTCTGAAGTTCAAGTCTGCCCACATTGAACATTCTTTTAAAGCCCAGTTAGTTAAGAGAGTAGTTGGTTTTTCAAGGGTTATGATCATTTTGATCTCACTATTTTACATTTGCTGGAACTTGGTTTACTTTCTTAGTGCTAGCATTGAGGATGACTTTTGGCTGAGAGTAGGGTCTATAATTTTAGTGGTTTTGCTTTTAGGACTAATTTGGACTGAGTTTTTCAAAAAGCACTATGAAGGGTGCATACTTTTTATAATTGCAAGTGTGCTAGGTTGCAAGTTTTTGTTGGAACTTTTTACTCAAAATGATGCTTCAATGAGTACTGCCATGGTGCCTATTGCTACTTTTATCATTTTTAATGTAAACACTTTACAGGTGTTTGTTGTGAATCTTTTTTTCTTACTGCTGTACTTCATAAGGGTGTTTTGGGTCTTTTACAGAGACCACTCAGAAAAGGACCTCTTGATGTTGATGCTGAACTATGGAGTTTTGTTGACTGGAATCTTTTTGATAAGTGGGTACATTGGAAGGCAGTTAGAGCGAGGAAGAAGGTCCAAGTTTATTCTTCAAAGACAGCTAGAACACCATAATCGGAAGTTTCAGGAGATTCTAGGCAATCTACTTCCTCCTTTTGTGAAAGAAAAAGTTAAGCACGGAGTCAGGTACATTGCAGAACAACAGCCTCGTGTTTCAATCGTGTTTTGTGACATTGCTCACTTCGACACTGTTTGTGCAACCCACACTCCACATGAACTTATTGAACTTTTAGATGGGTTTTTTGGAATGCTGGATAACCTCTGCGAGAAGCATGGTTTGACTAAAATTGAAACAGTGAACAAAACTTACATGGCATGTGGAGGACTTACTGACAGTGAAAAGCACTTGCCGAAAGAACTCCTTGAACAGAGCCACTCTGAAAGGTGCGTGAACTTTGCTTTGAATGCTTTGAAGAAACTAGAACTGACCTACTTAAAAACTGGAGAAAAGTTCCAAGTCAAAATAGGAATAAACTCAGGACCAGTTATAGCAGGAATTGTTGGAGAGCACAAACCCCAGTTTTGCTTAGTTGGAGACACTGTGAACACTGCTGCCAGAATGACTACTACTATAAAAGAACCAGACAACGTGCAGATTTCAGAGTCTACTTTCACTTTGCTTCCCAGTGAAAACTACAACTTTTCTCCTAATCAAATAGAAGCTAAAGGAAAAGGGATTTTAAACACTTACTTTGTAACAAAGGCTTTGGTTAAAAGAGCCACACTAAGACTTCCAGAAAGAAGCAGCCTGATTCCAGAAGAGTCTGTTTGGGAAAACAGTTTTAGTTGCATTAACTCTTTGAATGAAGAAGAAAAGGAGGAAGGACCTAGGCTATTTGAAAACAATGACCCAGAAGCCCAAGTTAAACAAGACGAAACTCACCTGAAGTTAGCTGGTCCAGTTGAGTGGGTTGTTTGCAATTTTGAAGAAAGTGAAAGGCAAAGAGAATTCAGAGTTTCCCAAATTGAAAAAAACATGCGCAACATCTTAATTGGTCTATGGGTCACAATAGGGATTTATGCAGCTATCAACACTATGTTTGTAATTGATTTGATGCTTGGAACTTTTTCACCCACAGAAGCAGCCATCAGAGTGCTGTGCAACATCGGAATGGTAGGTTTGGCGTGTTACTACAAAAAAGTTTACAAACACTACATGTTTTTTTGGTGCTTGACTCTATTCTACACTTTAGTAGCTTTTGTTAGCATGATTTCACTAGATAAAGTGCCTGACTTGTTCATTTACTCAGTAGTTTTGGAAATAATGTACAACAACGTGGTCATCAACCATGTAATTGGACTAACGTTTGGGTACATTTTAATAGGGACTTTCATGGAACTTTGCATTTGGATTACTATATCAGTTAAATCAAGCATAGAGTCTTCTATGGCTGCAGAGTCAACATTCTTCATAGTAGCTTTTTTGCTTCTGAACTTAACTGCGAGTTTCGTGAAGGAGTTCAACGACAGAAAAACTTTCAACCTGAACAAAAGGCTAGAAAGAGAAATTTCAAACACTGAGAACCTCCTGAACCAAATGATTCCTCTCCATGTTCTCAAAAACCTGCAAAGAGGCATTGTCACTACTGACAAGTACAGCGAAGTAACCATTCTTTACGCAGACGTCTGTGGATTCACCAACTGGTCTTCAACTAGGACGCCTCTGGAAGTCATAAGTATGCTTTCGAAGTTCTTTGTTTACTTTGACCACTTGTGTGTGAAGCATGATGTGTACAAAGTGCACACTATTGGTGACTGTTACGTGGTACTTAGCTTCACAGAAACTGAAGACCGAAACCCTGCAAAGGAGAGCGTGAAGGTAGTTAACATTGCTTTGGACATGATTAAAGTTATAAAGAAAGTCAACAAAAGCAAAGGACTGGACCTTAAAATGCGAATAGGGATCCATACTGGAACCGTGATTGCAGGAATTACTGGAACTAACATAGTGAGGTACGACATTTATGGGCCTGATAACGACATTGCCAACAAAATGGAAAGTGGAGGAGTTCCTGGAAAGATCAACGTCAGCAAAGTCACCAAAGACCTTTTGATTTCCCAAGACCCTGAAAGATTTGACTTCATTTACAACAAGGAAATCACTCACTCACCAACCAGTACTGTGATTGACTCTTACCTGATTGAACCTTTCTACGAGCAAGACGTAGTGATAGGTGAAGAGTTGAAACTATTTTAATACACGATTTACAATTAGTCAGTTTTCATCTGTTTGGAGTTGTGTTCATCCTGCATACTTAGATACTCCCAAATGGTTTCGACAGGCACATCGAACTCACAAGTTTCTATTTTGTCGAGGGTTTTTCTTTTGAGACTAGACTGGATTCTTCTTTTGCTTTTGGAACTCCGGAGGGTCTTTTCTTTGGGAGTGAAGGTTTCTTGTTTGTATCTTTGCTCAGCTTCCATATTTTCTTTTTGAGGCACTTCAGTTTCTTGAACTAACGAGCTAAATGAAGGAGTCGCTGGGTCTTCTGGTTTTTGGATTTTGCAGAAGTTCTTGAGTGCTTGGGGCTGGGGGAAAGGCTGGATCGTTTCGGGCTGCGAAGCAACTTCTTCAATGGGAGTGACTGGGGGTTTAAATGAACTTATTTTGGGCTTGGGTTTGGGTTTGGAAACTGGAGGCACAGGAGTCGGCACTCGGGTTTTTTTGTTCTGTTGTTGTGCGATTTGGGATATTCTTTGTTTGTTTCTTTCTAAGAAGTTTATTTTCTTCTTGGGCTTTGAATTCATTATAATGGCGGTGTTATTAATTAGTTTACTCTGTGCTTACAAATCGGGCACTGGTTGCTTTGCCTAAGCCAGTTCTTAATGCAGTTTTCGTGGAAATTATGGAAACAAGGCAGAGTTATGTACTTGTCTCCTGCACTAAAATCCTCCAAACAAATCGTGCAGTTTTGGGAATCACTTCTGTTCCAGTCATGGACATCCAGTTCTTGACTAGAACTTGGTCCTCCCGGAGCATTTCTTCTAACAATACGAATATGCCTGCCTGAAGGCACTATGTCTGGAAACACTTCAAAGTCTGAAGGTACTCCAAAGAAGTGGCTCATCAAATCCTCAAAAGGGTTAAGTTGTTCTGAAAAAGGGTCGCTTCTTTGGCTTCTTTGGTTTCTTTGGTTTCTTTGGTTTCTGTGGTTCCTGTGGTTCCTGTGGTTCCTGTGGTTCCTGTGGGGGCTCATTAAATCCTCAAAAAAGTCAATTTGCTCCGGAAAAGGGTTGCTTCTTTGGTTTCTATGATTTCTTTGGTTACTGTGGCCCCTATGGCTCCTATAGCTTCTATTGTCCCCAGAAGGGTTCTCAGAGAGTTCATGAGCTAGTGTATGGTCCTCTACTTCTTCTATCTTCACCATGCACGAACACTGCGGACAAAGCACTGAGTCAGGATCAGAATTTGAACCAGCCAGGTCTTCAAAATCAACTCCAGAACCTACGGAATCATTAGGGCTGTTTTCGGAACTCGAAAAATAATTCATGGGTGGTTCCATACACACATGTTGTAATTCATTTAAGTTGTGTTCCCCGCACCTGCTGCATATATTTCTTCTATTAGGTCTCATTTACTATTAAATATTAACCTAAGTTTATTTGGCAAAGCTTGGCTAAACATCCGTCAACTTGGAGTTGTGAGTCCACTCCATCTAGCATCCTCATTCTTAAAACAGCTAGTTCTTTCAAGTACCTCAACTGCAGGTGTTCGTTCATTTCGTAGTTAGTCACTACTCTGTAGAAAGAACCTATGATGTCCAAAGGAGAGTATCCTTGCTTCCAAAGCAAACTCATGTTTTCTGCTGCTGGGGAAAACTGTCCTTGTAGGCACTTTTGCACTACGTTTTTAAGTATGTCTGGATGTGGCTGGTCACACACACTAAGTACGTTTTCAAAGTTCACTTCTCCATAAGCTGCTACAGTGGCTTGCAAGTTGTTGAGTGCATTCCTCATGTCGCCTTCTGCTGTGAAAACTAAGGCTTCCACTCCTTTTTCAGAATGCTCTACGTTTTCTTTTTGCATTACTTCAATTAGTCTTCGAGTGACTTCTGTGTCGTTCAGTCGAGTGTACCTTAGAATAGCACACCTGGACTGAATAGCTTCTATTATTTTAGAAGAGTCGTTGCAAGCCAGTGCAAACCTAGTTGTGTTTGTGTAGTCCGTCATAATCATTCTCAGAGCTTGTTGTGCACTGGCCGTCATGGAGTCTGCTTCGTCTAGTATAATAATTTTGTGCATGTTGGCGGGAACATTCACCTTTTGCTGGGCAAACGACTTTATTTTCTCACGCACCACGTCAATTCCCCTGTCGTCTGAAGCGTTGAGTTCACAAACAGCTTGTTTCACAGAGTCTCCAAGCATTTGCCTAGCTAAGCACCAAATGCTGGTGGTTTTCCCACACCCTGGAGGCCCCACCAAAAGCAAGTTGGGCATGTTTCCTTGCTGACTTATGGAACTTAGTTGTTGCACAGCCCTTTCGTTGCCCACTACTTCTTCCAAAGCAAAAGGACGATACTTCTCTACCCAAGGAACTTCGAACCCTGCCATTTAATTAGTGTAAGGAGAAGAACTTGTAGACTCGCCACTTGCTGCCCTCAAAGACTCTAGTTCTAGTTTAGTTAAGTCCAGGTTGCTACTTAGTTCTTCCAGCTTGAAAGTTTTTCTTGACAGTTCCAGTTCAAGTTCACTTATGCGGTCGTTTTTCCTGAAAAGTTTTTCTTGCAGGTTTTCTAACTGCAAAGGGTGCAAGTTACTGGGACTCTCTCTTCCAGCGTTGTTTGCTTTTTGTGTTAACTCAGCAATTAGTTCTTCTTTTTGAGCTAAGTCCTGAGAGTGGTTTTGCTTAAGTTGTTTCAATTCCCAACTAGAAGCAGCTACTTTCTGTTCTAAGGTTCTGACTTTCTGTTCCATTGAGTTTTGTGTTTGGGTTTTCTCGAAAAGTTTCTTTTGAAGACTTTTGACCTTTTTTAGAAGTGCTTTGGACTTTTGGGTGGGAGTTCTAAGGCTTTCGATGTCTTCAGTTGACAATTTGGGCGCAGCCACAACCCTGACTAAGGGTTCTCTGCAAGACAAGTCTACGCAAAACGCTTTTTTAGGCAACTTGCTAGGGTTTTTTTTCAACATAATTATTAAGCTAAAAATCCAAATCGCTTCCTCTCAACATTTGACTCATGGAGTCATTTTGCGAACTCCCCAAGTCTCCAAGTTCGCATATAGCCCCGTTTCCCAGTCTCAAAAAGTGCCTGTACAAACTTCTAGAACGGTCGTTCCCAACGTTGTAAATCACCACGTGCAGAGAGGTTTGGAACAACTTAGGCGAAGCTGGGTCGGAAAACTCGTAACTAGTAGTCACAACCTTCCTGGAGTCCCCGTAAATGCTTCTGTAATTCCTTGCTTTGTAACACACCCACTCCACGTACTGCCTGCTCACTTCAGAGTCGTTGGGAATGAAAAAGGCCTTTTCTTCAGAGTTAATTCGCAAGTACATGTCCAGAAGTCTGCCGTTCATGTGCACAAACAAAAAGTAGTTGTAGAAAAAGAACATACAAACTCCAATCGTTCCGATGTACAGAAACAAAGTCATCATCAAACCTATGACTCCGTTGCCTTCTCTTTCTTCAAAGTAGTTGTACAGTCTATACGTGTCTCCGTCCCACTCACCAAACCTCACTCCAAAAACCAAGCACTCAACCAGAGTTATAAATGGGTCAAAAACCACAGAAATCCCGTAACACTCAATCACCCTAAACAACGTATGAGGAAACCTCCCCACAAACTTGCAAAACGAATAAGCCACTCCTACAAGGAACATAAACCAGAGCAGCGAAAAAGTAGGCCCTGATAAAACTATCCCTATTTCTTGATACAAGGTGTTTTGGTTAGGGTACTCCAAAACTACTCTGTCCCACTCAGCTCTAAACTCAGTAACAGGAATCCCTTCAGCCTTTAAAAACAACCACTGCCCAGTGTAGTGTACGAACCTTCCTCCGTAAATAGTAAGTAACAAAACAAGCAAAGTTAGGTAAAGCACGATGTGCTTAAGGTTGCGGAAACCCAACTCAATGTAGATTTGGGAAGCTAAGTAGTTAAACTTGTCTTTGGGAGTAGTTAAAACACCAGACTCAACAACTGAGTACCTAAACTCCTGGTACTGCTCAGGCATAATCAACTCTTCGTAATCAAGTGGCTCTAAGTCTCCCACTTCAGTAACTTCTTGCATCCTTTCTTGAGACATTAAGTGCACAGTAACATCCTTTTCTCCCTTTAAGAGAGGAGTGCGTTTGTGCACTTGGAAGTATAAATTGCACAGCCACTCGTCAATGTTTTTTCTGTAAAGGTCTTCAATGTCCTCGAACTTGTCAATTGAGTTTTTGATGGCTCCCCTCAGAAGAGGGAGCTTGAACTTCCCTTCAACCAAGTCAAAAATGTTATTGAGCAGAGGGAAATAGCCTTCTCCAACAACTACCCCAGAAACGTGTTGCAGCTGGAAGTTGAGGACCATGGTAGGCGAAATGTCTAGTTTGCTTGGAGCCAAAGTTAAAAGGGTGCTTTGGTACTTCATTACTTTACTGCTGTACTTCCCATCGTGGCTGTAGGGGTCAGTTACGTTGTTCCACTCGTCTTCCTTTTTCCGAAAATTGAGAACTTTGCCTCCTATTCTGTCTTTGACAAGAACTTTAATTGTATATTCTCCTCTGTCAAGTTTATCTTTAACTTCCCTGACCTCTTCAACACGCACTTCAATGGGTTGTGGACGTCCTTTCCATTCCACCTTATACATTCTTTGTCCTCCCCCAAATAATAACTGCCCTTCCGACTCGTCGTCAATATGGACCTTCATTTCGCCACCTGCTTTTTTGACTCGGTGTTTGAGTTTCATTTCGTTTCTGCTGAAGGCTTTAGAAACTGCAGCTTGGCGTTGGTGGTGTTTGTGCGAAGAGTGGTCTTCCAAGTACTTGATTTTACGGTTTTGGTCGAGGTACTTAGAAAACAGTTTTTGCTTGGTTTGTTTTTGCTTAGTTAGGTACCCAGCCTGTCTGAACTGTTCTTTTTCGAGGGTTTTGTTGATGCCCATGAGTCGTTCGTGTTCAATCTCAGCTTTGTCAGCTAGTTTCAAGTGAACTCCTTCTTCAGCTGCGTCTTCTTCAAGTTTTTCCAGGTAGTCAAAAGATGGTTCAGTCTTTTCAAGTAACTTGTGAATGTCGAACTTGCGTTGGGGTTCTTCCAGCCAGGGTTCTTGTAAAGTTTCTTCGGCCACTGGAGTTTCTTCTTGGCTCATTTTTGTATTATTGTAATATTTAATCCATTTAGTACTCCTACAAGTAATCAGAAAAGTTGTCTTCAATGACTTCTGAGGCCAACATGTCCTCAATAGCAGCTGCGTTGCACTGCATAAAAGTAACTAGGTCGTGGTAGTCAGGCTGCACCTCAAGTAGGGCAAGTTTTTCAGTAAGGGCTTCTATCTTTTGGTGCGCTTCAGCAACTTCTTCTTTGTACTTTTGGAGTTGGAACTTACTTTCGGTGTCTTCTGAGTCCAAGTCAGTCATGCTTTTTCTTTTTTCGTGTTTGGGTTGGAACTGGGCTATTTCGAGGTTTTCGTGGTTGGAAGACAAGTTCCTTTGTGCCTTCTGCAGTTCGTGGCACGTGTCCCGGAGTTTCTTTTCAATGTCAGGAACTGAGAAAACCTTGTTTTCCATTAGGACTTCAAGGTACTCTTTGTTTTCCAAAAGCCGTTCGAACCTTCTTTCCCTTTCCCAGTTGAGTTGGCTTTGCAGGTTTTCGTTTTCAGAGTTGAGTTGGTTTATTTTTTCTTCGTAAGTCGAAATGAGTTTGCTGCAGTTAGAGCCAAAAGCTTGGTGGATCAAGTTCTTGACTTTTGCGTCTAGAGTTGGGGCTTCTTTGGAGAGAATCATGTAAGAAATCTTTTGAAGGGCTTCTTGGGAGTTAGTGTCTTCTTGTTCTTGTTTTCTGCTGAGTTCTTCTTCGTAGACTTCTAGTTTTTCTTTGAGTTCTGAGTTTTGTTTTTCAAGTTCTTCAGCAAAGTGCTTGGAACTTTCTTCGTTTGCTTGGTACACTTCCAAGGCTTCACTTAGTTCCTTGACTTGTTGGTTCAGTTCTTCTAGAGCAGAGTTGTTCGTTTCACTTTCGAGTTGTTGTTTCAGTAACTCTGCTTCTTGGTCTTTGTTTTGGAGTTGCAAGGAAACTTCGTTGTACTTCATCTCTTTTTGTTCTATTTGGGCTTTGAGGGACTTCTTTGCGTTTCTGGCTTCGTAAAGTTCCTTTTCAACTCTGTTTTTGTCTTCCAGAAGTCCCAGTACTTTTTGCCTCGAACTAGCTAGTTCTGATTCCATCCCTTCAATCGTACTTTTATACCTTGTTTCGAGTTGGCGTTTCTCGGTTTCGTGGCTGTCGTTCTTTTTCCTGAGTTCTTCCAACTCCACCATCAAGTTTTGCGACTGGTAGTCTCTGTCTGAAGTGTGTCTTTTGTAGTTCCCTGACAAACTCGAAAACTCACTTTTGGCAGTTTGCAAAGCCCTGCGCAGACTTCTGAGTTCTTCTTCTTGGTTCTTGACTTTCTGGGCTTGTTCTCTAGCTTGCTCGTTGCTGATTCTGTACATTTCTTGCATCTCTGCAAGTTGTTGGCTCAGAACTGGGACTTCTGCTTCCTTTCCAACCGAAGGTTGGGTTACTTGGGCGTGGAACTCCTCAGCAATGTCTTCAGATTTAAAATAAGAGGTTTCGAGGGGCTCAGGAAGGTCTTCTCCCAGTTGGGCTAGTTTAGAAAAGTACTTGCTCACTAACTTTTCTTTGTGTTTTAAAACCTCTGAAAGGGAATCATTTGATTTCTGCAGATCCTTGCAGCGCGACTGCGAGTTCTGCAAGCGAGACTCCAAGTCAGCAATGCGCTCAGAGTCTTGGGAAGCATTTTTGCGCAACTCAGCTATTTCTTCTTGACTGAGTTCTAAAAGCAAACGCAACTCTTCGATGTTTGCATCTTTGTGACTCAACCGAGTTTGTTTAGTGCTAATTCGGTCGTAGGTGTCTTTATGTCGTGAAAGTTCTCTTTTCTGCAAACCTAGTTTTTTAAGTTTTTCTTCCAGCTGTGCTTGTTTTCTGGCCCAGTGGGCGTCTTTCTGTTGCCAATTTTCCTCTATCTCCATTTAAATGGAAATTTAAACACTGAAATGGAAAAAGAAGCTAGGTTCATCTACGACCCAATTCACGGCCACATCCAACTTGACTCGGAGTTTTGGCCAGTAATTGACAACCCTGTCTTCCAAAGACTAAGGAACTTAAAGCAGCTCGGAACTACCTGCTATGTCTTCCCAAGTGCCACCCACACTCGCTTCGAACACTCAATAGGAGTTGCTTACCTTTCCAACAAGTACATCAAAATGCTTAAAAAGAAACAACCTGAACTAGAAATCACTTCTAGAGACATCAGCAACGTAAGTTTAGCTGGACTTTTGCATGATTTAGGCCATGGGCCTTTTTCTCACATCTTCGACGCAGACGTTCTCCCAGCCTTAGACATCAAAGGCTGGGCCCACGAAGAGGCTTCTGTTAATTTGTTCAAGTACATGATAGACGAGTACAACCTCGACATAGAAGAATCCGACCGGAAAGAAATTTCAGATATGATTTTGGGCAACGGCCACGGATTCAAGCACCAAATCGTCAACAACAAACTCAACTCCATAGACGTAGACAAAATGGACTACATCGACAGAGACTGTTACTCCCTAGGGTTCAGAGCTATTCCCTACGACACTATGCGGGTGCTTAAGTGTTCTAGAGTAATCGATGATGTCATCTGCTACAACGACAAGGTAGTCCACAGTGTGTACAGTCTTTTCCAAAATAGGTTTTCTTTGTTCCAACAATGTTACTCTCACAAAGTAGGCCAGTCCATAGCTCTCATGATTAGGGATGCTTTAGTGCTAGCTGAACCCCACTTAAACCTCAAGGAACGAATCCAAGACCCTCAGGAGTACTACCGCCTTGACGACAATGTTTTGAACGAAATACTTTACACTGAGTCTCCAGAACTCCAACCTGCTAAAAAGATCATCAACGACATCAGTTTCAGAAACCTTTACAGGTACGCAGGAGAAATAATTCTACCTCAGACTTCTCCTTACGAGCACATTACCTCCGAAAAGATTGCTGGGTATGCTCCAAACCTCCAGCCAGACAACTTGATTGTCAAGGACTTCAAACTGACCTACGGGAACCCTGCTGACCAGGTTTGGTACTACAGCCAAAAAGACCAAAGGCACAAAATTCCTAAAGAAAGAATCAGCAACTTACTTCCTTACTATGACTCCGACAGATACGTCAGAGTGTTTGTGAAGGACCCACAGAAACTCCAAACTGCCAAAAGCGCTTTAGAAGCTTTTAAGAAAGCAGAAACTCATTGATTAATATAATTACTCTTCTTGTTTCTTGAGTAGCAAATTCGAAAGCAAAATGTTTGCTGTGCTCTTGGCAACANTGCTGTTGGGAAGAATTCCATTTCTTCTAGTGAGGCGTTTACTGGACTCCCTAGCTTTCCTGTTGCTTTCTTCTTGTTCCCACAACTTAAACAACTCCTTAGCATAACTATCTTCAGTCTCCATTACGTGGAGTGAGTTTTCACAGAAACTCGAAAGCTTCATTCCTCCGAAATAAATCACTTTCGAACCTACTGAAACACCAGAAGCTCCCCACCTTGGAGAAGGCGGCACTCCTTTTACGGTAATGCTTTCCCACCGGTTGCTTTGGATACTATACACCGCCATGTCTTCTACTCCGATTTGGCTTTTATCAGAGGCAATTCTGTCATTTCTTCCTCCAATTATAAACAACTGGGAGCCACACACCGTAGCGGTGTGGCCATACCTAGGCGTAGGAGGAGTCCCCGTGGGTGATATTTTGGTCCACTTCAGTATCGACTCCTCTTCTCTGACTCCCTTCTTTTTTGGCTGCAAAGCGTACAAATTGTTAAAGGCTTCTCCTTTGCGGTTTACTCCTCCAAAAAGGTAGATTCCCGAATTCTTGCGTGTGAATATTTCGTCTTGGTAGTTAGGCACTGAAAACACGTCAAAGTTGGCTTGTCTGGCAACTGAAGGGTGGTAAAATGCTGATAGTGAAAAAGAATGCAAAGGACCAGGCTTGTTGCTGCTCCGGTCAATTTTGGGACTGAACCACTCAAAAGTGTTTAAGTTCAAGGCTTGCAAGTCCCCCAGTATTTTTCCGTTTCCGTCAATTCCTCCGTATATTATCATTGTAGTTCCGCACACTGCTGCAGAATGGTTCCTCCGGGCTTCAGGCATCCTTCCTAAAGGCTTGATGCACTCCCACTTCAGACTTATGGTGTTGAATATATACACAAGTGGAAAGCACTCTCGAATATGCAAACTCCGGTTAAACGCACCTACTCCTCCGTAAACTACCAAGTAGTTCCTAAAAGCCACAGCACTGTGGCCGTGCCTAGGTTCAGGAGTGGACTCCTGGTGAGAAGTAGGCTCTAGGCCTTTCCAGTGCCAAGACCTGAAGTCTAGTTTCTTTATGTCGTTGAGTCTTTCTGCACACTGGCCTCCAAACAAGTAAATTTCTCCACTAACTGCTGTAAGTGTAGCTCCTACCCGAGCATCAGGCAAGTAGCCAATAGTAGTTTTGGTTTCCCAGAAGTAGGTTAAGTTTTTGGGAATTTGCATCTTGTCTACTATTCCAACTACGTCGCCTCCTCCTGAGTACTTTTCTATGAGTTCATCTAAAAAAGTTTTGGGTTCCTTGTCCTCCTTGACTTCTCTGAGCAAGTTAGGCTGTGGGTAAGTGTTGGTGGTTGGCAGAGTTTTGTTTTTTTTGGCCTTGAGAGACTTTTCAGCGTTGGAAGGAGTGAACTTTTTGGAGTTGAGCAGCAGTCGCGAGGGGCTAACTAGCAATTCTGTCATTTTTATGCAGGAAGCGTTTTGAATTAAGAAGAATAATGGGGGAAGTAGCAGCAGAAGTCTGTTTAGATACAGGAGAAGGAGTAGACCTGAAAGAAGAATACCACAGGAAACTCAACGAACTAGAGAACGAAAAGGAAGAACTTGAGTACTTCAAAAGGAAATACAAACAGAAAAAGGAAATCCTCAACCAGGAAAAAAGGAAGTACAAAACCAAACTGGAAGAAATGATGCAAAGCGGAGCCCAGAAAAACACTGAAGAGTCCCTTTCGGAATCGGAAAAAGAAGACTCAGACATCTCAGAGTCAATCCAGCCAAGTTCGCCAAGACTCTCGCAAAGAAATTCGCGCACAAAGTTAGAAGAAAGGCCTTCAGTTGACGAAGAAAAGAAGTCACTTGAACAACTCAAACAGCAAGTTGAAGAAAACATGAAGAGACTGCAGAGAGAAAAACACAAACTCAACGTGCACAAAAGAATCCTAGCTGGCAGTGGAGGACATAAACTAAGTGAAAGCAACAAACAAATTGAACTTTTCCGCAACAAACTACTTAAGAAGTGTGTTAGTGATGAAAGACTAACACCCAAGAAGAAAACCGAAGTCGACACCTCTGACAAAGACGACTCAAGGCCCAAAAGCACTCAAAGGGGCAAACTTTCCAGAAAGTTGTACTTGCAAAAGCCCCCAGAAGACGAAAAAAAACCTTCCTTGCTAACTCCTAAGGCTAAGTCAAGAACTCCCATGGAAAAGAAGAAGTTCAATCTTTCCACAGGCAAACTTCTGGACTATAAGTAATCTTAATGTGCGAAGTTAACTTTCTCAAGTTGCCTCAAGAAATTGGAACTTCAGTTAGTTTTTCAGTTGCCCAGGGCACTGAAATAGTTACACACTTCTGGCCAGAGACATCTTTATAAAGAACTAATGGGCAAGATGCACGGAGGACTTGCGCGTTCCGGAAAGGTGCGCAACCAAACACCCAAAGTAGACAAGCAAGAAAGAACAAAAAAGCCTCTTCAGGGCAGAGCTAAAAAGCGTATGCTATACAAAAGAAGATTCCTCAACATAGTCAAAACACCAGGCAAGAAGAGGGGACCTAACGCACAGTCCAAGTAATCTAATTATTCTTCTTAAGTCTTTAGCCATACTTCACACCGCTGTAATCAAATGGGCGAGTCAACAGTCTTTATTTTTCTGTTAAGTATTTGCATACTCGTTACTATAGGCTGCTACTCGCTTAAGAAGAAACTTAAAATCCCAATAGCTCCTCTTCTGCTTGCAGTGGGGGTCCTCTTGAGAACCCTAGGTGGACTTCTGGAAAACCTAAAGTTGGCTGTCGAAGAAATTGACCACATAGACCCTGACCTTTTGCTCCAGTTAGTGATGCCTCTACTCATATTTGGGGCTTCTTTGGAAGCTGACTGGTACACTTTCAAAAGGAGGTTTTTGCAGTACTTCTTTTTGGGAACAACGGCTGTAGTTGCTAATTCTTTGCTTTTAGCCTTGGTGCTTAAGTACATCTTGATGTACGACTTTGAGTGGGGAAGTGTTTGGCTCATTGGAGTTGTTTTGAGTTCTAATGACCATGTAGCCATTGGAAGCCTTATGAAGGAAATCAAAGCTAACAAGAAGTTCAGCACTATACTTGAAAGAGAAACTTCAATAGGGGACCCTATGATTTTGATGCTGTTTCACCTACTTATTAAGAATTTGGACTCTGAAGCAGTGCTAGAAGAAAGCTTTGTTTTGTTTTTGAGGTTGGTGAGTGGTGGTTTGGCGATGGGTCTGTGCTTCTGTGTTCCTCTGGGCTACATTTTATACAAAACAACCAACGACCACTACACCGAAATCAGCATAACACTGGCAGCAAGTTACTTGTTGTTTTACGTTTGTGAGGGCTTTGGACTAGAATTCAACGGAGGAGTTGCAGTACTGACTTTGGGACTCTTTGTTTCTGCTTACGGAGTCACTTTGTTTAGTTACAAAGTTAAGGAAAAACTTGAATTGTTTTGGGGAATTCTGCAAAAAAACACTGAAAACGTAGTGTTTTTGATAACTGGGATGCTCATAGGCATGGAAATACAGGACTCCAGCCACATTTCTTGGGGCGACTTTGGAAAGTTGTTTGGGTTGTTCTTTTTCATCCACCTTGCAAGGGCACTTACTATGTTACTGCACTTCCCCCTGCTCAAGTGGGGGGCTAAAAAGGCCTTCAAAGTCAACTTCAAGCAGTTGTTTGCGATGAGCATTACTGTTCTTAAAGGTCCTATTACAGTGGTTCTTTCCCTGATTGTCTACCACAGTGACCAGGGCACAAGTGAACAGTTCAGGGCTCTGGTTCTTTTTTTGGCGTTTGGAGTGACTGCACTGACTATTTGTTTAGACACCTACTTGATTAAGTTTGTATTCAGAAAACTAGGCTTCGAAGGCTTATCAGGAATCCAAGAAAAAATAATGCTTGAGGTCACTGACTCCTTGATGGACCACACAGACACCCAAATTGCAACTCTAAGGGCTAGCAAGCAGTTTCCCTCTGCAGACTGGAACTACGTCACTAGTTTAGTGGGTTCCAGTAAGCTTTTGGAAGAAACTCTGAAAAAGGCAAGATTTGGGAAAACCATTTTAAGAGTGCACCCCAACGTTAGCCCAGAGAACTACCTCCAAGTTCTGGACTCCCAGTTTAGGTTCAGTGCCTCCGAAGTTGTGGTTGAAAAGCGGAGAAGGTTCTTCGTAACCTTGAAAGCAGTGTACTGGGAAACCTTTAGCAAGGGGCAGTGTTCAGGAAGCACGTATGTGATGCTGAGGAAAATAGCCAATTTGTGTTTAGACAGCACTCATAAGGAGATGCAAGACTGGAAACTCCTTGAACACGAACTAAACAACTCACTCCTAATCAAGGTGTTTGAGACTTTTTCCAACTTAAGTGTTTTCAAGGCCTTGTGCAAAAGGATCATTTTCTACTATATGAGGCGTGCTTACGATGCTGCAGGTACTTTTTGCAAGTGCCACAGAGAAACTATCCGCATACTTGAGGAAGTCGAAGGAGCTGGAGAAGCACTGGAGCTAGTTGTTGCTGAAGCTAGGCTGCAAGTTACTTCAGGGACCAAGTTCATCAAAGAATTCGTTGTGGATAGTTACCCAGAAGTTGTTTCAGAGACTCAGTGCTACCAAGCGTCTAAAGCTGTGCTTGTTTCTCAGAGAGAACTCATTCAGGAGATCTTTGAGCAAGGAGCTATTGAAGCTTTGGAGTACGAAAACTTAATGAACTTTGTGGATCAAACTTGGAAGTCAATTAAACCCAGACTTTCTTCAAAAGACCCTTCCTTGCAAGAAGTCCTTAAAAGCCGATTCGAAAACTCACCAGACACTGAAATCAAGTTCTTGTGCGAAAACATAAAGTTTGTGAGTTTTGAGCAAAACCAAGTTTTGTTTGGAGAAGGACAAGAAACCAACTGTGCCTACTTGATTTTCAAAGGCAGAGTGCAAGAAGAGAGCAACTGGATGTTTCAGGAGTTAGAAGTAGGCAGTATAGTGGGTGTGCAGCACTTACTTCCAGAATTCAGCTGCACTGTGACTTCTGCCAAAGCAGTTACTTCTGTGAGTGCTGCTGTGCTGACTAAGCCAGTTGTTCTGGAGTACCTAAACATTCTGAAGTGCATTTACTTGGAAGCCTCTGAAGAAATACTCATGTACAACCAAGAAGCTTTGAACTTAGGAAACCTAAGCAAGGACTGCATTCGCAAGGTTGTTGCAGAAAGCACACTTAAGTTGTTCAAGGAACAGGACAAGTTCAGTCTGAACTCTGGAGGGTTCATTTTGTCTGGAGAGTTGCTTATTGGAGTTGCTCCTTCGTTCTTCTACCCTTCAGACGAGACCTTTACAGTGTCTAGTGAGTACTGCGTTGTCCTGGAGTTCCCCTTCCAACTAGGTGCAGAAATAGTTTCAAGTTCCAACTGTTCAGAGGGAATATCTAGTTACTGCAAAAAGCAACTGACGACTAAATTCAAGTGGCAGAAAACCAAAACACAGCCAAAAAGTCCCAACTTAACCGAGGATCCCAATGTTACTCAACGTAGTATTTACTCTTAACTATTGCATTCAATTATATTTAAATAAAGCTCTTATAACACTACAGCTTTTTACCAAAAAAGTAGTTTTTAGTTAAAGTCTTCAAGACTAGGAAGTTGGAACTGAACTTCTTGAGTGAAGTGAGTTGAGAACCTCCCAAATCACTAGCCAATGCCTTGGCTCCTTGTGCACTTATTTGATTTTCTCCTAAGTTCAGTGAAGTAAGTCGGGATCTACACAAAGCACTAGCCAATGGCTTGGCTCCTTCCTCACCTATTTCATTGTTGTAAAGTCAGTGCATTCCATAAAGCATAACTTAATGCTTAAATAGTTCTCTAAAACCCTTAAAGTTCTTTCTGGTTCATATTTATGATGCAACCCAACTGCCCATCAGGTTGCCGAGCTATTTCGAAGTGCAGCTGCGGAGAACTATTGTGCGGCCACATGGTTCTTGGTCATATTAAGCAAGGTCACTCTGCTAGTGTTTTGACTGAAGCTGAAGAGGTGAATAAAGTGCTCAGCATAATCTCTTGTAAGAGACAAGAAATCACACAGTTAAGGGAACTAATCCTTTCAGAGGTAGAGAAAGTAACCTACGAACAACTCACTAAACTTAAGAAACTAAGTGATGTTGCAGTTGAGTCATGCTCTGCCATGCCAACCACCCTTGGCCAGGTAACTCAATTTAGACCTAGCGATTTCTTAATCCTTTCAGAGGTAGAGAAAGTAACCTACGAACAACTCACTAAACTTAAGAAACTAAGTGATGTTGTAGTTGAGTCATGCTCTGCCATGCCAACCACCCTTGGCCAGGTAACTCAATTTAGACCTAGCGATTTCTTCAATCAACTAATTAGTCAGTTGGGCTTCAAAAACCAACTACAAGAAGTGCAACCCCAAACTGAGCAAATCACTGAGTCTTACAAGCAAAAAGAAAGGGTCTTTCAAGAAAGAATCACTGCCCTTACTAATGAACTTGAAGAAGCCAAGAAAAAGAATGAGCAACTTCAAAAGCAATTAAACGATTCTAGCCAAGTCAAGACCAAGTACCAAAAACCACAGAAAGAAAAGGAACTTGCTCAGAGAAAGAACCTAAAGGTTGAACTACCTACTCTTGTGTCTGTAGGTGCTGATATTAGAGTTAGGCAAGGCAGCCAAAATAGGGTGCTTAAAGGCCATACTAACTATGTCTGGTCAGTTGCCCTGTCCCAAAAAGCAGGGATACTTGTTTCTGCTTCAGGTGATTCCACGGTTCGGGTTTGGAGTCTATCCACTGGAGAGCAAATTCTAGTACTTGAAGGTCATAGTAAAGGAGTATGGTCCGTAGCAGTTTCCAGTAGCTCTAATGCAGTTGTGTCAGGAAGCACCGACAGAACAATCAGAGTCTGGAATTTAGTTTCTGGAGAAACCAATTTAGTTCTCAAGGGCCATGCTGGTGGTGTTAGGTCAGTGGCTATTTCCAACAGGGGCCAGTACATTGTCTCTGGTAGTGCAGACACTACACTTCGGGTGTGGAATTTAACTACTGGAGAAGCGATTAGAGTCCTAAGAGGCCATAGTGGTTGGGTGTTATCAGTGGCCATTTCCAAGACTAACCAATTCATTGTCTCCGGAAGTCATGACTGCACTGTTAGAGTGTGGAGTCTTACTTCTGGAGACCTGATTAGAGTCTTTAAAGCACATAGTGGTGCTGTAAACTCAGTTGCTATTTCAAGTGATGAGGAGTTTATAGTCTCGGGAAGTGATGACAAAACCATTAGGGTGTGGAGTTTCACTTCTGGAGAAACTACTCAAGTACTTAGAGGACACACTGGAGGAGTACTTTCAGTCAACCTATCGAGTGATGGCAAGTACTTGGTGTCTGGAGGTGGTAGTAAAGACAATTCAGTGAGAGTTTGGGACTTCTCTACGGGTGAACAAGTTCAAGAAATCCAGGAATATACTGGTAGTGTATGGTCAGTTAACTTAATTTAAGTTAATAATTGAATGTTATTCAGCTAGTTACTTTACACCGTTTCCTGAAAATTTCTCTTCTTTAGGATTTTCTTTGTCCACTTCGCTATCTTGAGTCTGTTCCGATTTATTTAATCCTAGCATCCCTCATAAATCCGAAACCAGAAGAACACTGCAACGAACACTGTGAACCTTAAGGCCAATGGTACATTTTAGAACTATTTAATGTCCACAGATTCATTTAACACCTTGACAAAGGCCACATTATCTACCCTCTTACCACATAAGGTTCAATCCATCTTCAACGAAGAGGATCGGTACTTGAGTGCAATCAAACTATATTTTCAATGAACTTGGGAGAGCACCCGTATGATCATTGAACTCCGAGATCTAGAGGAGAAGGTAGAGGACAGTGTTTATGTGGCCAAAGAATCCTTGACTGTTGACCAAGTTAGGGAGAAGTCAGACGCTTTCGAGCCAATTAGTGAACTTTTTCTACAACTCAATGACCAAATCAAAGCACTGACTACTGGACAATTACCCAAATACTCCACTGTGTGTCAAGCCGAGACCCCATATACGTTTGGTGGTTTAAACTACTCTAATGACTTCTTCTGTAACTA
>PR_CR_10_Liq_1_inCRDRAFT_1000127_pt1 | contig 42297 bp, 40 predicted proteins | sample PRCRCaboRojoPR_3_FD_10241 | JGI IMG/M metagenome (IMG submission 10241) | reverse complement strand
GGTGGAATGTGGTCTGGTGTGACCAAAGGATTGGCTTGGACAAAGTTGTCCGGCTTTAAAAACTTGCCGCCAAACTCGGGCGCAAAAAAGACAATAAAGGCTGCAATAAACAAAAACACACCTACACCAAATATGTCTTTGATTGTATAGTAAGGGTGAAACGGAATACCATCTAATGGTCGACCTTCGCTGTCTTTCTTTTTCTTAATGTCTACCCCTTCTGGGTTATTGGATCCAACTTCGTGTAGAGCGGCTAAATGTAGCACTACAAGCCCTACTAGGACTAAAGGTAATGCTACTACATGAAGGGCAAAGAATCGATTTAGAGTAGCATCAGCTACAAAGTAGTCGCCCCGTATCCACTCTACCAATGCTTCTCCTATATATGGCACAGCACCAAACAGTGAAATAATCACCTGCGCTCCCCAATACGACATTTGTCCCCAGGGCAACACGTACCCCATGAATGATTCAGCCATCAGCACCAAATAAATAGTGACCCCCAAAATCCATACAATCTCTCTGGGTTTTTGATAAGAGCCATACATCAGCGCACGAAACATATGCAGATAGACCACTGCAAAGAACAACGAAGCTCCTGTAGAGTGCATGTAGCGGATCAGCCAGCCCCACTCGACATCGCGCATGATGTATTCAACCGATGCGAAAGCGGTCTCTGCACCTGGCTTGTAATGCATGGTCAAGAAAATGCCCGTCAACAACTGGTTGACTAACACCAGCATGGACAGTGAGCCAAAGAAATACCACAGATTGAAGTTCTTAGGCGCGTAGTACTCGCTGATGTGTTTCTTATAAAATGCATCTATACCAGTTCTGTCATCTATCCAAGAATATATTTTATTAAACATATCTAAACAATCCTATTAATTATAAGCAGTTTGATGGTTTTCAGTAGCATCATCATTTTGATAAACAATATATGATAAAGTTACAAAATTAGTTTTTTCATCTAAATCAGGGTGTACAAAAAATCGTACCGGCATTTCTTTTGACTCTCCTGGGCCCAGAAGTTGCTCTGTAAAACAGAAACATTCAGTTTTATTGAAATGTAATGAAGCAAGACCAGGTGCTACACTAGGCACAGCCTGTGCTACTACAGGTTGATCAGAATAGTTTGTAGCTATGTAAGCAGTTTCATACATTTTTCCTGGATTAATTTGCATCGTTTTTTCAACAGGTTCGAAATGCCAGGGCAACGAGGAGTTCACATTAGAGTCAAAGTGTACTGTAACTTGTCTGCTTAAGTCAGGCTCTGTGGGCAAATACTCGGATTCTGCTACAGGACCTTCTGCTGTTCTACCCCCAATGCCGGTAACTTCGCAAAACTTGTCATACAAGGGAACTAGCAAATAACCAAATCCGAACATGGCTACAGCAAACAATGCCAACCGACCTACATATTTGATTTTGCCTGTGATCATTATACTCCTCTGGTGTGAGCCGCTAAGCTAGGCTCATTGACATCTGGTGGCGTATCAAATGTATGAAGTGGTGCAGGCGAAGGCACAGTCCATTCTAAGCCTCTAGCACCGTCCCATACTTGAGCAGTGGCTTTCTCACCACCTCTAGCACATTGCCACACAATGTAAACAAACAACAATTGACCAATGCCAAACGCAAATCCACCAATAGACGAAATCACATTGAACTCTGTGAACTGAATAGCATAGTCAGGAATTCTGCGGGGCATGCCTGCCAAACCCAGATAATGCTGTGGGAAGAACAACACATTTACCCAGAACGTTGACCACCAGAAATGGATTTTGCCTAGTGTTTCATTGTACATATTACCTGTCCATTTGGGCAACCAATAGTAAACAGAAGCCATAATAGCAAACACTGCACCTGTTACAAGCACATAATGAAAGTGCGCTACTACAAAATAAGTGTCATGATATTGAAAGTCTGCTGGTACAATCGCAAGCATTACTCCTGACAAGCCACCGATTGTAAACAACACAACAAAGCCAAGAGCAAACAACATTGGCGTTTCAAATGTCATTGATCCTTGCCACATTGTGCTGACCCAGTTAAAGATTTTAATACCTGTGGGAACAGCAATTACCATTGTAGCGTACATAAAGAACAAAGCCGCGCCAAGTGGCATGCCTACTGTGAACATATGATGCGCCCACACGATGAAAGACAAGAACGCGATTGATGCTGTTGCATACACCATTGACGTATAGCCAAACAATTTTTTGCGTGAGAATGTTGGAATAATTTCACTAACAATGCCAAACGCTGGTAGTATCATAATATACACTTCTGGATGCCCAAAGAACCAAAAGATATGCTGATACAACACAGGATCACCTCCACCTGCGGCGTTAAAAAAGCTGGTGCCAAAAAATCTATCTGTGAGCAACATAGTAACAGCGCCAGCTAACACGGGCATCACAGCAATCAACAAGAACGCTGTAATAAGCCAAGTCCACACAAACATTGGCATTCTTAACAGTGTCATGCCGGGTGCTCGCATGTTCAAAATAGTAGCAATGATATTGATAGCACCCATGATAGAAGAAATGCCCATCAAGTGAATAGCAAGAATTACAAATGCCAAGCTGTTACCACCTTGAAGCGACAGCGGCGGATAAAGAGTCCAACCAGAAGCAGGACCTCCCGAAGGCATAAACAGTGTGGCTAACAACAATGTAAAAGCAAAAGGCATAATCCAAAACGACCAGTTGTTCATGCGAGGCAGAGCCATATCTGGAGCACCAATCATCAGTGGCACCATCCAGTTTGCTAGCCCCACAAATGCTGGCATCACTGCCCCAAAAATCATTACTAGAGCATGCATAGTGGTCATTTGATTGAAAAACTCAGGATTGACTAGATGTAAGCCGGGGGCGAATAATTCGGCTCTGATCACCAAAGCCATTGCTCCACCGATCAAAAACATCGCCAGAGAGAAAATCAGATAAAGCGTTCCAATTTCTTTGTGATTAGTTGAAAACAGCCATCGTGCCAAGCCACTGGGCTGATGTGCGTGATTGTCTAGTGTTGTGTCAGTCATTGTGTTATACCTTTCTGTTGTGTTACCCATTCATTGTATTCTTGTTTGCTTACGGCTTCAACTACGATGGGCATAAATCCATGATCTTTGCCACATAGTTCTGCACATTGTCCTCGATATGTGCCTTCTTTTTCAATGATCGTCCATGCTTCATTGACCATGCCAGGAATAGCATCGCGTTTCCAGCCTAAATCAGGAACCCACCAAGAGTGAATCACATCGTCAGCAGTAAGCAATATGCGTATTTTAGTATCCACAGGAACCACCAATGGATTGTTGACTTCTAATAGGTAATTGTCAACATCCTGAGGCTTTAAATCTGATCCTATTTGCCTAGCGCGGTTGCTGTCACGATCTAGTGCTGAGTAAAAGCTGATGTCGTCCTCTAGGTAGTCATACTTCCAAAGCCACTGATAGCCAGTAACTTTGATATTCATGTCAGCATTGCCAGTGTCTTCCATGTCAACTAATACTTGTGTTGCAGGCACAGCAATTACCACCAGTATTAGTATAGGAATAGCTGTCCATATAATTTCTGCTTTGGTTGAATGTGAAAACTTTGCTGGCACAGGATTTTTATTGCGACTGTGTAGAATCACAGAAGTAAATATTGCTGTAAACACCAAGACACCAATCACAGTGACTACACCTAACACGGTGTTATGCAGTTGGTATACGTCTTGGCTAAATGGAGATACACCTGGGCGCAAATTATCGCCCACTGACAGCATGCCCCAAGTAATAGCAGTTACCACAGCAAAAACTGCTACGCCTACAATCAACGAGTTCAAGTGTTTCATGTTGCCTTTGCTCCTTGTTCAATCGGTGTAGTCCAGCCTGTGCGATTTGTTAATGCTTTCCTCATTACTTTTTCCAATTGCTCACGTTCGTTTTGTGGCAAAAAGCTGCCTACTTCTTGTTTTTGATTGTGCTGGCACAAATATACACGATGTTCTTTGTGTTTGTCTTTGTTGGACACAATGCGTAGCCATGTTGTGGGCCATGTTAATTGCCATGAGTCCGAAGCTGATTTATGTTCTATGGTCACTGTGTTTTCTTTAAAACAAATAAACTGACGAAACCAATTGTTTCTCCATGCTGATCTAAAGCACCATCCCACAGCAACTACATGCAATAGAGAAATCAACATAACAGGCCATAGACCCATAGCCAATGGATATGTTGAAATTAATAATGTAAAAGTACTAATCACCAAAAAAACCACAAAGAACTGATCCAAAGTCATGGACAGATTCGAGTAAAGTTTTATCGTAAACTCATTATTGTTTGTGGCTGATTTAATAATTTTTTTAACACCTGCTACTCTTTAATTTTATATTTATTCGACATCTACTTCTATAACCTTATTATACAAACTATTGTTTTCATAACATTTAACAAGGTCGCTCATTCTACCGTGAAGATGTACATAATCTATAAGTTCCTCTACAAAATCAGATTTTTGTGAAATTGAATCAGAGGCTGCTTTGTGATCTTTAACACTAATATGTTTCTGTCTAAGTTTAATATTTTTCACTAAAGAAATCAACAGCCCGCTCCATTTTGGCATTTCTGCGATTACATCTCTATATGCTTGCGATTCTTCATTGTGTAATCTTTTTAGTGTGTAATCACGCAGGGGTGTTTTTGATTCTGCTAAAACAGCCGACTCAAACACTCTAATAGAAAATATGTCTGCCATGCGAGAACTGATATATTCGGATTTTTTATACTTGTTGCCTAACGTAAGCACCATGTCTGCTGTAAACGCAAACAAAGCATGCTTGTCGAACAAACCAAAAAAGAAGTTTCTTATTACATGCCCTAGCATTTTTACCAAATGTCTAACTGTCATCTTTGTGTTTTCTAAATGAATAGCATCTACAAGATTTTTTAAGTTAGGATGACTACGCATCAGCCCACCGCCAAATGTTACCAAGCTACGTGAAAGTATGTTAGCGCCTTCTACAGTGATCGCAATCGGCATACTTTTGTATGTTTCTGCGATAACATTATTAGTACCTTCTTGTATTGCCGCCCCTGCTAGTATATCCATGGTGTTTTGTACTGCTTTTCTCCCACGCTCTGTGGATTGATATTTCCACATCGCACTAAGAGCACTTGGGCTTTCACCTTTTTGTAATTCTCCATTGATGGTTTTTTGTGTTGCTTGTGTCAAAAACGCATGATAAGCGATTTCAGCAAGTTGTTCTTGTATCGCTTCAAATTTATAAAGCGGTAAACCAAATTGACTTCTTGCTCTACTATATGAACCTGCTGCCAAAGCACATCTAGCACTAGCGGCTGTGCCTAAAGCAGGCAAGCTAATTGCTCTGCCTACGCTTAAACATTCAACTAGCATTCTCCATCCTTTTCCAATGTAAGCACTACCGCCCAACACGTGCTTTTCTTCTAGAGTTATGGTGCCTTTGATTGTGCCGTTCATAAACGATTGCCCTAAGGGATCATGTCTTTCTCCTATTTCAAGTCCTGGATGATCACGTTCCACCAGAAATAATGTGATTTCTCCATCAACTTTCACAGCCAGACCTATCAAATCTGCTACAGGCGCTAGCGTTATATAACGTTTGTTTAGTGTTACTGTCCAAGAGCCATCGCTGTTTGTGGTTGCAGTATCGATGTTAGAAGTAGCATCAGAGCCGTTATACAAACCAGTTAATCCAAAACAAGGGATTAAATCTCCAGTGGCAAGTTTAGACAGATACTTGTTTTTTTGTTCTTGCGTACCATAGTGTAATAGCAACTCCCCCGGACCTAAACTGTTTGGGACCATTACTGTGGTTGCTAGTGAAGGATATCCAGAACTAGCAAGTTTACTTACTACTAAACTTTGTGCGGTGGGAGAAAAGCCCAGTCCACCATATTCTTTGGGTATAATCATAGCAAAGAATTTGTTCTGTTTTAAAAACTTCCACACGCTAGAATGAAGATCGCGGTTTTTGGTATACCCTTGTTTGGCTTGCAATGCTATAACTTCAGGCACAATATTGTCTAAAAAGTGCTCTTCATCTTTTGTAAGATTTAACTTGTTAGAAGGGCTGACTATAGGGGCTTTGCCTTTAAATATATCCCCGTCTATGCTGATTGTTCCGCACTCAAGAGCCGCGCGCTCTGTGCTGGAAATTTTAGGTACAAACTTTTTAAGCATTCTGATCATACTTTTTCCTTTTTAAAAGCTAATGTACTATTTACTTTTAAACTAGATTATTCTTTTAAAAGTAACATTAGATAAGAATTTTTACTATATAGTTTTTCCCAGTAGGGCTGTTTGATAGGTTTTGAACCATATGTATCACAATATATTTTTTGTTTGTAATAATATGAACAATAAATTATTTCTCCATTGTGCATACGTTTGGGCAAAAATGTCCAATGTATGCTCCAATGACTGTGTTGCAATTTAGGACCAGTCTTAAGCCACTTTCTTTGTTCTGATGTACATGGCATCACAAAAACTTATTTGATCATTTCTAACATATATTTTACAGAGGCTTCTACTTGTTCATCGCTTAGGTCTGCGCGACCTCCTCGGGCTGGCATTGCCCCGATACCGTTGATAGCATTGCTGACCAGCATCTCTGTGCCTTTGTCTAGGCGACCACTCCATGCACTAGCTACCATTTCTGGGGCGCCCGCAACGCCATTGTCGTGGCAGGTCGCGCACACGCTGTCATAGATCATGCCCCCGTCCAGCGAGCCGTCAAAGGCTATTGCTTGTTCCTGAGGTTGATTTTGCTGAGCCGCAGCCAATGCTTCTGCTCTTCCGGTGTCTCCTACATATACCCCTCCAACAGGTGCTAATCTTTCTAGTTTGGCTTGTTGGCGAGCAGGGTTGTCACTTAGACTATTCAAACCGTTTAGTCCCCAGGATATGCCTACAATAATCATAGCAAATAATACCAAACTAGTAAGCACAATACTAAATCGTCTAATAAATTTTTGGTCTTCACTATTCATATTAAGTTTCTTCACCGTTCAAAATATCACAGATTCTATGAGCCAATTTTTCAAACCACTGACTATTATGACCAAGTGTGGTTTCTGCCGCAGTGCCCAATCTAATACCGCTGGTTTCTACAAAACTTCGTGGATCACCCGGCACTCCATTTTTGTTCACAGTTATATCATGTTGTTCTAGTAAATCAGCCGCTTCACGACCGCTTAGTTTATGATTGCTTAAATCTAACAGTATGATATGTGAATCTGTACCTCCTGTGAGAATATCAAATCCTCTGTCACAGAATACTTCACACATGACTTTGGCATTTTCTACAACTCTATGAGCATAGTCAGCAAACTTGTCATCTGATGCTTCTACAAATGCTTGTGCTTTGGCAGCCACAATGTTCATCAGCGGTCCACCCTGTGTGCCAGGAAAAATAGCACTGTTGATTTTTTTAGTATAGTCAGGATTGTTCCACAAAATAATGCCGCCTCTTGGACCTCTTAAAGTCTTGTGTGTGGTTGAAGTAACAAAATCAGCATGTGGCAGTGGATTAGGATAAGCACCGCCTGCTATCAATCCTGAGTAGTGTGCCATATCAACCAACAAGTATGCTCCCACACGGTCTGCTATCTGTCTGAATCTTTGCCAGTCAATGTGCCTAGGATAAGCACTGGCACCAGCTACAATCATTTTGGGTTGATGTTCAACTGCCAACTGCTCTATGTGTTCATAATCCAAATAGCCATTTTCATCTACACCATAGGCACATATGTCATAGAGTTTGCCTGAAATGTTCACAGGCGCACCATGTGATAGATGACCGCCACTGGCTAAGTCCATGCCTAGTATCTTGTCACCAGGCTTTAAAAATGCTTGATAAACAGCAGTGTTGGCATTGGCACCTGAGTGAGGCTGTACGTTGGCAAACTCACAGCCATACAGTTTGGTCAGTGTGTCAATGGCAAACTGCTCAATTTCATCCATGTGAACACAGCCATTGTAGTAGCGTTTGCCCGGATAGCCTTCAGCATACTTGTTGGTGAACACACTACCGCACAGTTCCATTACATCTTGGCTAGCAAAATTTTCACTAGCAATCAGTTCAACTGTTTGCTGTTGCCTCTGTTTTTCTTTATAGAGAATTTCTTTAATAAGTTGATGCATTTTAATTTTACTTGATTAAATGTGTTTTTTTATGTTTTAGTGACTTTTTAAGAGCCTTATTCCACAATTGTTGCTGTGTTTCTGTATCATTTAAAATACAGGCGTGGTACATTTCTTTGATTAATCTTTTAACTTTCATAACTTTTCTCCTTTAAAAGAGAATGTCATCAATGTCGTAGTTTATACTGAAAACGTTTAATATAGGTTTTCTTGAAACGTCTGGTCTTTGTTTTTTGTCTGGTGTAGGAAATACTACATCGCCGACATCGATGTTTTCTTTGGGTTTTTTTGCTATGTAAGCAATTACAACTTTGTTGCCATGGTGTGTGAAGCTATATTGAATCCAAGCGGGATTTTCTTTGATTTGCAACGAATCTAAGTATTCTTTTTCTAGTTCGTTAATTCGAGGGTCCCAGCTTTCTCCAGACTTTCTATACATTCGCTCTGCTTTTTTAGACAGACCCTTTTTGACTGCATTAGTAAAATCAGAAAGTGAATCCATAATATTATCTTTGCTGTTGTCTTCTAACAACGGCTCGATCTTATTTAAGATGTTTCTGATTTCATTCATGCTTAATTTTATTTATCATTTATTCGGTATACTTAGTTTGAATACGGTTAGAAACTTTTTCTAAATTTTCTAAAGCCATAGAAATTCTTTCTGTGCTTTTATTCAATTTGTCTAATATATGAACAACACACCAAAGTCCATATAGTGCCGCTACAAAACTAAAGATCAACAAAAAGAAAACTAAAATATCCATCTATTTTCCTCTATATTTTATCAAGTAATTGTTTTATTCACTCACAGATGTAGCTAGGAATAAGTGTATAGTTGTTTTGCTTGTAATAATTTTTGAATTTTTCAGAATCAAAAATATCCAGACTTACAAAAAGATCGCCTGGCTTTCTGTTTTTTTCTCCACCTATAGCCCAATATCCAATAATTTTCATGTGTTATAACTCCTATATTTTCTAGTCTTTATTACTATTATAACACACGTGTCAAGCCTTTGTGTAAGTTGTTGTATTTGTTATACCTTATATTTTTTGTATGGCTGGGACGGCAGGATTCGAACCTGCGAATGCGAGGATCAAAACCTCGTGCCTTAACCAACTTGGCGACATCCCAGGGGTTCAACTTGTAGTATCGATGCTTACCTACAAACTCGTTCTTTTCTAATCAAAATACCGCTTGAGTTATAAACTTCTCGAATAGTACAAACTTGTCTATGTGAACGGCGTCGAGGTTGAGCATAGATAATTTTAGTGTCGGGTCGATGTTGGATGGGCGCTACAGACATTCTACCCAAAATGTATGCAATACCGCCTGCAATCGCTAAATCGCTAGTACGATATTTTTTACCAGAATACCTGCGATAGTGACGATATGGATTTCCCCATTTATGGGCACCATAATATGGGCTAGCTGGGTTATGATTTGCTCCCCAACGAGGATCATAATGTCGTGCTTCTGATGGCATTGACATCATAATGCCCACCAAAAGTGTAATAGTAAAAATTGCTTTTTTCATGTTTGCCTCCTTATGTAGGCTAGTTTCAATATACTGAAATTACAGTATACACTAAGTATTTACTCTATGTCAACCTTTTTTTGCCCAAAATTTGTCCAATAATTTAAGATTTGTCAAAACGCTCTTTTAACCAATCCCACTCGTATGACAGTTTCAATTTATCAAATTCTCCATTAACTTCTTCGTAATATTTGCTTGCATCTAAAGCACCTTTTATACTAAACTCTGCATAATCTCCTTCTGCATTGTTTAACCATGCTTCTAAACGTTCGTTTGAAATAGCTGAGTCTTCCAATCGCAATTTGATAACTTCTCTAAATGCTGTTCTCCATGTAGAAAACGGATCAGTATTATAAATTGCTGTTCCAGAAAGCATATCAACAACTTCGTGCTCATCATCAAGAGTAAAATCAAGACCGCTTCCTTTGTTCTCAAGAGTCAGGTTCTTATTATAGGCAATCATAGCTTGGTGACCATAAACTAATCCATTGACCGGGTTTTTTGCTAGAAAGATATAATGCTTGGGTACTTGCATACGATCAGGTTGCCAATTCCAATCAAAGTTTTCATTTACTTTTAGTTTTGCAAACACAGTAAATGCCCAAGGTGTATTACTCGCTTCTAGTGCGGCATGATACGCCGCTACACGACCTTTTACACCATCGACTCTAACGACTCTATTTTTTATGTTTTTTGTTACTTTTTGCAAGTGTTCCCAATTTTCTTCTGCTATAGATTCTCCGTTGCTTAAAAACACGATATCCATTGGGTTAGACATCGATATGCTTTTTGATTTTTTGATATAAGGATAATCATAAATTTCTCGCTCTACGTAATCTTTTGCTTCTTTAGGAACAACGATTCTAGAGCCTCCCGTAGCAGTAACGATAATGTTCTTAGTGTCTTCTGACCATAGTGACATCGGCTCTGTAGAAATATCAATATCTTTACTTTCTTTAGTAGTAAGAGTTGCATAAGGCCAATCATTTATTTTTCCTACTAGTGAAATAAGCGTATCTTGATCTGTAGAAATTACTGGTTCAGGCAAACGTTTTGCTTTCATTGAAGAATTGTAATTTATTTTATCGAACTCATCTAAAAGAATTATATCTTTCAACGCTTCTCTGGCTTTGTTTACATCAACAAAAAATGTATCTCCAAACTTTTGAGTGTTACTTGGAAAAACATGCAGTTGGTCTTTTGCAAAAGGATCACAAATGTATGAAAAATCAAAGTCTTTATAATCACAAATACTGCTACATAACCAAACATAATGTTCTTTTTTGTCAGGCAATTCATTAATAGCTTGTTTTAAAGTAGTAAGATAATCTTTTTTGTATTTTACAGTAAAAATACTTCGAGAGCCTATTTTTTCTTGTATTGTTTCTTTAACATCATCTATCTCTGGATTTCCGTGATCGATCATTACTACATCATATAAGCACTGACTAGCTATGGCTTTTTTAGATTTTACAAAGTTTAAATTTTGCAAATGTTCTATAATTTTTACATATTTTGTGTCATTAGAAAAGTGCTCTTTGTTAATCATAAATGTAGTTCCCCAATGAGACCATTGAGTTCCGAACACATGAACCATCTTCATTTGCCAAGCATTAGGGTAGTAATCAAATTCAAATTCAGTATAATCTAATTCTGAATTTAAAACCCAAAATAGTTTAGTAGACGATTTGTTAGCGCATCTATTAATTGTATCAACCCAAGTATTTAAATATCTTGTTTTGTGAAGTTTAGGATATTGTTTTTTTAAAGTCTCAAATCTTTCTTTGGCTTCGGGATTGCCCCGATCAATAAAAAACATATCTAAGTCTGCTTTAATATCTGTGTCTAACTCAATAAAGTTTATTTCTTGCTCGCCCTGCATCCAAAGAACTGCGTTAACAAAGTAAGTTTGAGTGTTAATATTATCTTTAGAACCAAATGCATGAATATAATTTGATTGATATACATCTGGACGCCAGTTAAAATCAAATTCAGAATAATCTAAATCTTTGTTCAGTGCCCAAAATACTTCATTTTTGTGTTGTTCGATTAAGTCTTCTAATGTAGTTTCAATATAATACTTAGGAACATGTTTAGGGGCATTAATATCTAATTCTACGTTTTGTAAATAAAGAACATTCCCATCATTGTTAGGAACTTCATATCTTGGACCATCTGATTTTCCCGCCATGCTACCAAATTGATAGATAGCAGGATCAGCAGTTTCATCTGGATGCCAGCTAAAATCAAAAATGCTTGTGTCTACATCTTCAGGTATAACCCAGTTTTTAAATGAAGGTGTTGCGGTTGCTTTAACATCATCAACATACTTAATATCTTCTGCACCAGGGACGGTATATTTTGGTCCACCTGTTTTTTGCCATTGAGTGCCAAATTGATAGATAAAAGGTGGTTCGTCTGGATCTGGTATCCAACTAAAGTCAAACTTATCCTTATCAATGTTTTCAGGAATTTCCCACTTATCCATATCGGGTTTTAATTTAGCAGGATTATTATTTACATATTTTATTTGTTCAGCACCAGGAACACGATATTCAATCACAGACATTTTTTCTGCTGGGTATTGTGTAGTGCCAAATCGATAAATGTAAGGCTCTTCTGTTTCTTCAGGATGCCAACTGTAATCAAAATCTGCAATTTCATAATCATTTAACACGTGCCAGTTGCCATCGCTAACAGGCAATGCTGTAGCTTTTAAAGTGTCTGTATCAACGTATTTGACTTGTGTAGCGCCTGGTACTATATATTTTGGTCCTCCTGTTTGTTGCCATTGAGTTCCAAACTGATAGACAAAAGGTGGTTCTTTTGGATCAGGTATCCAGCTAAAGTCAAATTTATCTTCATCGATATTGTTGGGTATTTCCCAGTTTTCTTTATTCTCGCCTAATATAGCAACAACATCATTAATATATTTTATTTCTTTAGCCCCTTCAACTTGATATTCTACTGTTGGCATAATTTCAGCAGGATACAAGTTATTACCAAATCGATAGATATAAGGTTCTTCTGTATCGTCTGGGTGCCAAGAACAATCAAAATCTTTTACAATACCATCTATGATACTAAAAGCGTTCGGATCAGGTAAACGTTTTGCTTTTGAATTTTCAACATTAATATATTTTATTTCTGTAGCACCATCAACTACATATCTAGGACCTCCTGTTTTTTGCCATTGAGTACCAAACTGATAGATATAAGGAGGATCATTGGGATTAGGTTCCCAACTATAATCAAATTCTGAATCATCAATATTATCAGGTATAATCCAATTGTCTTTACATGGCTTTCGAGTGGCTCTTTCTTCCATATATTTGTATTCTGTTGCGCCCTCTACAACATATTGAATACTGATCTTGTCTTCAGGTTTGTTCCATTGGTTTCCCCATGCATAGATATAAGGAGGAGAAGCAGGGTTCGGTCTCCAAGTGTAGTCAATACCACCGCAATCTTCTAGATGTTCGAACTTAGAAGGGTCAGAAAGTAAACTAGGTTTAAAATTGTCATCATTGACATACTTTTTTTCTGTTGCATTGGGCATTCTATATTCAATAGTAGGCATTGTATTGCCATCATATTGTTTATTGCCAAACACATAAATTAAATCGGGTTCTCTAGGATCTGGTCTCCAAGTAAAATCAAAAGTAGACTTATCAATAGGTTCTATAATTTCCCACTTGTCCCATTCAGGCAAAACTTCTAAAAGATTAGGCATGTATTTTTTATCGGTTGCCCCGGGTGCATGATATTCTAGTGTTGGCTTTAACTCACCGCTTATCCATTTGTTTCCCCACACATAGATAAAAGGCGGCTCTCTTGGATCAGGGCGCCACGACAAATCAAAGTATTCACGATCAATTTTTTGATGCTCTACCCAACGATCTTTTTCTGGCAACAACTCAACAATAGTATCCATATACTTGACATCTGTTGCTCCTTCTACATGATATTCTACGTAGTGTTTTAATTCTGCTGGAAAATATTTGCATCCCCATCTATAAATGTAAGGTGGTGAACTAGGGTCAGGATGCCAACTAAAGTCAAACTTGTCTTCATTAATAGGTTCTAATAATACCCACGCATCATGTTTTTCATTTCGTCTGTATATAGGATTTACATCTTGACGATATATAATTATATCACTATATTCTTTAGGGCAAAGCCATGTTCCCGAATCTTTTTGATGTTGACTGGGCCAAACATTGTTATGATCTTCAGCCCAGACATCTTCATCTGGTAAAAATTCAAAATCAAAGTCCCAGTCAAATCCTTGATAATCACAAAACTCATTGATTATCCAAAAGTGTTCAGTAGTGGCTTGTTGTCTGGCATCTTCTAAAGAATCAGCGTGTTTTTCTCTGGGGTGAACGTTAGGCTTTTTGTTGAAATAAAAAACATCTCGTAGCATTATGCTACTTATGCTGTTCTAGAATGTACTTAAAGATTTTATAATGTGCATGTCGGTTGGGATGAATGCCATCAGGTTCAAACCATTTTTTGGGAAGTTTTTCTCTTGGGTTTGGCATACGCTCCAACTTTAAAAGAAACTTTTCATCAAAGACCTTGTCTTTATAAGTGTCTATCCAGTTTTCTATCCAATGCTCAGGTTCTTGTCCTCCAAACATTTCGATGATGCTAGGAATAAGAGGTACTAAATTAGGATAGTCTTTTATAGATTCTTGTAAATGACCTATTCCCCCCATGCATTGAATCTTAACACCTAGATCATTTAAACTTTTGTAAGTCTCAATTGACAATTCTTTAACTATTTGATGATATTCTTCTGATGTTTGGGGCAATTTGTCTTGGTTTACGTCAAAGGGCCTCAAATCTCGTATTGGACTAGTTTTAAACCAAAAAATATGATCTATGTGCGTTGTGCTTAAAGTATTTTTTATATTCTTAATTGCTGTTAAATTATTTCCATGAGGTTTGCTAACATTGATTACTTTGCATCCATATTCTGTTAAGAAATGTTCTAGTCCTTTATGTAGCAAAGTATAATTTCCTCTGGGGCCAGACCATTCACCGCATCCCCAGCTACACCCTGCGATTAATATAGTATCATTTTTCGAGATCATACATGTATTTATGTTTTGCTACAAATTCTAAAGAATCAGTGTGTCTTTCTCTGGGGCGAAAGCCGGATTTTTTGCTGAAAGAATGTACTTAAAGATTTTATAATGTGCATGTCTATTGGGGTGAACGCCGTCAGGGTAAAACCATTTTTTAGGTAACAATTCCCAAGGATTGGGCATTTCTTCTAACTCAGTAAGAAAAGTATCACTAAACTTTATTTTTGCATCTATCCAATTTTCTATCCAAAAATCAGGCTCTTGGGCACCAAACATTTCTATAACACTAGGAATAAGAGGTATTAAATTGGGATATTTATTAATACACTTTTCTAATCGAGCCAAACCCCCTATGCAGTGAATTTTGACATTTAATTGATTTAAAAACTCATAAGTGTTGCGCAACAACTTCTTTGTTTTTATTTTATATTCTTCTGAAGTTTTGGGTAAAGATTTTTCGTCATACGATCTATCACTATACCTTAAGTCACGAATTGGATTAGTTTGAAACCAAAAGATATGATCAACATTTGTTGTGCTTATGAAATCTTTTATTCTTTGAATCGAGTCTGCGTTTGATGAGCCTCCTTTACTAACATTAGTTACAGAACACCCATATTCTGTTAAGAAATGTTCTAATCCTTTATGGGACACGCCGTAATTTTCTTCATCGCCTTCCCACTCTCCGCAACCCCAGCTATCTCCTGCAATTAGTATAGTGTTTTTTGGTGAAATCATATTTGATATTTATATCTTATGAAAATACTTTAATGCCGTAAAGTTTTTCAAATCGTTCTGCGTCTTCTACATTATTGACCATTGGCTCTCCCCTGATATTTAACGATGTGTTAAGTAGCATTGGACAGCCTGTTTCTCTATGCCATTGTTCTAACAATCTTCTAATACCAGTGTCGTCTTTAGGAACAGTTTGCACTCTGCTAGAACCATCGGCGTGTGTAATAGCAGGGAACTTTTCAGGATGTTTGCAATGCGCGATAACTTGCATATATCTGCTGTTTTTCCAGTGATGAGGCATATCAAAATAATCATTTACGTATTCTTCTAGTATGACAGGAGCAAATGGTCTAAACTTTTGTCTGCGTTTAATTTCATTTACTTTGTCTTTAATTTCTGGACCTCTAGGGTCTGCTAACAATGATCTGTTACCTAATGCTCTAGGTCCAAATTCTGCTCTGCCATTGGCAACGCCCGCAATTTTGTTTTCATGTAATTCTTGAATAACAGGTTCTACAGGATATTCTCCATGTATTTTATATCCTAAAAATGCATCTTCCCAAATTAAACGATTGCCGTAGCCTAACGCTGCCGCACCAAGTGAATTGCCTGCATCTCCTGGATTAGGCATAATCCAAACATCATCAAAATATAAACCTAACAATCGATTGGCTAAACAGTTAAGTGCAACTCCACCGCTATAAACTAAATGCTTACTTGAACCTAAATCTTTTGCTTTTTGCATTACTGTTTTAATAAGTTTTTCTGTAAATGCCTGTGTTGATGTAGCGATATCCATATAGTTGGCATCCGCACTTAAAAAATCATCATGGACGCCTGTATGTAAGTTTAACTTAAAGTTTAAATTATCTGGATCGTGCAACAACTCTTCTTCAAGCATATCTGAATATAAGTCATTACCATAGGCAGCCATTCCCATTAAAATATATTCTTCGTCTAGTGGTTTAAGACCAACACGTTTAGTCATAGCAGAATACATTAAGCCAATTGAGTCAGGATATTTTTTACCCCATAATTTTTTATAGTGCGCCTTTCCTTGTTGATCATAAGTTGCATCCCAAATACTAATAGTATCTAATTCGCCTATAGCATCAATAACAACAACAGTTGCTTTTCTAAAAGGACTTGTTTGAAATCCAGCAGCCGCATGTGCTAAATGATGAGGATGTGTTTGAACTTTGCCTACTTTATTTTTTAGTAGTTTTAGTGGTGTAGACCCAATATTGTTTTCTACAGAAAATGGACCTGGACTTTGTCCGGCTCTTAGTTGTCTAATTGCTTTTAAAAAAGGTTTTTCGTAATAATGAACTTGATATTTACCAGGAACGTATTTTAGTGCATCTTTAATTAAGTCGGTACACAAGTGCTTGTCATGTTTATCTTTACTATATCGCTCGCTATGGCCAGCAAAAAGTATTTTACCTTTTTCATCAATAGCACTTACTGCGGCGTCATGAAATCCGCAACTTATACCTATGTAGTTCATAGCTTACTTATAAATAAATGGATCGCGTTTTTTTAATTCTTTAATTCGTTTTCTATATTGAATTTCGCGCTTGATTTTATAGAATGGAAACTTGATAACATCTAGTAGTTTAAATAGCATTTACTTATTCTCCTTTCCTGGTATTTCCATAGTGAATTATTTTTCCTTGATGCGTGTTAGATTTGAACTTGCGCCAAGGATCAAGTATAGTAGTATTTATTGGAAATTCAACCTTTTCTACGTAGTCATCCCAGTAACCAATCATATATACGTCTGTCCAATCTGGCTTTAAATCTAAATCTTTTGTGTGAATGTCATAATAATTGACTTCTGCACCCAATTCTTTTAAATAGTGCCCAACTAGTAACGAACAGCTTCCATTTGTATAGGGTACTGCTGGCTTGTACGCTTTGCCTATAATTGTAATTTTGTTACCATGTTCTAAGCACTTTTCAGCAATATTCTTTGCTTGTACTTCTCTAGCAGTCATAATAGAATCAAATAAATCATAACCAAGATCAAGTTTATCTGCTAAATGTCTTAATGCGATATTATCTCTGGGATGACAGGCTCCGGCATCACCCATTCCCGCTGTCATGTATGCAGGTCCAGTAATTCTATGGGTACTTTTTGCCAATGCGTTTGTAACTACATCTACGTTCATGTTGCCATTTTTTTCAGCAACATCTTGAATCATATTAACTAAAGCAAGTTTAGTGCTAATAAACGTATTATAAAAGATTTTTATAGACTCTGCTTCATCCCAAGTGCCTACTTCATATCTTGTATTATTTTCCATCATTGGCTTATAAAAATCAATTAATTCTTTAGCGTCTCCTGTTATACTACCATCTTGTGTTCCAATGATAATCATTTCTGGATTAACAAAATCCCAAGCTACTGTTCCCATAGCAATCAAATAAGGATTATAAATAAAACGAGCATTAGTTATATGTTTGTGCAATGTATTTCTAACTATGCCGGGCAACACAGTTGAAATCAAAATAACTAATTGATTTTTATTAACATGTTTATTAACTTCTGTTAAAATATCAATGGTAATTGAATAATCAAAATCTTTGGGTTCTAAATGGCTACTGGGTGTTTCTCCGCCATAGATAGGATCATGCGGGGTAGGTGCCGCAATAAAGATAAAGTCTCTATCTTTAACTGCTTCTTTAATAGTGGACTTCATTGAGAATGGGGGATTTCTAGGCTCTAAATCATATCCAACTACATCATAATGTTTTGACATAACTGTGGCACAAGGTTCTCCCAATTTGCCTACACCGATCATTGCTACTTTTTTCATATTGTTTGTTTCCAAGTGACGAAAATATTTATAAGGATGTATCTTATCCAAAACTTTATTTAGATAAAATGATTAAATCTAGTTCTGGCCAAAGTTCTTTGAAAGGTTTGACATGTTTTTTAACATATTTTGATTCATATTCTTTTAACCATTCTCTAAATTTTAGATCAACTGGTTCGGTGTACCAAGAATTTTGGTTTATTAGTTCTTGTTTAAGATGTGTAAAAAAATCATGTCCATGTTCAAATAAGTGTGATCTTTCTTTGTAAATTTTGTACTCTTGAGATTCAAAAAGTTCGTCTATTGATTTAATACATAATTCACGAACTTCTTTGCTAAACCTGCTAACACACAGTTGCTCAGGATGTATTAATGTTTGCCAATGTATTTCAAAATTTATTTCATTAGCAAATCTATATAATTCTACTAATTTTGTTGCACATAGTAAATTATATGTTGGTTTTATCATTTTACTATGAGTTGAAAACTGTTTAATTTTATCAATGTTTTCAGTTAATCTGTCCCATTTAGCGTTGTGCCTCACGAATTCAAATTGACTTTTAGTGTTTTCAAAACTAATGCACCAATTTACGTCATTCTTCTTTGCAAGTTCATCAAAAACAGGAGTATGTTCTACATTCATACTTAAATTTGTCATAATATCAATATGAACATCATCATGCAAAGACTGCAAAAGTTCTACATTTTGCGTATGCAGTAGGGGCTCCCCTCCTCCCATAATTATAGCTTCCATGTTATCTGAACTTTCTTTAACTCGGCTTAGTACAGATGCATAATGATTGGTTTTTAAATCAGATATAGGAATTCCTTTGGCTTTTTGCCATGTGGTGGACCACAACGTGTCACAATATGCACAATTTAGATTGCATAGGTTGTTCCAGCGCATATCTACCATCATTAGGTCAAATACTTCTATGTCATAAAGTTTAGACTTGTCCATTTTGAACTGGTCAAAATATTGACGCTGGCTTTCTCCTGCATTATCTTCGCATCCTTTGCAGTAACTACAGTAGCTATTAGGTACACCGTTTATAATATCTTCTTTTAATTTTTTAACTTCTGGATTATTAATAATTTCTTCTAACGACTGTTCTTTTAGATTTCCCCAATCCCACTGGCCCGCACAGCAACTTTTGACTTTACCATCGTCATATACAAATAAACTCATCCAGGGACTTTTACAATAATGGTCCATTGTTATCCGTTGACCTTTTCTTGACGTGATTTTTAACAATTTTTTTGTGCTGACGCTCATCTTTCATTCTTTCGACTTTATTCATATCTCCCCATAGTGGCTGTTCATCTAATTCTATTGCTATAACTTCGCCTGATGAATAAATTTCTTGAAAGTCTATATTTTCTATATCAACAACGTTTCCCAATGGGGGTCTATTAACAAATTTGCCTGACCTTCTAGATGCGTCTCTAAAATCTGGATTAGTTAAGACTCTATGATAAAACTTGTTTGGATCGATTGTTACATTTATTGTCATCATCAAGTTGCCCGTGCAGTCATATTGAGTTAAATCGTCATCGTCTAACCAAGTTTTCATTTGATCTTTGCCTAGAATATCTTCATGTAGCCAAACAGTATAATCAGACGACTCCGTAAAGCAATCAAATATTTTAGAGTCTTCTCCTAATTCAAATGCTTGAGCGACTTTGTTTATTTTTACAAGATCATCATTTATTTCATGATTTGCATTATAACTAGATATAGAATACATCGGGCTTGGCCCAAACTGTTTTCTTTTTCCAAGTTTAGAGTAAGTAAATTCCTCGCATCTGTGAACATGCCTATTTATATCATGTATTCTGTTCCACATTACCGGTTTTCGATGCTGTTTATCTTGAAATTTAGTAGCTAAACCTGTAAAATGTCGGTGCCAGATATTTAGATCGTCTTGATCTAACTCTGTCCAGTCATCGTGAATTAAAAATTTAAGTCTTTGGATTTCTCTGCTATAATCTTCTATGTTTCTTTTGTGTAAATACTCAAATGATATTAATAAGTTTTCAAGGTTTTCTTTAATAAAATCTTCAAGATGATAGGGTATCTCATCAACCTGATCTTGACCAAGAGAAGTAATTTCCCATGATAATTTAGGTGCAACTCTGTGCGATTTTATCAAGCACTTTTTCCAAGACTCTACAAATGGATTTGATAGTAAATCAATTTTTACTTCTACAAGTTTTCTTCTGTTTACAACTACATAATATATTAACATTATTTTTCCTGCTCTTTAGCAATGTCCTTCGGATTATAAATCTAAAATTTGAAGCCCTATAAAGTTGTTTTTTATTGCCCGTAGCGACGCCAAAGCTATTTTGTTATTTTTATCTCTACTAAAATGATTAGTAACTTCGTATTTATGCTGGAGATCCAGCAGTGATGTTTCTTGGTTATCTATTTTGTCTTTGTATTTTTCTAAAATATAACAATCGTCTGAATTGTCCCAAAGAATTTTGTCAAATGTCACTCCGTTCTTAAAAACATGAGGTTTTTCATTATTCCAAGGTTTAAAACTGTGAAAATGAATAACATAAGGTATTTTATATTTTTGTATAATGTCGTCTAATTCTAAAAACCATTGTTTTTGTGCCCATATATGAAAATCTATGCTAAACAAACTTTTATAATATAGTTGAGCCGCTGTTTTCAGATCACCAGGAATATTTTCTATGTTGTGTTCATCAAATACTGACGAACTATTTAATGAAAAATTTTCATCATTTGGAATACGTTGTGCTTCAGTATGAGTTATTACTAAAATTTTAGGGGTATGCACCTCTAATTCTTTTAACAAAAGTTTTCTAGTTGACCACCAACTGGCACCCGAAAACCCCTTTCCCCTAACCGTTACTTTTTCTTTTTCTTGTGAAATTAAATTTTTAGTTAATATTACTGGCCAATCTACAGGGTTTTTTCTGCTACGACAAAAGCTGTCTCCTATTATCAGAATATCTTTTTCAGAAAAATTATCCAAGTTTACCACGCGCAACTTCCTAAAATTTCTTTAATATCTTCATGTTCAGGGAAAGTTTCCCAAAAATTTTCTTCTCTAATTGAATCTAATTTGTTTTGCTTTTTTACAAATTCTTCCATGTGCAAAAACTCATCTCCAGTATCTACACTATACATAATTTGTATAGCATCATAGAATTCTTGCCTTATTCTATCAGTATATGGATATTGTTTTAGCCAATGTATGTGCTGTAAAAATAGTTTTTCAATTTTTTCTTTTTTCCATTTGGGCATACTTTTTATTGAAAAATATTCAGGAACTTCAAGAATATTTAAAGACAAATCTTCTGGCTTAATTAATTCTAATTCTACCCATTCTCTATGAAAGTCTACTAGGTTAAAACTATTAGGCCAAGACAAAGTAAACGAAATTCTGAATCCCGTATCGGGACACTCTTGTATCATTCGTTTTCTATTATTAACAATAGTTTCCCAGTTTGTTCCTTTTCTCCAGTACTCTGCTCGACTATGGCTACCATCTAAACTTGCATTTATCTTTATTTCTTTAAAATGTTTCCAATAATCTAATGCACTATGATTTCCTAATTTTAATTGTGTAAAATTAGTGTTATAGTTAATAACTAGTGGGTTGTTTTCAGTTCCAGTGTGTCCTATTCTTAACAATTCCTCTAAAATTTTGTAATGTTCTTTTTGCATCAAGGGTTCGCCTCCGGCAAAATAAATTTGCTTGACGTAAGGGACATGCGGCAGTATTTCATCTAACAACTGATTTTCTGTTTTCCCAGAAAATTGAAAGCCGTCACCTGAGTTTTTTACTTCTATGATTGTTCTGTCGTATAACTTGGCATGATCTTCAATCCAGCTTGTACTAAACCTAGGTCCGCAGGTTCTGCACTTTAAGTTACATAAATTATTCCACCGAGCATCTATATACAAAAGTTGATGCACTGGTAAACTACCATCTTCTTGTGTCATGTTTACTAGATTATACACATCTTCCTTAAACATGTTTTCGTTTGCGTCATCTCTGTGTGTACGACTAGATACACCTGTCCGATCCCAGCAAATCTTGCATCCCGGAGGTTTCTCTCCGTTTAACAAATCTAGCCTTAGTTTTTTAGTGTTTTCGTTATTCCATATTTCCTCAAGCGTGTTTTCTTTTAAACTTCCTAATTGTTCATCTTGTTGATACACACAGCAAGGTTTTACATCGCCCGGAGGACCAATATATTGATGAACCCATGGATAGATACAAAAAGTCTCACTTTGTTTAGCTTTGTCAAGTGGCTTCATTTCTAATAAACTCCAGCACGTCACTAAAAACATTTTTATAATTAAGACCTCTAACTTCGTCTTTTTTCATCATTGCTTTAGTTCCTTGGTTGTACAACTTGATATCAAAATCATCAAAATTTTTAAAAATCATGCTTTGTTTGTAAAAATCAATAAATTTTTGATAATCATGATTATCAATATCACTGTCAATATTTTTTAAGAAATATTCAACCAAACGCTCTCGCTGTGATAAAGATAACATATCAACACTATAGCCCCTAGGCTCTTCCAACTTAGTTAGATGTGTTTGATTTCTAGGATAGTTATTGTATGCCCAATTGAAAAAGTCAGTAAAATGTAAACTATTCATCCAGCTTAATGTATAATTAAATGATAAACTAAAGTTGCTAGTAGAATCTAGCATTGAATAATAGTCAGCTATGACTTTAGAAGTTTTTTCCCAAGAGGCTCCATATCTAAGATATTCAAACACTTCTCCAATTCCATCTATACTTAATTGAAGTGCTACTCTTTCAAACTTGTCTGTGTATTCTTTTATTTTTTCTGTGTATGTTGTTGCATTCGTTGTTATGCTTAAAAATGTTTTTTTTGCATATTTTTGATTAGAGACCCAGTCAATAAAGTCAAAAACTTTAGGGTTTACTAAAGGCTCTCCTCCAAATATTTCTAATTTTAAAATATCAAAATCACTGCTATTTAATACGCTTTTGGCAAATTCTATTTTATCAGGGGCTTGCTTACTAAGTTTAATAAAATATTTTTTATCAGAGCTTTGATCGTATAAATCCAAATCTTCCCACTCAGAAATTAATTTCGAACTATGAACAGGATGACATGTTACACATTTGAGATTGCAAATATTGTCTAGACATAATCCCAATACAAATTCTTTGGGGTTATGAAACAAATGTCTATGACTCCATTTGGATCCACTGGCTTCTTGCTTAATACAGTGCTGACAGTTGTATTTAATATCTAATTTACGTAATTTTTCTCGATACTCTTCAGCAGAATTAGCCTGAATTCCTGTTTTAAACCAGCAACACGGTTTATAGGGGGCAGATTCGTTACTAACATAAATACTATTCTTATGTGCTAAACAGTTTTTAAAGGGTTCTAAATTCAAGGTTTTATCCATACGTTTGTGTAGTGTATTTAGTCTTGAAAGTTATGGCTACTAAATAGACTAGGCGGCTACTAAACTCGATAAACATGATCAAACTTCGCGCACAGGAATAGCAAAAATGATCACCTTACTCATTAGTAAAATCACCGAAGACGATTACATTACTCCCAATCAGATGCGTGAAAGAAAAGACCCTGATGATTATACCTATATGCATAAAGAACTTTTGAAGCTATACGCCTCTCATGACTTATATAATGTAGTAAGCCTAAAAGAGTATATAGATCAACCTAACCCATTTTATGTTATAAACATGGGAAACTATGACGATTTCATAGATGTTAGTCTTTGGAGCTTGATACCCAAAGAAGATATAAAAGTATTGGTAGAAAATGAAATTCCAATTTTATTATGGTATCCATTAGAAGGTCCTGATAATTCTGTTTTAAAAGATTGGAAAAACCTTATTGAAGCAAAAAAGTCAGCCGGGCTTACGAACAATAAAATATTCGTGTTAACTGTCTCTCCTCTCTTAAAACAAAACTACAAAAATCCTATGTTACAGACAGATATTGATCCTTGGCTAGATGATGTTGGATTTATGCTTTCTATTAATTATTGTATTTTGTTTGGAAACTATGCCCTTGGATCAAAAAGAACATTTATTGATAAAACTAAAAAAATCTCTTGTAAAATTACTGATCATGACCCTGATAGAAAAACATATGACTTTTTGTGTCTAAATCACCTTGTACAAACAAGAATCAATCGATTGTTATTATTACAATCTTTATATTGCAAAGAAAATCTTTTCGACAACAATATTATTTCTGCAATATGGAGTGATCTTCCAGTATGTGACAATGATAGAAAAAAAGAAGAGTTTTATCAATCTTTGCTAATGTTTATATACAATCATGACAAGAAAATAACCAATGACAAAAGTCTTATTCATCTTATTGAAATTTTAGAAGAATTGGATATTTACAACTTTGAAGATTACACTAAACTAAAAAAAATAGAAAAATCAAATTTAAGTGAGTCTGCGCTGTTTTTGTACAATCTTATTATAGACTCTTTAGATAATAAAATAACACCAGTTACAAAGTTGGGCGATACTGTAAAAAAGAATGTTAACTTACTAAACAACCATAATGACTTTAATATACATTGGCATTCGCAATGGTATAAAAAAAGTTGGTTTTCTATTATTACAGAATCTTGGGATTATTTTTCTGAACAACAAACAGAAGACGCTGCCTTGTACTTCCCAATGATTTCTGAAAAAACGATAAAAGCAATCATAAATCATCATCCATTTATTATATTTGGTTCTCCCGGATGCAATAACGTTTTAGAAAAATATAATTTTAGACGGTTCGATCAAACGCTATTAGACCTACCAGAAGAATTTTCTATAGGTAATTTACCATTTATTGAAAAACAACGGATTTTTATTGATGCGTTAGAAAGATTTTCAAAAAAAAGCCATGCACGAAAAGTATCTTTATGGAATAAAGCCAAAAAAGACATCACACACAACTATGAAGTTTTAATGAATACAGACTGGATTAAAGTACAGCATGACTTAATGATCGACAGGATAAAAGCCAATGATTACGCTACTAGTAGATAAATTAGATAATGATTACAGGGGAGCATATAGAACTCGCATAGTTACCCCAGGTTTTGAAGAAGATAAACATTATGAAGGGTGGCATCGTTCAAATACTGAACAAATCAATCTTTTTTCAGAAAGCAATTTTTTTAGTATCAAAAACGTTGAAGATTTTGATTCTGCTACTGATGCAAATCCATTTTATGTAATTTCTATGACAGGAGGCGACTCTTGGGAACCTAAATCAAATGATACTTCAATTTGGAGTAAAATACCACAGACTTCAAAAAATTATATTTTACAACATAATATTTCTATACTGATATTTTATCCGTTTGAAACAACTAGTGGCTTAAATTCGAATAAAAAATTTGCTAATTTTATAAAAGAAAAAGATAAAAACGGATTTAAAAATATAAAAACAATAATTTTTTCTTTATCAAACTTTAATGACTATTATGGTAATCCAAAGTTTGGATCTTATACGGATCATAATGTTTATTACGTTTCTTCATCTCTTTTCTTTGATAAAATGAAACGTGAATTGACTTCAGATAAGTTTGCAAATCAATTTTGCAATAATGATGAAGTTAATTCGAACCTGAACTTAAAAAAATATGATTTTTTATGCCTAAACCACATTGCTAGACCAAACAGACAGTTACTTTCTCAAGCACTATACAGAGATGATAGTTTATGGAATAATAATTTAATATCTGTATTGATTTTTCCTGAGAAAAAATCAGAAGTTCGACTTCGATTTATTGAGAATTTTTGCTCGTTTGTCGAAACTGAAAAAAAATTAATAAAAGATTCAAGAATTAATGACTTTTTTAGATTTTACAAACAAGGCAATGGCTTTAAACGTCTCTTCGATAAATTGAAAAATATGTCTCACGATCCTAAATTGACTGAACAGGACTTGATAAATGAACTTTTTAGCGACTATCAAAATCTCAAAGACTCTAAATTTTTAAATTTTGTTTGTCAACATATTGCCGGAATTATGTATAAAGGTGTTTATCCTGTAAGAACTATGAAAACTGAGCAAGAACTAGGTACAGGAAAAAGAGCCTGTGCTACAACCAAGTTAAACATGTCTTGGGATAAAGAATGGTATAAAGAAACTTGGTTTTCTTTAATCACTGAGACTTACGCGGAAGAACAAAAAATAAACAGAACAGATGAGCCTGCTTTTGCAGGCAGCGAATTAACTGAAAAAACCACTAAACCAATTGCAAATTTTCACCCATTCATTATATTCGGGTCATCGGGGGCAACTAAAAAATTAGAAACTTTAGGTTTTAAAACATTCAATAAATCTTTATTAGGCATCCCAGACGACTTTGAAGAAGGTAATATCGCCACAACAGAAAGATTAATGAATCTTATAGAGGGTTTAAAAAGATTTGAAGCAAAAACTTACGATGAAAAACAAAAAATACTAACCTCTATTAAACCAGACATCGAACACAATTATTATCATTTGCTAAACACAGACTGGATAAAAGTTGTCCATGATGATTTATTGAACCAAAACTTGCCTTTGTTGCCGATAGATCACGAAGAAATGATTGATTAATATTATTTAAATTTTATTTTTTGCCAGTCCAAGCCTGAGCACCAAAAAATGCGGCAACAATACCAGCAACAGCAACAAAATAAACGCCTGCCATATCACCTAAAATTTTAGCACCAGATTCTAGTCCCATAATATTTGCGCCTACAACTACCACCGGATATAATAACATTCCATACAATGAAAACCAAGCCATTTTGCGTTGTGCGTCTCTCATTGCATCTTTGTCTTCTAACTCTTTGCGCTTGAATTCCAAGTACATTTCTTGTTCTTCTTTGCTTACTTTGCCATCACCGTTTACATCTGCTGGATGATATGCATCTTTGATTTTTTCTTCTGACATGTGTTTACTCCTATTCCACGATGTATTATTATTTATCTATAAATTGCAGTAATAGAAGTGCGCAAACAAAGTGTTTTTATTCGTTGAACCAATCTGCTAACTCTGGGAAGGTCTCGCAGAAATTATTATCTCTACGCTTGTCGTATTCTGTAGCAAATTTTTTAAATTCTGATTTNCTAGTATTTCTTTCTTCGTTGTCCATGGTGTCGTATCTGGCTTTCCAATAATCATAAACCATTTGCCATGTTTCATGTTCTACGTTAGTAATCAACTCTTTGTTTTCTTGTATATAGTTGTTCGTTAGTTCATAGTATTCGTCAGCACTATCAGGTAAAATTCTTAAGTCAAAGTGCTTGGGATCGACTAATCTAGCACAGTTAAACATCACGTCAATACCGTCTTTACGAAATTCTATCATTTTTTCAACAAAAGTTTTAAAATTAAATATACTTAATAAACCAAATGTAACCATGATTCTTACAGGTACATTAAAAAGAGTATGGATTTTTCTTACGGTATTTTCCCACCTTTCTACACTTAAACCATCTCTAATATATTCTGCTTGAGGTCCCCAAGTATCAATGCTAGTATAAACTTCTAAACCTTTAATAGTTTTTGCTTCGAGCAATGTAGTTGCTTTTTCAAAAAACAATTGCAAGTTTTTTTCTGGAACGCATAAGTTAGTGTTGACAACTAAAGTTAAGTCTGGATTATCGTTTTCTGCTACATAATCTAGTAACTTCATAAAGTTTTTTGTAGCTAGAGGTTCCCCGCCCGTGATTCTTAAATATCTTAAGTCTTTATAAGCATCAGGCAACCATTCCCAAAAAGCATCAATGTAGGGGTTGTTATCTTCTGGAATCATATCATGCATTTTGTCTTTATGCACGGTTGCATCAACAACAGGATAGCTTCCTAATCTTTTGATTTCTTGTTCCCATTTAGAACTTTGACCTGGACTACAATAAGTGCAAGCAAAATTACAAGTATTAGCAAAACTAATTTCTAAATATGCAGGATTAATTGGTTTATCGTATGGGGCATTTAAAATTTCTTCTCTGCGTTCAATAGCCCAAGTTTCGTTAGTAAATCTTTTTCTGTCACTTACTGCACCCGGATTAATATCTTCCATATTAAAGCAATAGTAACACTCTTTGGGTCTCTCACCCGAAAGCATTTGTCTTCGTTGTTCTATTTTATGTTTTGTGTTATGTAGTGCGCTTGGGTCTTTTTTAACGTCATCTATATTCCAGCGATGAATAGGGGGATGATAACAACTATGATTTTCTCCCATACCAAAGTGCATGGTTACCATTAACCACTTAGCGGCACAAAAACTATGTTCTATTTTTTTAGGTATTTCAATCGTTTTTTTCATAAAATATTTCGTCTAAGTGAGGTAAATAATCTTTATAATTTAAGTCTCGTGCCTTGTCTAATGCTACAATAAATTCTTTTGCTTTAATATTTAACTCGGGATCATATGGCGTTTCAAATTTCCCATGCAAATCATTTTTTTGCCAATCATCAAGTTTATCATCATATAATGATTTTAAATAGTCACGGTATTTTTCTGGTATAGCCGCAACACTAAAATATTCAGGATACAAAACATAATTATGATGAGGTGTTCTATTGTAATTAGATTCTAGCCAATCTTTAAAATTATGCAAATTATCAATATTTAGTATGCTAACAGTTTGTGTTACATGCCAATCAACATTATCAATATTGTTTAACTTTTCTATACTCGCAACAGTGTCTTCCCACTTTGAAGGGTATCTGATATAGTAATTTCTTTCGTTTAGATCATCAATACTCGCATTAACAGTTACTTTTTTGAATTTTCTCCACAAATCAATTAACTTGTCGGGGATATCCATCATGTTTAGACTGTACACAACATGCACTTTTTGTGCTGTCCCGTTGTTAATAAGATTTTCTAAATATCTATAATGCGCTTTAATTAAAGTAGGCTCTCCCCCATTAATGTATATTTCTTCTACGCCTTCACTATACTTTGTTAATTCATCATAAAATGCAGGATCTTCAAACCATTTAAAATTTTCTACTGGTCTAAGTTCGAACCATGTTAAGTCTTGACTGATTTTCTTTTCATCTGGATACCACTTGCTACTGCTATAACTGTTACAAGTTATACAAGCACTGTTACAAACATTTCCCAATCTTAATTCAATATATCTATAATTGGGTTTGTATAAGTAAGCACTTTGTTCTAATTGGTCTATGATATGCGCCCATCGTTTATTTTCATATTGACGCTTGCTTTCGATGCCGGCATCTTCATCTTTCCAGCACCCTTCGCATTCTATGGGTCGTTCGCCGTTAAGCATTGCTTGCCTAACTTCTATAAATTTTTTGCTGTTAATTATATCGTTAAGACTAGACTCACTTAATTTAACAAGGTTATTAGTATCTTGTTTTTTAGCCCAGCTTATTGCATCATTATGATTACTTCTACAACACAAACTGCACCCACCATTTGGGTGAGAAGCAAGATGCATCCAAGGAAGTACACACAATGTATCACTTTTTTTCATTAGATATTATCCCACCAGGCTAAAAGTTTTTTGTTGGCGCTATAAATTTCTCTTAGTGTCAACTTTGCGTGTCTGATTTTTTCTAAATGAAGCACCCAATTTTTCCCATTTTTTGCGGCTTGCTTATACGTGTCGGGCCACTCTTCTTGGTGTGTTTTTCTAGTATCTTTTAGTGCTTCTAAGTTTCCTATTAGTGTACCGTGTTGCCAAGGATCTGCTCTGGGTCTTATATAATCTAAAATGTCATCAACAACTTCATCTAAAATTTCTCTAGGCCAAGATGTTGGGCTCCACATAATGTCTGGGTGAAAAGCAAATGTTATTTTTGTTTCGATCTTTACTCCCAGTTCGCAACTTAAATCAAACAAGTCTTTAAGAGAAAACATACCCGGTGCAGTAATTGTTAAATCAAGAACCATTTTGTGTCTTCCGCCCGGTAGCTCACATCCTTGTTTAAAGTTTTCTAACCACTGGTCCCATTTGATTCCTGTTCTGATATACTCTACTATTTCCCCAGTGCCGTCAATACTTGCACACATCATCCAGTCTTTGAATTGTGGCAGATAGTCATACAAATTTTTACCTTTGTATTCAACTCTGCTTAAATTACTGTTGTATCGCAAATAACAGTTTTCGGCACTACCGTTTTTAAGCATTTCTTCTAACGCCCACCAATGTACGTCATACATAAGAGGCTCTCCACCAACCCAATATATTTCTTCAACGATTCCTCTGCTGATAGCATCACGGAACTCAGGCTCGACTACAGATTTTTGAAAATCCTGCATAGCGTTTTTTACTTCAGGAATCATAAAGGGCTGTTGCTCAGGAGTCCAAAGATTGTTAACTTTTTTCTCTGTTTCCCAAGAACTAGACAATTGCTCCCCACACATGCGACATTTAAAGTTACACAAATTGCTAAAGCGATAATCAAATGAGATAGGTTCCATCGTTGTATAACCATCGTCATCTGTTTTATCGAATGCTTCTTGGATTTTATCTTTAAACAATGTCCCAGTAAACCATCCTCGATAACTGTGACCTTCCATAAGTAAGTTTTTGTTGCAAACATCACACTGAGGTATTTCTTCGCCTCGCATAAGTTTAACTCTGATATCTCTCATGTAAGGACTATTCCAGTGTTCTTTTAAAGACATTGGCTTATATTTTTCTAAAGAAGTTTCACTGTCTTTGACTTCTCCATACCTCTCATCGTTAGAACTGTCAATATATTGTTTTTGAAAACTATGGTCTTCTCTACTGGCACAGCAAAGCCTTCTTTCACTCTGGGGACTAATATAAGTATGCGTCCATGGAGCCATACAAAATACTTTGTTGGGACTTTCTGGAGCTGGCTTAGCGTCATCTCCCCAAATTGGAATTAGTCTTTTAGTCATTCTAAATCGGGATTAGTAAACTCGTCTTTGCTCGGGTCTTCTGGCGGATGCTCAGTAAGATTGTTCATTTCAGGTCTATAGTTTCCTGATACAATCTCAATCTTAGTAGGTGTTTCTACATCGATGCTGTCATACCACTCTACAAATTCTTCAGGAAAAGTTTCTCTAAAGTTCTTTCCTCTTCTAACATCATATTGAGTATAAAACTGTTTAAAGTCTTTTTTGTTTTGCTCTGGGTCTTTGACATTTTTATGAGGAGTTTTAATAACGTCCAAATAATCAATTAGTCTTTGTGTTTGCTCTCGTTCAATTGCTGTCAAAATAGGTATACCTTCACTGGTTGTTTCATTTTGATGCGAATGAAAGTTTAACCATTTTTGCAGTTTATCACTGTATTTTTGCCTAATTTCTTTTGGCAACATCGCGCAGTTTTGAAAGCTAGGAAACCTTAAGATATTTAATGACATAACTGGCGAGTCAGTGTCGTGTCTTCTTTTAAAATCTAACATTACATCCATGAACTCAGTAATGCTGGCTAAACACAAACTGTTAATAGTCATCATCATATGAATTCTTTTAACATTTCCTTCGGTGTATAAACGCTCTAAATTATGCAACCATTTTTCCCAATCTAAACCGTCTCTGATGTACTCAGCGTGTTTTCCTACCGCTTCGCAACTGCTATAAACTTCTAACCAGGGAACATGATGACTCATTTCAATAAACTTGTCCATAAGAGAATCTTTAGGAACTAAATTGCTATTAATAGCGTATCTCATTACAGTACCATCAGGGCGATTCGTTGCTCTTTCTGGATTGTTTTTAAACCAATCAAACAATTTCCAAACGCCTGTAGCCATTAAAGGTTCGCCACCAGTGATTCTAATTTCTTCTAAATTATCAGCAAGACCATCTTCCATTTCCCACCAACGCCAAAATGCTTTAGTATATGGGTTTTCTTCATCTGGAATAGGCTGAGCATGCTCTGCTCTGTTAATAAAGTGACTTCTAGAATCACCATCAATGTTTCTATAACCACCAAACTTATTAATATCTTTTACCCATGTTGTACTAAAACTAGGGTTACAATAAGAACACGCAAAATTACAAGTACGATCAAACGCAATTTCTAATGTTTTTAACATTGTGTTTTCTCGCCAGTCTGCTTTTGCTGTCTGTTCAATATAAATTTCTTTATGTACTGCTGTTTTGTATGCTCTATCTGAAATACTGTTTCTTCCCAAATCTTCGATCTTCCAGCAGTATTCGCACTCTTGAGGTCTTTTCCCTTCAAGCATCATTTTACGCATTAGTTTTTTATGCGGCGTATTGTGAATCGCAGTTGGATTTTCTTCTAATTCATCAGCATCAATTTGATGACCCAATGGATGGTGACAACTAGCAGTTTGTCCATTTCCTAACCAAATAGTAGCATTTAGCCACTTAGCCGCGCAGTAGCTATCGCTAATTGGATCAATAACTCTTTCTTTGTATTCCGAAAATGATTCGTCTGGTCTTTTTGACATAGATTTTTAGTCCTGTATCTGTGATTTCATGCATTCTTTCCAGTAATTTTTTAGTTCAGGAAAGGTCTTGAGAAAATTTGTCTGTCTTCTGCGATCTAACTCTTTAACAAACAAGTAAAAGTTTCTTTTATTTATCATGCTGTTTTCTGCTGAAAGTGGTTCTTTCATTACAGCCAAATCTCTTTTTACTTTTAGTATTTCATAGGGTTTGAATCCTTCAAACGTTTGCGAATAATCTTCTTTTTGGACATTTTCTTCCATGAATTTTAAGCATCTTTCTACTTCTTCAATACCATAAGTTCCTGCATTTTGAATATTCAACCATGGGGGAAATGTTAATATTGGAATATCAAAAAATATTCTTTGAAATTTCTTTTGTTTGTACTTTTTATGAACAATGCCTTGCTTTTTTTCTTCTTCTGTTTGCTCTGGGGCGATTTCAAACTCTACTTGATTTCTGCCACCAAACTCTTCTCTTAACTCTAAAATCATTTCTAAAAATTTATGCAAACTTGGAATGCTCATTATGTTGAACGTGTTAATAAAACTAACGGTAGTATATTTTGTTTCTCGCAAAAAAGTTCTAACATTTTCCATCATTCTTTCAAACTCAAGTCCGCTTCGCATATACTCTGCTTGCTCACCGAATCCATCTACAGAAACAAAAAGCCAAAAATGCTTGAATCCTTTGTCAACATACCAATGATTTCCACTGTGCTCGTTAAAGTTTTCTGGATCTTCATATGTTCTTAGTTTTTCAATTTCTTTTACTTTTTTCAAAAACGTATTAAACAGTTCTTGGTTGGGAGGACACATATTGCTAGTAATAGACAATTCTAATTGACCGTGTGGATTTTCATTAACATAGTCAAGCACTTTAAAAGTATTTTTATCCATTAATGGTTCGCCGCCTGTCATTCTAAATACTCTTAATTTTCTGTAAATGTCCGGCCACCACTTCCAAAAAGCCTCAACATAAGGATTTTCTTTTTGCGCAACTTTAATAGGCATTAATCCTTTTTGCTCTAATGATTCTAAATTATTGTGAGTATATCCTCCGTCTAGTTCAAAACCACCAAACCTTTTAATTTCATCTTCCCATGTTGTAGATAAGTGAGGGCTACAATACATACATTTAAAATTACAGGCTTGATTAAAGTTAACTTCTACATATCTAGGCGTAACATCATAGTCCCACGGGTTACTGGTAACTTCATCAAACGTAGGGGCATTCCACCATTCACTACTACGATAGTGTCTATCACTTAGATGACCTTCAGGATCATCGCTTTTTGCGTCTTCAACTCTCCAACAATATGAACAGCCTGAAGGGCGTTTGCCTTCCATCATCATTTTTCTTTCTTCGATTTTGATAGGAGTGTTATGCAGTGCACTTGGTTTTTCTTTAACTAAATCTAAAGGAATCTTGTGCGTAGGGGGATGATAACAACTTTGTGTCAGTCCCTGAGGCAAATGCAAACTTACTTGTTGCCACTTTGCCAAACAAAACGATGGGCTAACATCATTTAGTTTTTTCCTCATGTTTCTAGCAAAGTTGTCGTACTCTCCGCTCATTACCAGCCTTCTATTTCTCTGATTACATCCATTTCTTTAACAAGAGGACCCCGATTATGTTTGTCTGCATTGTAATGTCGCTTGAAAAACTTACTTTGCTCTGAACTTAATGTACACATAGGAAGCCCTAATTTGCTATTTAACTCTTCACCAAGTATTTCTACTTCAGCAACAGGGTCTTTGTTTTTGTGTTCTTCCCACATTACAGGATAGTTATCAAACCACATAACATCTTGGTGATTCCAGTCAGTAAGCATCGTCATATAAGTCCCTAGTCTTGAGCCATACATAGCCCAATAACCATTATCGACATCTGCGCCAACATTTTGCCAGATTGTCAAGTTATTCAAGTTGCGTGAAGCAACTCTTTCTTTAAAAGAATCTACACTGGGTTTTGCACCTCGATCCAGTACCATTTTGACACCTTCACGAAAGCCTGCACGCCACGCTTGGAAAGGAGTATAGTTTGGATAAGTTGTAGAGTAACAGTCGTGCATCGCCCAGTATAGATTGTCTCCTGAATCCATACAAAAATCTACTTGTGTAGTGTCGCTACCGTCACTATTTTCATGCGTCTTCATGTTAGCAACATAAGATTTAGTCCAACTGCTCATTCCTCCATTTCCATATCTTAAGCCATTAATTGCATTAATCGCTCTCCATCTAAACTGTGCTTGTTTAAAAGTTGGATCTAAATTTGTAAAATCTAATTGAATATTAAAAAACTCTTCATCTGGCATATTATCGCCATCAATAAGAATAAAACGTTCTGTTTCACTTTCTTCGCCCGCAGCCTTATGTGCTTCGTCACTTCCTTTAACTCCGTCTACACGTTTTGCCCAAGGCACCATGTTTTTTATCTTGAGCCAAAACTCTTCTTTTTGAGGCTCGTCATAACTAAGATAAATGCAATCTAAATCTGCAACATCAATTATATCATCATAACTCATAAGTTTCTAACTTCCATTTTTGTTTTTTAATTCTACTCTTGCTTGGAACAAGTATACTTACATCTTCTGCCGCACATACTATGCCTTCTTTACTGTTGGGTTTTAATTTTGAAACTACTGCGCTTGAGTTAGCACGAACTAATTTACCTTTAATAACCCTAGCGTCTGGTCTAGCTTCTGCAAATGTTAATGCATCAATAACAATATAATTACCTTCTAACTTTTCACAACTGTAAGTAATAACATTGCCTTGTTCATCATAGTATAATCTAAACTCAGGCTTTTCTGTTTTGGGTGCTTGCCAATGTAAGATATAATCTTCTTCTTTGTCTTGTTTGCTCATTTCGCGTTCTCCATGATTGTTTTGGCAAAAGACTTTGTTTGATAATGAAAAGGATACTTTTGTGGTATAGTATTAACTCTAAATGCATGATCTAATATTTCATACAAAAACACATCTGTCCAATCTTCACCTGGTAGGTTGTTGATAAATCTTTTCATATGAATCATAGACATATCTTTAAAGTCTGGTAAAGTAGTTTTTTCTACTCCCACAATATGACTTGCGATAGCATACACCCAGTCTGTTGTTGCAGGTTCATCTTGATTGCATTTTAGTGTTTTTCTAAATTCAGGCCAGTTTTCAAAAATTTCTCTAACAACTTTAAAAAAATGTTCTGCTAAATCCGACTTTTTAAAGTATGTTATAGCATTGTAAGTATCTGGCAAATCGTTTTCATAAATAAACTTTCTGTATGCTTGTACTTCTGAAATTTCTTGCTTAAAGTTTCTGATCGTAGTAGAAATAACAACGTCTCTATTTTTTAATATATCCCACCAATANTCTATTGATCTAGGAATAAACATGTCTGCTTCTAATTTTATTGTATATTCATATGGTGATGCTTCATACACTTGCCAATCATTAATTAATTTCCAATCACCATATGCATCTAAATCCCCGTAAGGCAAAGGTATTACATAATCAAACAATTTAGATTTTGTTTTTTCGGTTGTAATCAATGACACACTAGCGTCAGGCATGGTTTTTTTAATACTATAAGCTAATGCTTCAGCACATGCAACATAGTCTACACGAACAGTGTTCTGTGCTAAAATTACAAATCCCTTATTCACCAAACACTCCTTCAATACAATCTTTGTTAATCAAGTGAAAATCCATATCTTTAATTGTCATGTACTCTTTACGAATTTTTCCTCGTTTCCAATTGTCAAATAAAACAGTATACTCCGTGTTAAGTTCATCTTGATTATTTTTAATAACTGTAGTATCTTTACCTACGTGTACTAAGTTCCAAGGGATAAAGTCTCCTGGCAAAATAGTGTGACCATTTGCAATTCTCAATGCTAATGTTAATGCATAATCGTTTCTATAACTAACTGAAATAAAACTATGAATGTTTGCATAATGTTCAAAGTTTTTTTGAACCATTTCTAAAGATTCAAAAATTTGCTGTGATCTTTTGGTCTTTTTAAAGGTTACAACAGTAGCCCATAGCGTATCGTAACTATATGAACTAAGTGCTTCTTGTGGGGCGTTTGGGTGCATCAAAAAAGTTGTTTTATTGTGACAACAAAAGTCATTGTATGTCTCAAAAGTTTTTAACAACTTGTTTGAATTAACCATATAATCTACGTCTAACAGTATAGTTTCATCGTAGGGTGTTAATTCAAATGCTTGATATCTGCCTTTATTAATCCACTGGCCCCAGTCTCTGAAATTATCTTTATCGGGAACCACTTTAATAACGTTGTCCCAACTATAAGATGTTTCTTTAAATGACTTTTGATCTGTAACTAATGTTACAGGTAAATCTAAAAAGTGATTAATTCGTTTGGCAGTTTGTTCTGCCATATTGTAATAATTAAACTTTTCAGAATTAAATGCAAATAAGATCGCGCCACGGGTCATCTTTTCCCCTCAAGTTCTTGCCACTCTTCGTACCATTCTTCCATAACTTCATTATACACGGTACGAAGTGTTTTCAACAGTTCTTTTCTGTCAACTTTTACGGGGTTAGAAAAAGTGTCGATCAAGACGACTTTAGATTTGGTAAGACTATTCAATAAACTAATTGTTTCGGCATCGGCTTTCCAAAGACCGTTTTGCTCTGCAACAACTAATTTGTTTTGATATTTTTCAGCTAAGTAGTCCTTGGCTGCATTATGATTGAATCTTGCTTTTGATTCAGCTAAAAGGGTTTTTGTATCCATCTAACACTCCTTAGTGATATTTAGATGAATACAAAAGCCTTGATAAAAAAATTATGAACCTGTAACGGTACCAGTAACTGAAATAGCACCCCAAGTATTTGCAATATTAGTTGTCTCTGGTGCTTGTACTGTTAGTGTTGTTGCTGAACCACTAGATGCTGTTAATCCATTTGGCACTTCATCCCAAACGGTATGAATTGTGATAGTATCACCATTATCATTATTAGAGCCTTGTGTGCCGTTTGTTCTAGCAATGAAACGAATAAATGTGCCTAAGTATCCTGAAGGACCAGTTGATGCAGTCTGAGTAAAAATAGTAGTGTTTGAAGTGCCTAATCCATAATATCCTTCATTAGAAGCGATTGTGGGAGAATTACCTCCACCACCAACTTTAGTTACGCCATTGTATGTTGTTGACGCAATATCAACTGTTCCAGAAGAAGGAGCCGAGATTGCAACTGTTCCAATATCTGAGGCTAAATCGCTGAACAGTAAGTTGATTCCTGTTCCGCCTGGATGGGAACAAGTCATTTTTAATTGTCCGCCTGCATTAAAAAAGTATCTAGCGGCATCTGCATTAGCAAAAGAAACTGTATGCGTGAATGTTAAGGCTTGAGACCAGGTGCTTCCTCTTGTTGCAGTGTTTGATGTAGTTGATCCTTGTGTTGCCGCGTTTAAACGATTACTGTAAATCGTAGATAGATTAGTAGGCAGAGATGACAAAAACGTTACTGTTCCACCACTAACCGGTGCCGCGATTGAAGTAATTGAAGAACCTTGGTGCGTTGCTGCATCTGATGTGTTGGTTACTAACGAGTTCCAAGAACTTGCTGATACTGTGTTCCCTACAGTTACATTGCCAACCGGAGTTTGACCGTAACCAGCGGTGCCTCCACCTGTAGCCCAAGTTGCATTTAGTGTATTTGCAGTTGTTGTAGGATTTCCCCCTACCAAGTCATTAAAATCACTTGCTTCAATTAGATTGTTTTGTGCGTAACTCATGAATTATTTACCTTTTATCGAATCATTACAATGGCTTCAATGTAGCCTTCGTCTTCTGTTGTTTTGTCGCTTAATGCTCTACCAATAGTATTAAAAGCAGTTGCTTCATAATTTTTAGCACCACGAGCCATACCATTACCAGCACTTACTAATCTTTGTCCTTTTTTGATTTTTCCTACTACTTTAACTTGAACACGCCCCGTTACTGCTACGGGAGGGTGAGTGTCGTTGTCTCCGGCACCTGAATTCATTAAATATGCGGCTGTATCTGAAACTACACCGAACACATCATCAGAAAGTTCATACTCAACTGCTGTGATTTCTTTAAATCCACCTAATTGAACAACAGTTCCTGGATCATAAATTTCATCTGCTTCAAAGCGTTCTGCCAAGTCAGCATAAGTTGCTTGAAGTCTTGAGCCTGCTGACAATGTCCAATTACCAGTTAATGTCCCAGATGTTGTATTTCCGCCTGTAGTTAAAATAGGCGTTTCAATTTGGGGTGCTAAAATATTTGCTGTGTTGTTAGGCAAATATGCTTGTACATTTGAGTTTGCATAGTCCCCCGAGAAAGTGATTGGGTCACCATTTGGTAAAAAGAAACTGTTCGCATCATTTAAAATAATATTACCGTTTGCTAAATTCAAATTAGCCTCAAGAACAAGCGCGGTTCCACCAACTGATCCGTCTACTGTCCAAGTTCCTTCAAGTGTTCCTTCAGAAGAAGTACTACCAGCAGTAATTAATTGAGTTGTTAATGTTCCAATATCGGCGCTTGTGATAGAAGCATTGCTGATGTTTGCGGATGAAGAAATTGTAAGAGAGTCACCTGAAAAAGAACTAGCACTTATATCATTAGTTACGGTTAGATTATTAGAAGAAATGTCTCCTGTAACATCAACTTCGCCAAAAGATGTTGTTCCTCCTGAAGCGGTTGCGGTTAGTGTTTCCCAAGCTGCCGCATTTGCTTCACCATCACTAGGACATACTTTAAGCAAGCTAGCTGTAGTGTCATACCAAAGCTGACCTCTTAGTGGGTTAGCTGGGGGCGTGTCGTCTGCAAAATTTTCGACAATATGGGCAAAGTTAGTGTTTAATGATGCTCCATATCCAGCAAAGTTTCTGCCGGGCAAACCTAGTGAGGTACTTGTTGTATTGATAGTACCATCTGCAATAGTAGTTAATGTCGTACCATCACTTTTTACAATTGTATATGCCATTTTTCAAATTACTCCGTTAAACTTATTTATCTTAAATAGTTACCATATTGGTTAGGCTTTGTATTCTTACTGTATAATCAATCTGAATTTGTCTGTTCAAAGACTTTTGTACGGGGTGAAATACTACATGAGTTAATAATTTGGTAATTACGTCACCCTCACTGTCTGTGCCATAATTTGCTAATAAACCCAACTCATCAAATACAAAGCTAGAATCTGTCTGTGTGCTGTTGTCAAATGCAGCCTGTCCCGCAGGTTCACCATAATCTAACAAACATTGAACAACGATATCAGTAAACATTTTCCCAGTTGTGTGGAAAACTGTCATTTTATTTCTTGTTGGGTCTAAATTAAAAACAGACGTGTCGTCTACAATTTTTGCATAAGATTGACTATATAAAGAAGCATTTTGACCAGTAGTATTAGGGGGCAAATAAGTAATAACACCTGTTTCGTCTACAGATGCTCCGCCATTACCAAATGCCATTTGAAAAATCTCTCCAATTCCCCGACTGCTTAGTGTGTCTGCGATAGCCTCAGACATATTTTCATAATTGATGGCATTGTTTTTTTCTACAAAAACTTCACCATTATTAGGATCATAAATTTTCAAAAAACCATCAATCTTATATGATAATGTTACTACAGACATTAATTATCGCCTCTTTTGTTTAATATTACTTCTTCTGTATTTGGATCAAATATCTTAACACTCGAAGAAAAGTAAAACCCACCAGTTTCGTTGGGTTTTTGTGTTTTTGCTTGTAAGTCTTTTACATCAGACTTGTTTTCATTGTTCATTTCTTTATTTATCATTTGTTAAAACGCCGTTCTCAAGAACTGTGCAGGCACTGTTTGACTAATTTGTAATGGATCTCCCTGTTCAGTATCAAAGACATCAGAATTCCAAGTTTGATTGTAAAATGCTACTGCTAGTCTGTTTTTAGAAAGCAATCCATAGACATCTGTATATTTAGGTATTGTTGGCTGAATAGCAGTTCCGTTTAATCCTCGTTGCAATTGGCTCAATGTGTTTGTTTCAAAATTAATAGAGTTAAATCCTATTTGCTCTCCATTAACAATAATTATGTTTCCTTCTAGGGTTGTGATTGTTAATTCGTCACCTTCGCTAATATATGATCCATCTACAATTTCAACAGTTGGTAGTGTGTCAACAATAATAACTTTATAATTGCTTTCAGAAATAGTGTTTCCTGTCGTATTATTTACAACTTCAACACCAGATATGTTTCTTTTATCTGCTGATATTGGGATATAGTAAAATCCATTGTCAATTGTAGGAACAACTTTGTTATCAACTACAGTGTTCGTTATTTTACTTAAATCACCGACTTTAAGTTGTGTTGATAATTCTGTAACTTCTTCTTCTAACCAAGTTGTTGTATCAGCATTTGCTCTGTATACTTCGGCTTCTTGGTCTTGATTAACAATATTAATATACTTAGTTTGATTTGGCGAAGCATAATTAATCATGCTTGTAATAATTGCTTCATCACCTGGTTGAATTTCTGTTAGGATACTAAGTTCTCCATCATCATTTAGACGCAGTTTAGATGATGGCACTCGCAAGCCATTAACAGTAACCCATAAACGATCAACATTGACTTGTTGCCATTGAGTAACTGTCATTACGCCTGTTCCACTAGTAAGCGGTAATACATCTCCAAATTGCACAGACGAAATTGTTATAGAGTTATCAGTACTATCAATTTCTTTGATATAATATTCAACACCTTGTTCAATTCCGCCAATTAGTGTGTCTCCAGGCTGAGAGCCAACTTGTGAGAAGTACACGGGAGTACCAATAACAAGACCATCAACAGAATCAACGATGATTTTGTTCTCGCTAGCCTCTGTTTCAGAAGCGACTGCATTGCTTAAGTAGAATGTGCCTGCTCTCCAAGCAAATCCTCCGCCTGTATATGATGAAGAGTCTGTTACAGGTTGATTTATTGACAATGCACCAGGACTGTAGCGTGCATCATACAAATCGAATGTAAAGTCGTCAATTACTCTAGCATAGTAAACATTATCATTTAGTTGCACAGACCCTTCTGTGCCGCTTATTCTTAACAAAGTATTAGTGTCAAACAAGTGTTCTGTGCTTGTTGTTATTCTGATCGCAGGTTGTCCACCAAATTCTACAATTAAGTCACCAGTAGCACCATCCGTGAAAGTAACGGTGTTACCAAATTGATCTTTAATTTTAATTGTATTGTTGACATCATCTACTTCTTCAAGGAAGTAAATTGTACCATCTGTTTTGATACCACCAAATCCTTCTGTGGGGTAAGCAACACCTGTTCCTGTTATTGTAACAGTTGAGCCAGGAGTAATTATATCTCCTACATTATAAACTACACCTGTAGTGCCTGCAATTGCATTCCAATCTGTGTCTCCTACTACTCCAATACTATAACTTTCACTTGCGTTTAGTGTTGTTTCTGCGACTGGTCTAAACAACACAGTAGGACCATCTAATCCT
>PR_CR_10_Liq_1_inCRDRAFT_1000126_pt1 | contig 42306 bp, 42 predicted proteins | sample PRCRCaboRojoPR_3_FD_10241 | JGI IMG/M metagenome (IMG submission 10241) | reverse complement strand
AAGCGGCTCTGCAGAAGTCCATTCTTCCACGCTCTTCCTCAAACCTTCCAGATTCTTTCCAATGACTTGCTTAGGAGGCGACCTGCCCCAGCCAAGCATAGCTGCTAAGTCGTTCCCAGTTCCAAAAGGCATTATTCCGAAGAAAACTCGCGAAATGTCCACGCCATGACTTATAACTTGTTCTATGACCCCTATTAAACTTCCATCTCCGCCTGCAACAATTACTCTAATGTACTCGCCTGCAGCAACCATAGACTTAATGTGCTCAATGCCAAGTGAAAGTTCACTTTCTGCCTGCAGACTGAATATTTGGAGGTTTACACTTCCCAAATTGGTTTTCAGGCATAGCAACTCGGTTTTGAGTTCCAAGTACTTTTTGGCTTTGTTTGAGCCTGACTTTGTGTTTGCAAAAAGAATGACTGAGTTTAAGTCGTATATTTGGGTTTCGTCAGTAGAGTTGAACTGGAGTAGTTTTTCTTTCAACATTTACAAAAATGAGTCAACTGCAATTTAATCTTACAGTCTCTTAACCAAGTTTGTGTCTATATTTACAGTCAACTTACTCTAACATAAAATAATTGTATAAATGAGAAGAATCAACGGATTCAACCCTGAAGTTACGTTCTCGCCTAAGCAAGCTTTCAACAAAACTGCTAGGTTAAACTCTTGCAAAATTACTAAAATAACCCCACAGGAGCCTGTTGAAAAAAACTCTTACACAACAAAGTCAATAGAATTCCCTCCCAAATGTCCAAAAACTCCTTCAAAAAGAATAAGAACACAGTCTCCTCAACAAAAAACTCCAGACAGCATTCCTAGGGCCTTTTCCAACCCCCGCAAGTTGAATTGCTCCACTCCTAATCAAACCTTCTCTAACAAAAGAAAGAGCCCCGTTTTAAAGTTTAATGAAGACTCTAGCAAGTCCTTTCTACACCCACTTACTCCTTGCAATAGAAGACGTCCCTTATTGGTAAAAGGAAGAAGGTTCCCTCTAATCTTTTTTAAAGCTAAATATGAGCTCTAAAAACCACTTTGAGTAAATAGTACTTAGCTTGCCCACTTACACCAAGTACTTCAAGCACGTGCTGCCCTTGTCTACTCACTGCTCCTACGAACCCTCGCTAGAATTCTCAGACCGAGTAATACTTCCAAGGTCAGTTTACTTTGACGTAAGACGTGCAGGACTGCCTTTCCCCCCTTTATTTGTTTTGCTGCCTGAAAGGTCCATGCACAACCCTGTGTACTGCTTTCCTGCTGAGTTTTCTGCAGAAGAAGACTTTTTGTACATTCCTATTTGGATGTTTGGAGAACTAGGGTTCAGAGTCATTAACTACACTAAAGGAGTTAGAAGAGCTGTTAAGTGTGGCTATGGCGTTTACTTGCAAAGCTTGAAAGTCAAGTACTTAGATACTTTCGGAGGCCACAAAGTCCTAAAGTACTCTTTGCCTGAGTGCAAAAAAGTGGTTTTGAGAGTTCCTAAATACTTTGACACGGACTTGCTCATTAAAGCCCTAGCTAAGTTTTCCGTCATTAAAGAAGGAAGTAAAATGACACTGAGTTGCCAAAACGACTTAGTGCTAGTTCACGTGCAAAAAGTTTTTCCAGCACAAGCTTGTGTCCTTATCAAGGGGGACTTAGAACTTGAGCAGGTTTTCAACATTCCAACTAAAGCTGAACAACCCAAGTACTCTGAAGCTTCCCAACAAACCGAGTCCCAACTAGCACTAGGCATTTACGAACTCCCTGAAAAGAAAGAAAAGTACCCTAAGTTCCTGCTTGAAATCATGAACTCCAAAAAGCCCTCTAAAAAACTAAGACCTAAAAAACTCTCCACCAAACTAAGACTCTACTCAATGCCTCCAGAAGAACGCAGCAGAAGTAACTTGACAAGACTATACAGCAACTTGCGAAATGCTTCTTTGACACAAAGGAACAACTTAAACATACAAGGCAACAGTCCACTGATCTCTCCTAGATACCTTTTGAAACTCAAAAGTTCGCGTTTTGAGTACTCATCAGACGAAGAAACTAAAGGACTCCCTCCTTTAAGTCCAGTTAAGAAACAGCCTTTTTCACTCAACATCAACATACCAAACCCCAAATACAGTAGAAAACCTAAACTAAGACAGGGCGAAAGAATCTCTAGACTGGCTTCAGCACTCTACTTCAGCCCTCCAACTTTATCTCCCTAGTTAATTAGTTCTTTCTTTCGAAATACTGGTAGCTACTTCTTTAGATACAAACCTTCCTTTGACTCTCACTCTGTTGTCAGCTACTTTTTTTCGGCAGCCGTAGGAAATCCGCTTTCCCCAGTTCCTGTGGTTCCTTTTTTCAAGAAAACGAACTATCTTTTGTCTTCGTTGTTGTTTAGTTAAAGTACCAACAGCTTTTTGAGCCTCAAATGATTCATTTGGAGGAGGCTGGCTGACTTCTAGTTGTCCGCAGTCAATCTCGTCTAAGTCTTTAGGTTCCAAAAACGAATCTGGGAACTCAAAGCTTACAAACTCTTCAAAAGAGTTTAAGTGGTTTTCAAAGACGCACTGGGCTTCGAGTTCTGCAACTATTAAGTTTTCAAAACTTTCACTAACTAAGTTTTGGTTCATTTTAATGCCTTTCTGTCAGATATATGCTTACATTATGATTAACTCACCTAGACAGAACACTTGTGGTGGGCCTTGCTGCAGTTACTCTTTTAGGCTCCATTCCTCCTAAGAGCTTCCTTTCGTTGTACATCACCACAGAGTTTTCACTGGCATCCCTGTACACTAGCTCCGCAGCCCTCCCAACTACTTGTCTGTTTCCTGTAAACAGAACTGCAGTAGGTGACTTGCCTTGTCTGAGGCTGCCTCTGTACAGGCATGTGTCGTCTAGACTCAGTTCAAACTCCCTGACTCCTCTTGCAGTGGTTTTGGAGTAGTTGTAGAGCTTCACAAATCCCAAACAAACAAGTTTTTCGAAAGTCACCACAATTTCGTTGGGCTTTTGTCCACCTCCAACTGGGTTGTAAAAACAAGCTGAGTTCTGGAAAGGCGCTAGCCACATATGTTTGTCGTCGTTAGTTTCGTTGACTCCGTCAAGCAGCTTTTCAGGAGTTCTTACGTCGTGTTCCATCCCTGGAAGTTCCCTAACACTTTGAGGGTACGCGTGCAATGAAAAAGAGTTTTCTCCTGCCTGCAGAATGTTTTTTCCGTTTTGGTCGTATAGTTCAATTCCATTGAGTCCGATATAGTGCATGTCTCCCCAAGTAGTGTAGAGTTTGAGTTTCAAGATAAACCCTGTGGGCAAGTAAGGAGTTTCGTAGTCTTGCTTCACAAGCATGCTGGCAAACACTGGGTTTTTGAGAGGAGCTGTTAGTTCTTCGCTCCAGCCTTCTTTGAAAGGCAGTGAAACCAGTTGTCCAAAGTCATACTCAGAATGTCCAGGGGCTTTGCGTATCAGCACTCCTGTTTCAGAAGTCATGCACTTGCCGTCCAAGTAAATCAGGATCCTTTTGACTCCTCGCGCAGTGTCTTCTGTGCTTTTGTTGTAGTTCCAAAACTTAATTCCTGTGATGCCCCTGTTTTCTCCTAAGTCGACTTCAATGAAGGGAAACCTTCCTTGGGCAAAAGGAATCAGCCACATGTTGTGGTCGTCAGTTGTAGCGTTCCTGTTGTTAATTAACTTTTCAAGAGTCCGGTAGTCTCCTGAGTAGCCTGGAATCACATTTAAGTCTTTGGGACTAGCTTCTATTTGGTTTTTCTGCAGAGAAAAGCTCCCCGCTGACCCAAATACCTGTATCCCAGTAAGGCCTACATAAAAGCTGTCTCCCCAAGTTTCAAGAATTACAATTTTGAGTTTCCTTCCTCTTAAAGAAGCTTTGTGAGCAGGCGGTTCCACTATTGCAGCTGTCATAGGTCTTCCGTCTTGGCCGATGCTTTGGAAGTCTTGGTCTTTACTTGCAGTTCCAGGTCTGTTAGCAAGCATTATAGTTGACATAAGTTCTTCGTCTACTTGGTTTCTTTCAAAGTCTTTTATCCAGTCGTTGGTTTCGATTTTCTTAAGCACGTTTTCTTCACTTGTAAACATGATGTACTCGCAGTACTGGTCAGCGTCCTTCATTCTTCCAGGTGCTTTGGTGACTTCTCCCTTGAAAATAAGCTGTCGGTCGTCAAGTGTAATTTCTATGTCCCTGACTCCTCTGTAAGAGTGGATTCTGCTTTTGTTGTAGTTCCAAATTCTAATCATAGACAAAGAAGTTGGCTTTAAAAGCTTGATGGTAACTGAGTGGCTTTTCCCAGCTGTAAAAGGAGCAAGCCACACGTGCAAGTCGTCGCAAGTCCAGTTGACTCCGTCCAGTAGGTTATCTACTGTGCGGGGGTCTGTTCCGTAGCCAGGAAGTATATTGACGTCTGGAGGGTCTGCAGAAATCTGGGACTTAGGGTTGCGGAACATAACCGGAGTGCCTCGTTCGTTGAAGATTTCTATTCCAGACAACCCAACGTAGTGCTGATCGCCCCAAGTAGAGATGATGTTGAACGTGATTACTTGGCCAACTGGCAACTTAGGAATTCTAAGAGTTGTAACAGGCTGGGGTTTGGGAGCGGCTTGCTCAGCCATGAACTTTTCTAGGGGGTCCATGGGGAACTCTTGTTTTGGCTTCACAGGTTTTTTCCTTTCTTCTATTCTGGGGAGTTGTTTCCTTTCTCTTTTGATTCGGCTTTCGTTGGTGATTTTGAAGAACTCTAAAGAGTTCAAAGACTCGTTAATTTGTTCGTTTTGTTTAGGGTTGAGTCCAAGCATCTTCAGTGTGGGTTCAGGAATCAAGTTGGGTTGCTCAAGAAGCTGTTGTTTAGGTTCAGGAACTAACTTAGGTTGTTCAAAAAACTGTTTTTTCTTGTGTTGCACAGGCGAAAAGTGACTTTCTTGGGGTTCAAACACGTGGGGAGAAGGCTGTTCAGGTTCGGGTTGGGGGATTTTGCCTACAGGGACTTCTTTTCTTTCTTCTTGGTAGAAGTCGGCTTTCTGGAAGTCAAAGTCTTCTTCAAGAGGTATGTTTGTGTAGAACTCGTCAGTTTTGTTGCCACTTCCTCTTTTAACCACTCCACTCCACAGTATTTCTGAGTTCTTAGTTACTTCTAAGTCCTTGATTCCTTTCACTGACTCCAACAAACTTTTGTTGTAGTTCCAAACCCTAATGCCGGAGGGCATGAGTCCGTGAATAACTATTTCTAAGCAGGAAGGAGGAGCTGGAAGAGGCCCTACCCACATGTGGCTTTCGTCTTCGGTTTGTTTGACTCCGTCAAGCATCCTTTCAACCCGCGAAAANACTCCAGGGCCTGAGTTCCTGATTTGCACTGAGTTGGAAGGCACAGTTATTCTGGAGTAGTCTGAGTCGAAGAGTTCGAGTTCAGTGAGGCCTACTAAGTAGGCATGTCCCCAAGTAGAGATTACTTTGAGTACTAGCTCGTTTGTGTCTTTTTTGACTTCAGAACTTTTAGAAGAGTAAGGGCGTTTGTGTTTGTGGATTACAGGTTTGGGTTTTGAACTGAAAGGCGTGCTTTCAGGGTTGGTTCTAGTAGACTCTGAGTAGTCTTCTCCAAATATTTTTTCTAAGTTAGTCAGTGACCTTTCGTAGTTCTGGCCTTCTAAAATTTGGTCGAGTTTTTGAATGGACTTTCTGATTTTTTGGGTTTCTAGTATTTTTTGTTCCCGTGTGTCGAAGCTTTCCTCCAGTATTTCTTCCAAGCTGTCGTCTCTGTCGTGCTTGCTTGTTTCGTTGTCGATGTTTTCCACAAACCTAAGCAGTCTGTCGAGTTTTTCTCCGCTGATTTGGCTGATTTTTTTGAGGATGTTTTTCTTTTTGGAGTCTCTGACAACGTCTTGCAACGAGTCTACTGTTTGGCGGACTGACTCAACTGGCGGACTGGGCGAGTCGTCTTCTTCAAAGGAGTCGGAGTACTCTTCTGAGTTTTCTTCTGAGCTTTCTTGGTAAGCGTCTGGGTGGGGCTCTCCTCTTGACCGAGTGCTTTGTACGAAGCCAGGCACTGGTGCTTCCCACTTTTTGCGAGGGCGGCTTTTGTCTGAAGACTTTTCTCGGAATTGGCGGAAGCGCTGCTCAGTTACACGTTCTTTGTTGGCTCCTCGCACATAGATGCTGAATCCTTCTTCGCGTTGTTTGATGCTTGACTTTTCGTCCCTTTGTTGTATTTGTTTGCGAATACGACTTTTTGATGAAAGTTCTTCAATATAACTTTTCGGGTCCTTTTTCATTATATATTCTTTTGGCAAATCTTTACAATTATTTACTTAAAAGAAAGCGTGTTTAGTATATACAAGACCTATCACGGTCAGCACAGAGTTAACCACTATAAGTACAATGCCTAGGATTATGCCTGGGCCTAACTCAGAATCTTCTGCCCCTGTGTCCATGCCCCCAATGCTTCCTTTAGTGCCTTTAAAGTCCGTCATGCCTCCCAAAACTATATACACAACAAAGCCAGCCAAAAAGCTCAAAGTCGGCAGCACCAAAAGGACAGGCATTGTCGAACACTTAGTTCCGTTTTTGCACAAAGCAATGAAATGCAGCAATGCATTTACTGCCAACACCAAAAGTGTAAAGGCCCCAAAAGCCAACATGTAAAAGTTAGCTTCCATAACGTCACTTCGGTAAGAACACATTTTAGGACAAGCCATTTCAAAAGCTGACTTGGTGACTCCTGAACAAAAGTCGCTCTTAAACTCGTTGTAAGTCCAAGTGTCTCCTTTGTCGAAGGTTTTGACTCCCGAGGTGAAAGACACTAAGTCCTGGTTCGCAGAGACCTGTGCCAGGCCCCAGTCCCAAAAACAATAAGTGAACCAATCTTGGAGTGCAAGACAAACACACGTAGTTCCTATCGTAAGCAAAGAAACTACTAAGTAAAGCGAGAGACTTCCTTTGCTTATGCTTCTTTGCGGAGGTTCTTCTGGCAATTGTCCGTACATTTTTACAAGAGTAGGAATTATGCAATCCTGAAGCAATTAAAAACCCTACATTTCTTAGTGCACAGCTTAATATTAAATGGCAAGTTTCAAGGACACATTCACCAAAGAAGACACAGGCGAAAAAAACCTAGACTACGACGACTCAGCTTTTTTGTACTTTGCAGCAGTCATTCAGTTAGTCGTCCTTGTTCCCCTAGCGTACTGCTTCGTCAAATACAAAGTACTCGGCAAAAGTCCAACTAAGCCACAACCTGTGTCCTTAGGCAACGCCAAGTCGTGCAGGTGTTCGATCTGTGTCAACAAACAAGCACGCAAGCCTGCCATGAAGACCTCCCGGTTTGGTGTTTCAGGCTTTTTCCAATTACTCTTGATAGTAGGTTTGTGCTACTTGTTAGTGCTGACTGTACAAGGCATAGCAGAGTCCCCAGAAGGAATTAAAAGGTTCGACCCCTACGAAATCTTAGGAATACAAATAGGCGCTTCTGACAAAGAAATCAAAAGTGCTTTCAGACAGCTCAGCAGAAAGTTCCACCCTGACAAAAACCCTGGCAACAACTGGGCAGCTGGCAAGTACATGCAAATCACGAAAGCTTACGAAACCCTAACTAACGAACTAGCCAAAGCCAACTACGAAAAGTACGGGAACCCAGACGGTCCTTCGCCTGCGAAGTTTGCTATTGGGTTGCCGCAGTTTTTGTTGAAGGCAGAAAACCAAGTGAGCATTTTGGTAGTTTTCTTTTTGTTCATTGTGGTGATAATACCTGGAGTAGTGCTTTACTGGATAAACACTTCTAAGAAGTTGGACAAAAACGGAGTCATACAAGAAAACATGCCTATGTACGCCAACTTACTCAACGAAAACTTAAACAAAAAAACTTGTTTGTTAATGATAGGAGCTAGTTTGGAGTTCGAAAACATTTCAGCAACCCGCAGTGAAGCCCAAGAACTGACTAAACTCAAAAACAGGTTCCCAGACGACATTCCTAAAAAAAAACAAATCAAACCCCACATTCTCAAAGTGATGCTTCTTTTGCTGGCTCACATGAACAGACGTCCTCTTCCAGAGTACCTGCAAAGCGACTTAAACTTTATTTTGACCAAAGCAGTTAACCAAGTAGAGTCCATGCTCGACACAGCCTTTGCACTCAACATGATGCCTAGAACTAAACGAATGAGTTTCCGAACTTTCACTACTCTTGTAGAACTAGCTCAGCTGCTCACACAGGGGATTGAGTTCCACTCAACCAACTGCTACATGCTTCCTCACATGAATGAAACCACTCTTAAGCACATCACTACCAAGAAAAAGGCAAACATCTGCGAAATCAAGGACTCCATTGACTTTGCTAAACTTGAGTCGAAGTTGTCTCCTGAAAAAGCTGAAGACATCAAAGAAGCCATTAAGTTTATGCCTCAGCTCCAAGCTGAAGCCAAAGCTTACGTAGAAGGAGAAGAAGAAATTGCTATCAGCGACATCGTTACTGTGACTGTGAAAGTCACTCGAGCTCACTTGAAAGAAGGCGAACAAGCAGGACCTGTACATGCTCCTCAGTTTCCTTTTTCTAAGCTTGAGAAGCTTTGGGTGTGTGTAGGGGACTCTGCCTTAAACAAACTAGTGTTTTTAAAAGCTATTTCTACACAGGACAGAGTGGTGGAAGACTCTTCTTTTAAGTTCCCAATAAGCAGCATTACAAACAAGCCTGGAACTTTCAAATGGGAAGTCCACGTTAAGTCGGACTCTTATTACGGACTAGATGCAGTAGTGCCTCTTGAGTTCCAAGTTAAAAAAGACAGCGACGTCAACCGGGAAGTTTTTGTGCACCCTGACGACGAAAAGATCGAACAACAAGGCACCTGGATTCAACAGATGATGCAAGTAGACTCCGAAGGAGAAGAGTCTTCTGAAGAAGAAATTCCTGAACTGCAAGAGTCCTAATTAACCAGTTCAAAGTAATTAAATGTCAGAAGACTTTGGAATAGGAGAGTTAGTCTGGACTAAAAGCAGGAACTCCAACGCAATACTAGCTAAAGTAATAGACCAGAACGAAGTTGAACTTACAGTTTCCCTTAAAAGGTCTAAAAGGGCCAACACTATTTTACTTGACTTTTTGCACGAAGAAGATGGGCTGCACCACATTTCACTGAACAACGTGTGGAAGTTCAACGAGAAGTTCGAAGAGTTCGCAGAGTACTACTTCAAAAAGTACGACAAAGGCGGAGTTAGGCTTTACAAAGAACTCAGGAAACTCAAGTGGTACGAAGAAATCAAAAAACTAGAAGTCAAGTTAAGCAACCTAGAAAAAACCACCAAAACTACAGACTCCAGCAGGTGTGTGGAGTGCAACCGAGCAATAGGCAACAAAATACCTTGTAAAGAATGTGGAAACTGCTATGTGCACAAAAAGTGCGGAAAGGTCAAAGGCAAGGACTGGACCTGTGCAAACTGCAGTCTTAAAAAACCTAAGTTAGAAAAGTCGCTTTCTGTACAAAAGGTTTCTGAAGAACCTAGGTTCTCCAGAAAAACCAAGTCGGACTCTTCAGGCTACTTTGTCATTCCCCAACTAGACCCTGAGTCTACTTTCCAAAACATCTTAAAAGAGTGTCTCAGTGACGCAACTCTAAACCAACTAATAAAAGCCAGACAAAACGAGTTTTCTGACGTTATCAACAGCGAACAACAAGAAACCCTTGGGATCAAAAACATTCCTGAACCTGAGTACGGGTTGAGGCTTTTCCAACTGCGTGAAAAGTTCAAAAGGGAAAAGTCCCGCATTGTCCAGGACTTAATCGACCAACTCCACTGCGCACACCTTCCAGGCTTCGAAACTGTCCGCAAGCTCCAAAGCTTATATGGGGCCAAAAGCCTAGACCCCGAACCTGAGTCTTACGAAAACTACCGCAAAAGCCAAACTGAGGTTTCGCAAAGACTCTTGGCAACAGAAATACCCAAAACTGAACCAAGTCCTGGGTCCTGTGACTTAGTTAACGGGTTTTTTGACCCAGAAAACGAGAACTCAGGAGCAGCCAGGAAACAAAGGATTCTGAAGCAACTCGAAGAAATGGACCCTCCCAAACCCAAACTAAGTCCTACACACATAAGTGGTATTGCCAGAGTCATAATTGACGGCACACTGGCTAACTGTGAGTACACACCTGGAAACAAGATTTGCCACGTAGGAGGAGGCACCAACCCTTTGCTGTTGAAAGTTTTGCTGACTAGACTCAAAGAAAAATTCATAACTAATTAGTTATTTATAACTCCAAGTCTGGTAAGTAAGGCTAGAAGTTCCAGTCCAGGAACTTATGTATGTGTCTACTAAGCTTTCTGGAGGAGGAAAGGTTTCGCAGACAAAGTCACTTGCCAAAGGGTTCAGAGGCGTAGACACACTTTGCTTTCTTTTGAGGCTGCTTTCGTAGTTTTTAGCGAACTCTTTTAAGTCCTCTGTTAGTCTTTTCCTGGGTTTTCTTTCGGACTTGAACTTTTCTAGTTTTTCTTCGGCTTCAGGGTTTAGGGGTTGGTAGTAAATCATAGGGTCCAAAGCTGCAATTCTTTCGTTGTAAAGCAAGCACTGTTTCCGAGCAGTGTGTTTGGGGTTGCTCAAAGCGTTTCTGAGTTGTTTGTACTCAAGCTTAGTTTCAGAGTTAGGAGTGGAGTACTCGCTGTCTGTTCTTTTTCTGTTTAAATACCGCCCTGACCCCAGCACGGCTCCGTAAAGTGCTTCCTCTTCTTCTTCTTCTTCTTGAGACAAGTTGCCTTCTCCTAGTTCGGCTGCTACTTTAAGTGCTTCTTTGCGCTGGGCTTCTGACAGTTCTTCTGGGTTCACTTTGCGAGTTGTGTATAAGCTTTCGTCAAAAGTGCTTTCTACTCCAAACTTTTCTTTGTTCACTGTGAACTGGTCCCATTTGACTGGAACACTGAGGTCGATTTCCTCAATTTCAGAGGAACCTTCCCACTGTACAAGTTCCTTCTGTTTGGTTTTGCGCTTTTTTGAGATTTGCTGGTCTGTCAGGAAAGTCCGGTGGCCGATTACAGTAGCTTTGGTTTGGACATTGACCACATCTTGGAAGCTTAGTTTCAAGTTCCCTAGAGACTTCTTGTCCATTGTGCAGTCGTAAGCTACTAATCCTTCTTCTGAAAAGGAATAAACTACTCCGTTTAGGGTTTTGTTGTCAGTAGTTTTGATTTGGCACCTTTTGCCAACTACGTTCATAATGGAAAAAACTGTGCGTCTTTTGGGCAGGTCTTTGCTGAAGGAGTCTTTTCTTTTGGATTTCACAGGCAATTCCATTTTCAAATATATGACCCTTAATTATGCTAAGTAAATTCTTTGTGTTCACTCCAGCACTCAAGGCACTCCTCCAGTGACTTAGTAAGTAAGTCACTTCGGCAGTGGTTGGAAAGCAGGCTTCCTTTGTGGTCTATAAGCACTAAGTATGGAAGTCCGTCAACTTCGTAGTGTCTCACAAGGATGTCACGCAGAGCTTTTTCTTCATAAGGCACAGCTGCCCAAGGCATTTCGGAGTAGTACTGTCTAAAGTCTTCATGGCTTATGTCACAACTCACAAAAACTATTTCTAGGATTCTTTGGTGCTCGTTGCATCTGGTGTAAAAGTCCGCTAATTTGGGCGTGAACTCTTGAGAAGGAGGCGAGTAAACTCCTGAAAAGTAAAGAAGAACGTGTTTTGCTTCCAAAAGAAGCGAAGTGGGTACTTTTTGGTCTTTAAAAATTAAATCATTCCCGAGATACCTTTCCATTTTAGATATGACGCTTGTTACGTTTGCTTTGAACCTGAGTGCTTTCCCATTTTGGACGTGACACTTGTTACGGCTTCCAAGAGTCCGTTAGGATTTAGTAACTCAGTTATAGAATATTTTTTATTTAATTTAAAATCTCAACTTTTTACTTGTTTTTCATATTTAATCTGTTATGACCATCACCAATTAAACTTGCCCCAGTTTATTTCGCAATGCATAACCATAGCACCAGTTTGGTGCTTTAAAGTTTCTTGAGGATTCAAAGATATTATAAACGTTAGTAAGTAAAGTTAAATACTTAAAAGTCAATAATCATCGCAGGAAGAGCCTCTGATTCGTAGATACAGCTCGAAAAAGTATCGCTTGAAGTACTTTCCAAGTCAGTTGGAAGAGTATCAATGAGCTTAACTGCAGACATTGCCATCAGAATTATTTGAGGCTCGTACTGAACTGCTTTATCTACTTTCGAGGAGTGTTTGCTAGCAGTCAAGGAGTAGTTTTTCTTGTTTTTCAAAATCACTTTTTGGTGGTGGGACCTGCATTGCGCTGCAGTGCGGGTAACTACATACTCAGCAGTTTTCTTCCAGTCAAAGTTGTTTTGCATCGCTATTAAGTACTTGTGGTGCTCTTGGGCAGTCCACCTTCCACTTTTGGGTTCGTTGAGTTTGGACATTTATTTATTATGAGTAAGATCTTGTAGGATTTTTCATGTTTTTAATATTTTTAATGAATCTTTAATCGTAAACTATTTATATTACTTAGCTGAAGAGAAGCTAATGCTTCCGTTTCCTTCGTAGCTAAACATTGTGTAGTACTTCCTCATGAACTGGTCTCCAAGTATTATGGTGTTTTCAAGTTGAGGAGGCATGTCCATTCCCACGAACCCATTCATGCACTCTTTGTAGCCCAAAAACTCTACTTGCAAAACGTAGTCTTTCGGTTTAAGAGTGTAAGAAGTTCCTTGGATCATAATGTCTATTTCTGGAAGTTCTTCTAAGTTCTCACAGCTACTTTTTACTTCCCCAATCATTTCATTGATTTTCTCAATGAGCGGACTGTCTCCTACCAGTAAAGAAGTTCCGCTGTCTACAATGCCCCTGATTCCTCCCATGCCTAAAGGTGAGTTATTTACATGCACTTCATCCAAAGCAATCATCCAGTAAGTTTTAGAAATCAAAGGCACCTTTTGCCAGTCACCCTGTGAATGGGACTCTTCAAACCCGCCAATAGTGAGTTCGCTTCCTTTAGCTCCAGGTTCACTAGTCAAGTAAAAAGAAAAGCTTTTTGACTTGATTTTCCCTTGTTTGTAGGCAGAAATGATCACTGGAGGAATTCCATCCTCACTAATGGACTGCCAAGCCATGCCCATAATTCCGTCAAACCTCCCAAACACCCAAGAAAGTCCTGGCATCCAAGTCATCTCTCCAAAAGTTACGTTCTGCACTGCAATATCTCCTATAAGCACTCTGTCGTTAGACAAGTAACCTTTCACAGACCCTGACCCGTACTCCAAGTCCAAAGCCGTTCCGTTTTTCTGGTGTGTGTGGGACTTGTGGCTTCTGTATGTGTTGTGCAAGAAGCAAGCTGGACACCAACACTTTGAAGAAGGAACCCATAGGTTGGAGGAGCCTGTGTCAAAAATGACGTTGAAGTTCTGTGGAGGGGTTCCTATGCTGATGGGTCCGTAGTACTGGGTGTCCATGAAGTTGGTGATGGGAAGGTTAGTTGAAGTCAGGAAAGGCCTGACAGTGGAATAGTGGGACTTCTGTTCTTCTGGGGACTTTCTGACTTTAGAAACGGGCACTCTGATTTGTCCTAAAGCTGTGAAGAATATTGCGAGAGATATTAAAAATTTCATTATAGATTTAAGTAGGAATATTCTTAAATGATTAAACTTCATTACAAGAAAGATCTGTTGACACTTATGCGAGCTTTTTTAAAAGGACTTTTGAACTTTTTGGAAGGTCTTTTCTTAGTGCGCGCTACAGGCGTGTTGGACCTTACCTGCATTTCTTGTCTTTGAGGCTTTAAGTTAGACTTGGCCCTAGAAATCTTGGAGTTTCTTCGCTCGCCAACAACTGAGTTCCTTCCGGCAAAGAACCTTTGCTCTTTATGGGCTTGTGGAGTGTAAAAGTCCTCCTCAACTCTGCTTTTAACTGGTCTGTGGGGTCTTTTTTCTTTAGGCTTTTCAGGAGGTTGTTTGAGAGTTGACTTGGTTTCTTGGACTTCTTCAGCAGGTGACTTTTTTTCAGTTGACTTTTTAGAAGCTTCTTTGTTGGTTTGGTTGAATTCTTCCATTTGCACGTCTTCGGCGTAAGAAGTGTTTATTAGTTTGAAGACTAGTTCTTCTCGCTTAGTAATTGGGATGTCAGTTTCCACAAATATCTCGTTTAAGTTTGCCTTGCCGTCCTTAGCCATTTCTTCAAGTCTAAGTTTTATTTTGTTTGCTTGGGGTGTGCTTAGGTCTCCTACTTCTCTTAGCTTGTTGATTTTGCTTTTAAGTCCCAAAATGCTTTTTTGATCGGGAGGGCCTTCTTTTTCGTCGTCTTCGGAGTCTTCATAGGTAAAGGTAAAGTACTCAGGCAAAGGAGCTGCTAAAGGCGTGTTGGGTTCAGAGGACAACTTGTCGGGAGCTACATACTCGTAGTAAGTCCGGTTGGCTTCAGAAAGTAACTGCATGAGTTCTTTAGCGACGGTTTCGAGGGTATTTACAAGCATGTTGATATGTGAGTTCAAACGTTCTTCTTCAGTAGCGTCGTCTTCTAGGTTGTCTAGTTCGTTTTGGCTCTGCATAGTGTCTTTTTTAGAAGAAGCAGCTGAGTTCATTAAACTGGTGTTTAGGTTGATTTGGGGGTACTTTACATTTTCCTCAACTACGCTGTTTGGAACTAAGGGTTTAAGTATCCTCCTTACATCCAAGTCGAGGTTCTTCAAGTAGTCCACTAAACCTTCCCTGCACCTTTCTCGGTACTCACTGAGGATTTTGGACACCCTTAACTGAGTTTTGCCTATTGACTGCCCGTCTCGTTTAAGTCTTTCTTGGATGTGCACTAAGTGCATTTTCAAAGACTTGCAAAGTCTCTTCATCTTAGCCACGCCTTTGATTCCTTCAGTCATCCTTCCTGTGATTTCATGCAGCTGGGTGTCTTTTTCGTACAGGTCACTTGCGTACTTGGCAAATTCTTCAAACAACGAAATATCAATTGTGACTTTATTAGGTTGGTCCTATATAAAACTTACAGGCAGTGAGTCTAGTTCGGCAGAGTCTAGGATACGGATGAGTTCTCCGTGCATTTGGGTCATTTCTTTGTGGTGAGTTTTTAGAGTTTTTAAATCTGCCAAAGGACTAGGCATTTATTATGAAAAGGCATAGTGTGGACTTTGCAGGTGGGCACTCAACTGACTACGAGCCCCCCATGCCACAAAAAGAGTTTTTCAAGCAGTGCAAAGAGCTGCTTAAGGTTTCTAAAAGCAAGAGACAAACAACAACTGAAGAAATGCCTAGGCTTTCTAATTTCAGTGCTGAAAGAATTGACCAGAGAATTAATACTGAATTAGCCAGACGCAGAAGACAAGAAGAAGAAAACACAAAAACAGTTGAGTTTGAGGTAGAAGACAAGCCTTGGTTCATGGTCTTTGTACTGGGACTCCGAAAGTTAAAAGAAACCTTTGCAAACCAAGAAGAACTCAACGCTTTTTTGGAAAAAGAAGCCAAAACTAGTTCCGACAGACAGTTTTTAAAGGCTAAAAAACTTGTTTTTGAAGGAGAAACTGAAGAAGGATTTCAGTTGTTAAAAAAAATCAAAAGAACAAGTTACTCCGAACAAGTTAAACTTTGGTGGTGCAGTGTAGCTGTTAAAGGCAACCTTTTTGAACACGAACAAACTGAAACTAAGCAAATCATGAGTTGTTGTGGGTCTAGAAAAACCCAGTCCGAAAACTCAATTGCAACAATTTTTGACACTTTAAGTCAACTCAACTCACTAGAGAGCTATTGGGTTTTGCTAGAAATAGCTCTTAGAAACATTAAGTCCCAAACCGAACACCCTGAGTATTACGCAGCCAAAATCTTTAGTATTGAAAAGTACTACGGCTACTTAGCTTGGAGTCACTTAGCTTTTAACTCAAAGCAGTTCCAAAAAGCTATTGACATTCTTAAAGAAGTTACTTACTTCTACCCTGAAATGCCAGAAAGTTACTTAAAACTCTTTGAACACTACTACTACAAAGTAAAAGACTACGAACAAGCCCAAGACGTTGCTGCCCAAGCCTTTGTAAGAGTCAAAGACCACAAGTACCAAAGTTACTACAACTTGTTTTGCATATTTTACTCAAAAGCTTACTTTAAACTCACAAAATTCGACCAAGCCAACGAACTGCTTCTCCAAAAGTTCATTAAGCACCCTTCTTACAAACTATGTTTGTACCACTTCGGAAGGTTCGTGCTTAAGTCTAACAATACCCAACTTTTAGGAAGTGCTTTAGGCGCACTTGAAGAGTACCTTAAGTACGGCTCTAAAAGTGCCCACTACTGGATTGCCAAGGGGTACTTTAAGTGCAGACTTTACTCTAAAGGAATCAAGCACTTGAAAAAAGCACTTAAAACTGCAGACGAACTTAAGCAAAAAGAGATCCAGCAAACACTAAGCAATTACTCCAAAGTTGTCACTGCACTAGAATGCACCAAAAACCAAACCTCCAAAAGCTACAAAGAAAACTGCGAAGAAGTCAAAGAACTAGACAAAGTTAAAGGAGAAATCTTGTTTTGCAGAATGCTCATTAAAGAAAACAAACAAACCCAAGCTTTTCAAAAACTAAGGGAACTCTCTGAGCTAACCAAGTACAGGGTCGAGGTTTACTTTGAGTTATTTAAACTCCTCAAAAACTACCCTTACGCCGAAACCAACACCTTAATCAAAGAAATGCTAGTTAAGGCAATGCACCCCAAAGTGACTCCTTCGAAGTGGGTTAAGTGCGTGATACTTTACTCCAAGTTGATATCTGAAACTCGGCCTTCAAAAGCAATAAGGGCTTTAAAGTACATAGGGAAACTCTACCCAGCAAGCAACCTGCCTTACGTCAACTGCATCCACAACGCTAGTTTGCTAGTTAACTTAGACAACTCAGGAGTAGAAGCCCTTAGTTCTGGGTGCTACTCCTACTCGTGCGAAGTGTGTTCTCCTGAAGACGAAGAAGCAGCACCCAAACCTGACAACGTTCTTCACAGTGGCTACGTCATAGGGTCGCTGCCTGACCTGTACTCGTTTAAAAAAGTAGACATTTTGCAAGTAGAACACAGCATTAACTCTATAGACAGTGACTTAGTTGTAATCTACGAAGAAAAGAAGGTTGAGTTCAGTGTTTGTGGAGACTGCAAGTTCCTTTACCTGATTGGAAAGATATCAGCGAACTACGGAGTGAAACTAGAAGACGGAATATGTGCAATTGAAGACTTTTTGAAAATCAAACCCCAAACTAGCAACCCCAAACTCTTAGTAAAAGCTAAGTTCTGGAGAGCCAAGATCCTGGAAAAGCTTTGCAAAGTCGACAAAGCAAAAGAAATCTTGTACGAAATAACTCCTCAACTCCAAGAACTAGACCTCCTTTACCTAATAAACGAAAGTAATAATTAGTAAAGATGGACTCAGAAGTGCAGGGAAAACTTCCACAAAAAAACAGCCAACCAGACATTAAAAGGTTCATCACTCGAATGCATAACCGCATAGACAACGTGAAGTCAGGAATGTCCGAAACCCACCAGTCTTATAAACAACTGCAGTCCAGCTTAAAATCAATGGAAACCCAAAACAAAGACGAAACAGACGAAATTCATACTAAGATCCTTGAAGATGTACAAAACCTAGAAGTACAACTTAGGCAAATTCAAGAAGAAAGCAAAAGTGATGTTAGCTTTTTAAAACAGCAAATAGGAACTGGAACTCAAGAGTTCATGAAGATGGAGCAAGACGTGTTGCTATTAGGTTCTCGAGTTAAAGAGATCGAAAGCCTGATTGGTGCAGAACTTACTCTGCCAGACAGTGACCAAGACTAAACTTAATCTTTGAGTTACATTAGAGTGGGTTTGAAGTAGGGGGTTTTGGGTTCAATTTCTTTGAGTTTGCGCCAGTACTCTTCAATGAACTTTTCGCTGTCACTTTCTTCTTCACACTGAGTGCCTTTAGTGACTCCGACATTGTAGCCAAACTGCTTGTAAGGTTCAATGTCAAAGTTCTTTAGAGGAAAAGGTGTGTTGGACTTGAGTTTCTGCTTGAAGTCAACAGGGGTTTGTTTTTTCGAAGGTTTGGGTTCGTAAATAGACTTCCTTTTTCGGTATAGTGAATTTTTAGGCTTTTGGATGTTAGGAGTGATGCTTGGAAGTTTGACCCTGTCTTTGTTTCTAAAAGTTGTGTCTATGTTGAACAAGTAAGAAGTGTCTAGAAACATTATGCTTTGTTCATCCAGACTGTTGGAATTCTTTTTGGTTTTTCTTTTCTTCTTGTAAGCTTTGTGGGGCGAAACACTAGGAGAAGTAAGCCCTTTAACGTGAATGTCAAGTGGAATGTCCTGGTCTTTGTTTACTAGGTTTATTGAAGGCATGATGTAGTTGGAAACCATTGGACTTTCGTCTCTGTAATTATTACTGTAGTTGAGTCCTGTTACTTCTAAGTCCGGGTTTAGTTCTTTGGTTGGCTTTAAAAACTGCTTTTTCAAAATCATTTATTTACTCTAAGTGTTTAACACTAAGTAGATCCAAGGTTAATACTTATTCCGAACTTCTGCTCTTGCTTGAAAAAGTCGGTCTCGGCGTGCAAGCCCATTTTGAAGAAGGGGTTTATGTAGTGCTGCAAGTAGCTGGAAACTGTTCCAGTGCCAGTAATTTGGGCTAGGAACCTTGCCCGCATAAAACGCACACACACTCCTCCAACGAACTGCAAGTCTCTGCTTTGTCCGTTGTAAACTAGCTCAGTTGAGTAAGTAATGTTAGGGTTGCCCTTAATAGTAGCTCCCAAGTGTATTAACTTCTGTGCTGCCATGTACTGCGCAAACATTGTGGTGTCTCCCAATATGTACTTTCCTCCGTAACTCATATCTACTATTTGTCTGGGCTTGCGCATGTTCATAATTTCAAACCCAAACACTAAGTTCTTAGTCACGCTTTGCATGTAGTTCAGAAAGAGCATTTCAAGGCCTGCACTTACCTTCATTCCAGCTACGAAGTCGTTGCCCAAGTAGTCAGCTTCAAGCATGACTTGAGACTCCCTGGGTTCGAAGCTCATGTAGTTGGCCGAAAGCCGGGACTCAATGTTTTCATTGACTTTGTAAATAGTTTTGATGTCTTGTCTTCCCTGACTAGGCGAAAAACGTGCCATCAAAAAAGGGTTGGGCGACACGAAGTCGTAAGCATTGCCCATCTTTCCTCCTGCGTACATGAAAGTAATATCGTAAGACCCACCTTGGCCGTGTGGAAGTGTCCAGGAGTTCATGAGTTGGAGTCTTTGGGAGAGTCCAGCGCCGAACTCTATCTTCACGCCTTCAACGGGTTCGATCATAGTTGCGATTCTCAAAGGCTGGAGCAGCATTTCGAAGGAAGGAGGTCTTAAAGGAAACTTCTTTTGGAGTTCGAGTTGGGCGGGGTTTTCCGACTCGTCGAAAATAATAGGTTCTTCTTGTTGTTTTTTTTCTGGTGAGTCTGGAGTTGGCACTGCACAGTCTCCGTAGCCAAACAAGAATGCTTTTATGGAATTTAGCGAGGACATTTATACCGCAGATATGCAAGTTAAAAAATTCTAACTAACTCTTGATGACTTGCTTTGTGTGTTACTAAACTAAACTAGTGGCATTTGGGTTAGTTGGAATGCTTAGAAAGGCCAAAAGCAAAAACCAACCTGCACAAAAAAGTGCGGATTGTGAGGCTCGAACTCACGACCTTCAGATTATGAGACTGACGCTCTACCGACTGAGCCAAACCCGCTCTGGTATTTAGTTTGTAAACAACTATTTATACACTAACTAGGTTCTTTTGACCAAATTCTGACTTTCAATATAAATGGCTCGGCTTACTAGGCTTTTCAGTTCGGTGGCTCCTAAAGGAATTCCTGTTTACGAAGCAAAAGAATTCAGCCACCTCAGTGCTGTTGAAAAAGACTTTTTAAAACAAGCTCCACTGACCCTCAAAGACAAGTACTACCAGTTCCTTCCTTTTTACCTTGAATCAAAACTAACCACTGTCAACAAGCGCTTCATACTCAAAATGGAACTCTACGCAGAAACCGAGCAGATGCAAATAACTTGTTTGGAACTTGGCAAACTCTTCACCAAAACAATTCCTCTCGAAAACATAGTCCCAGTGACTCCTGAAGAGTTTGAAGTTGCCCACACACTCGGCAAAATGATCCAGCCTCCTGAGTTCGTAGACCTAGAAATGGTTTACCTCAACAAGCCTGAACAAGAGTTTTTGGTGTTTGATAAAACAGGAGAGTGGAAAGAAGAAGGCGTCAACCACGAAGCTTTGAGTATGGAAAAAAGATTCGCAGAGCATAAGTGGCTGGACTTCACTAGTGGACCCAAAGCAGACCTGAATGGAGGTAATGTTTATACCCTTTATTAACTAAACTTTTACAGGTTACCTAATAGATGTTTTGCAAGTAGGGCAGCAAGCTTTTTGTTTGAGCCACTTGTCCACACAAGGACTGTGGAAACTATGCGAGCATGGCAGTATAGTAAACTTGTCCCCCTTAGCTACATCTTCCATGCAAATACAGCAATTGAATTTTTCAGAAGCTTCGACGTGCGGAAGTGTATTAATGAATTCAGCCGAAGCTCCGTTTTGGGCAGGTTCTTCCAAGAACTCTAGGTCTTCAATGACGCCTTGAGTCTCTAGTTCGTAAGCGTACTGCAAAGCAAGCATTTGCAGGTAGTTGGAAGAGTTCCGGCGGCGTTGGCTGTAAACTAAAAACGCTAGTCTTATCACAGACAACAGGAAGGCTGACAATAACCACCCCCAAATAACAGTGCTGATTTCTAAAGTTTCTCCCAAAGAGAGGCTCAGAAATACCAGTGAGCAAAAGATGTAAGAAGTTGTAAAGTGCTCTACACCTACCAAATAGCAAACCTTCTTTAAGCATTGTTTAACTCCCATTATAATATTTTATAAGTATTATCCGTAGAGGCTTAACTAAATATGCATCAGATTGAACTTAGTCTTCATTATCTGACAGGGATAACAATCATCACACATTTTATTTTTATAAAAATGATTGCCTGAGCACTTTACATGTTCAACTTAACCTAATAAATTGGTGAAGTAATCACAAACAATATGTCCACTCCTATCAAACAGTCAGACAGTCCTAACTCTTGGCATTCTTTTTCTAGTCCTGACAAAAACACTTCTCCACCCAAACTAGACCCAAGCTTTGCGTCAATACTCCTAGAAAAAGAAATGACTCTCGAAAGCAGCCCTTCCTCAGAACTAGTCAATGAAATCATCGAACTCTACACTCAAGCCATAGAATTCTACGAATACAGAAAAGACCCTAAGTACCTGGACTACCAAAACAGAATGCACCAAATGCTCGTAAAACCCCAGGTACTTTCAAGTCTTTCCCAACCCAAAACTCCCGCCCGGTCTCCAGAAGAATCACCTACTTCTTACGAAGAGAAAGTCAGGGCCCGCAAACAAGAAACTGAGTCTTTTAAAATCACCCTCTACAGTGGACTTAACAAGCACGAGGCCCCCAAAACTTCCCACTCCACTCAACGAATAATGCAACGTAATAAAAACCGCACCAAAGAAGTAGTCAGAAGAACCATGGTAGACTTTAAGTCCCAGGACTCTGCTTTGGAAAGGCGCCTTGCTTCACGCAAGCAAAAAAAACTAACTAGAAGTATGGCTTTAAGTACCAATACTTCTTTTGTGGACAACAGAATGTTTGACTGCAACTTGTCTGATATTGACGAGGAAATTGGAATGGACAGTCCTAGCAACAACAGCAGAGACGTTTCAGGTAACTTGGACGCTTTGGAAAAAGGTTTAGAGCAGATTATGGAAGCTGTTTACAACGAAAAATCCCAGAAAATCACCCAAATAAAGGTGAACTACCAAAGTCAGTTCAATGAGTTAGAAAGCCAAGGAGACTTTGGGAAAATGATCATAGAGAAAATGAAAGCCCAGATGAACCAAGAAATCGAAGAAGTAACTAAAGAGTTAAACAAAAAACGTAGTGAGCAAATAAACCAACTCAAGCAGCTATACAAATACTAACCAATTTAAACTAAACTTTAATTTAAAAGCTTACATTTTTATGAGAAATAAAGTAGTTCTGTTGTCTAAGTCTAGACAAGACACTTCACAGTCTCCTCCTAAAAGCAACTTACCCTACTCACTCAGATTCCACTTTTCAAACCAAAAAAACCACTCCAAACCACGAGAAGACGTTAAGCTGTCAAATACACCTTTGCTGTTAAACAAGCCCACTAACTTCGGCTACGAAAGAAGGTGGTTCTTTCCTGGGAAAAAACTAGTGGCTTTAAGGAACAGCTACAGAACTAAAGTCAACAAAAGCCTTATGCAAAGCAGCTCTGTCAACAAAAAGCTTCTGCAAAGCAGTTCATTGAAGCAACCCAAAGCTTTTAACTCAATCAGCAGCGTTTTAAGAGCTAGCACCCAGCGTAAGCACTCTATATACGAGTCCAGTCCTCACAAAATAGACCGAAACAACTCAGTCAGTTCTCAAGACAGGTACCAACTCAACTCACACAAAGACCAAAACAAAAGCTTAGATCTAATACAGCCTTCAGGAGGCAAAGTCCAGTTTGCAAGGCACCCTAAAAACCTAAGCTTCCAGGATTACTGTGAAGCCAAAAAGCAAGTTAAGTTCTCTGCCCTTGAAAGGTTTAAAAAAAGAAATGTTTCTTTTGAAGCGTGTAGAGTCCAAAGCATCCTGAAAGAGCCTGAAAAAAAGACTCAGAGTCTGCAGACCGAAGAGGACACAAAAGGCCCTGTAAATGTGTTGTACGTTGACGCATGGACTAATTAGCTAAATTTACTTAAAGGCAAAATAGGCAGTTTTTTCTTGAAGTGTTTTTTGTACAAGCAAACCAGAACTACAAACAAAGGAATCACTACAAAGTAAACAGAAACTCCCCAGTTTTTTTTTTCAAACAAAAGTTTTCTGTCACTGTGGGAAGTTCTTTTTTCATCAGAAATAGATTCAAGAGACAGAATGCAAGCTAAAACAACTACTATGCACGTAGAAAAAGTAGTGAATGTTTTGTTGCCTGTCATTTGTTTTTGTTGTCTAGTTTCGAGGACTATTCTTCTGCAGCGTTCTATATTTTCTCTGAGTACTTTGTTTTCAGCTTTGAGTTTTTCATTTTCTTGTTGGAACTGACTGATTGAGTCCGCCAAGTGGGATATTTCAAGTTTTTTAGTTTTAAAGAGTTTTTGCGGTATTTTGCGGGGCTTGATATTTAGTTCAAATGTGCACTTTGAGTCCATCTTATATATTAGGCTTTGTAGAATTAATTATTAGATTGTTTGATAATCCTTCTTATGGCTGCTTCTCCTTGGTACCTGCTGCGTATGTAGTTGAATGCTGAGTCATAACAGGGTTCAGAGGACTTTTCTAGGTCTTTGTCCATGCTCGAAGTTGAAATGCTTTGAATTGCTTGAAATAACTCAGGGTTTACTTGGCCTTCGAGTTGTTTGAGTAAGTATTGCTTGTTGTTTTCTCTGAACTTTTTAACAACTTTTTCAACTTTGAATTTGTAGGTTACTTTAGAGTTCCTGTAGTTCATAAGCTTCAAGTTAAGTAAGTTAGTGTTGATGTCCGTGCGGCAGTTAATTTGCTGCTTGTTGAGTAACTTAAATTTGGGGTTTGTGTACAAGCATAGTCTGCAGATTGGTCTCTGCAGTAAAGGGCACCTATAATAGTTGTCTTGGCTAGGCAGGGTCTTGCACCCAATGCAGTAGTTGGTGTAGAGTTCCATATAAGTGTGCTTCCAAGTGCTTTGCACAGGTTGAGTTCCATAGTCCCTTAAAGTGCAGCACCTCCATAGTTCTTCTTCCCAGGATACTTGGTAGAAGTCTTTGTTCACTGAGTTCACTTTAAGTATGTCTTTGACTTTCAAAAACTTAAATATTTCCAGTAAGGTTCGCCTCCATTTAGAGGGTTTTGAGTTTATGGTTTTGATTGGGTTAAGTTCAATAGGTTTGTCTATAGGTAAGTACTTCGAGTTCCAGTTATCCAACCACTCTTTGAACTCAGGGTACCTTTCACTAGGAAGTTTGATTGTTATGTGCTTTTCAGAAATTCCTTGTTTCAGTCTAGGTTTGAAGCAGCCCAAATGAAAATACAAGTCATTTGAGTAGTACCTGGGTATTCTAATACGTATAGTGTCTTTTTTTATGTGACTCCCACAGGCAGAGCATTCCAAAACTTTAAAAGCCAACTGAACAGTGAACCTATTTACGTTCATTTACAATACTTAGACCTATTTGCTAAATTGTTTTGGAAATGAAAAGGTTTCCCGCTTCCAGAAACCCCAAACTGCCTTTTAAAGACTTCAATTCAAACCTTCGGTGTGAAAACTGCAAAAAAACCGGACATTCTATGTTTGCTTGCAAGTCCCTAAATAACACCCTGTGTGTGAACTGTGGCAAGTCACACCTTTACATTTGTCCTCTTTCAGTTTGTAAAGGATGCGGAGGCATAGGACACTCAGGTAAATCTTGCAAAAAACAAGGAGTTAACTGCTTAAATTGCAACAAACAAGGGCACTCCTCCGAAAATTGTTTACTAAGAACAGCTCCTGTAGAAACTGAACTTGTTAAGTGCGTTAAGTGTTTAAGGTTCGGGTGCTGCCCTTAATTAATTATTCTTCTGGCACTCTTCTTTGTATGTAAACGGTGCCTTCGCCCCAACTCATTTGCTTTCTAACGCTTTCTAAGACCTGCCACTTGTTAGAAGGGAACTCTTTTGTCATAGATAAAGCAATAGTTCCTACTGGAACTTCTTTTTCAGCTATTTGTTTCATCATCTCGTGGCTGTAGCAAGTAGAGTTCGCAAATATAAACGAAGCGTCAGTCCAGTCTACTTCAAACATGTCCCCTAAGATCATGTTTACTTTGGGAGCACTGCTCCAAACTTGGGGGTTCTCAGCAACTGCTTTGGGAAATTTGGCATCGTACTTTTCTTTCACCTGACAAGAAATTCCGTGCAAACCTGACAAGAGTTCTATCCCTCTGCACTCTTCAAAAGGGTGTAGAAGGGCCCCAGTAACCACTCCTTTGCCTGTTCCTGAACCTAAGTCGTAAAAAACTCCTCCTTCAGGAATCACGGCATAGCGCTTTTTGATGGTTTGGAAGACTTCACCTATAGACACAAAGTCCAGTTCCCCATAAGTAAGGGTGCTGTCTGGAACGTCTAGGTCAATTCTTTCCTGTCTTTCTTTGCGAGAAGCGTCTTTTCCTAGGGATACAGGGAACTCACTAGTTATTTCCTGGAAAACTTCGTGTTTTTTTTGAAGGGTTTCTCTTTCTTCGTCTGTTGGTTGGTAGGGCTCGTCTTTGCGGTAATTTTGAAATATGTAAGAAGAAAGATCTTCTTCCATTTTTATTATGAACTACTTGTTCTAGATCATTGTTCGATTTAACAAGTAAACACTAAAAACCATTTATAAATGCAAAAGTCCCTTTTGGTGTTTGGAGGAAACGGGTTCGTAGGCTCCCATATATGCAAGTACGCTGTTCAGCAAGGCATAAAGGTTTACTCAGTTTCGCGTTCTGGAAAACCTAAGCAACCCGAAAGAGTCCTTCAAGAAGTGGAGTATTTAAAAGGAAACGCACTTGACCAGTCTTCTTATTCAGAAATCATTCCGCAAGTGGACGCAGTAGTTCACTCGATTGGAGTTCTTATAGACTCACGGACTCCTTTGAACATCATCAACAAGTACGAAGGCAGCTACGAACAAATGAACCGAGACACTGCACTTAGAATCTGCGAACTCATCCACGGCCAAAACAAAACCTTCGTGTACATGAGTGCAGAAAGAGGAATGTTCTTCTCGCCTAGGTACTTGTCTACAAAGCGCGAAGTCGAAACCTACTTAGCCCAAAACCAAAACCAGATTCCTAGTTGTGTAGTGCGTCCTGGGTTTGTGGCTTCTAAAGAACAAACAGACAAACGAGTATTAGGGATGCTAATCGACACTTTGTGGAAGCAAGACGCTTTGTACCAAAAGTTAGGTTTGAGTAAGTTCTCTGAAACTTTTGTGCCCAGCAGGAGTTTAGACGTCAACGTGATTGCTAAAGCTGCTGTACTCGGAGCTTTCAACCCTGAATTCAGAGGCAGAACCCTTGATGTAAATGACATTGAAAGAGCTGCACAAGAGTACCAGTCAGTGTTCTAAGTGTAATTGACTGATTTTACTTCATATTAGTTAGGGTCAGTATAATAAAAATGCAAAGATCTTTGTTAGTGTTTGGCGGCACTGGATTCTTGGGTTCTAGAATTTGTAAATACGCAGCTGACCAAGGGTTGTCTGTCATTTCCATTTCGCCTTCAGGTCTTCCTAAAGACTCCAAAAGGCAGCACGACTCAGTGCAGTACATGAAGGGTGACGCTATGGATCACTCAACTTACTCGCACTTAATTCCAGAAGTGACTTCAGTGATCCACTCAATAGGAACTTTGCTTGACTCACGCACTCCACTGAACATCAACAACACCTACAAAGGCAGCTACGAGCACCTAAACAGAGACTCAGCTTTGAGGATCTGTGAAGCTCTAGAAGGAAAAGACAAGACGTTCGTGTACTTAAGTGCTCAAAGAGGTCTTTTCTTCTCTCCAAGGTACCTTTCTACTAAAAGAGATGTGGAAGACTACCTTTCTAAAAACCGAGAAAAAGTCCCTAGTTGCGTTGTAAGACCTGGCTTCATGTACAGCAATGACTGCATGCTTATGAAAACTGTTGCTTCTGTCATCGACTTGTCAAACATGAAAGACGGCATTCTGCAAGGTCTAGGCTTAGGCAAGTTATCTGAAACCTTTGTGCCCAGCAAAAGCTTAGATGTAGATTTGGTTGCCAAGGTAGCTGTGCTAGGGGCCCTGCAACCTGAGTTAAGGGGAGCCACTCTTGACGTAGCTGACATTGAAAGAACTGCTCAGGAGTACCATTCTGTTGTTTAAGGATTAACTTTATATACAGTTTTTACTAATTCTATCTACAATAGAAATAACTTTTTTGAGGTTTTGAGTTACTTGGCTTTTTCCTTCGTAAAAATCGTTTAAAATGCCCTGCAAGTCAGTTTGGATGCTTTGTATAGCTTCCAAACAGTCAAAGTTTTCTTCTGTATAGTCTTTTTGGACTTGAACGGGGGGTTTGATCGTTCTTGGAATGAACCCTATCGAGTCAGGTGACATTTTGCATGTAAGAGTCTTGGAATCGCATACACTGTCGGGAGGACAACAGCCACTGCCACACAGCACTCCAAAGTCTCCTTGGCAAGACACCTGGTCTTTAATTTGGTAGCATGTTCCCAAACAGCACTGTCCGTCTATTTTGCAGCTTTCTATTGAAGCAATCAATAGAGTCACTAAGAGACTAGTTTTCATTTATATCAGAATTATTACTTATAGGTGTCTTTAACCCAGTGCTTAGTGTGGTCCACAGAAAACTTTCTGCACAAGTACCACTCTGTAAGTTGCTTTTTGCACTTTGCACCAGTTTCACTGTCGTTTTGAGTGCAGTCTTTAAGAGCTCTGCCTTCTTGGAAGCATTTAGTTTGGCTTACACAGTCTACCATGTCTCTAGCAGGGTCGTGACAAGTTTTGTTTACACTTTCTGTTGTTTTCCCGGTTTTAAGAAAGTTGTTCACCTTTTCCCAAAAATTTTCCATTATAAGTTAATTACTACCAAGCATCAATGCCTTTCTCTTGACATAAGTTTATCAGGGACTCCAAAGGAAGCTTGGATGTGCCTACACTAGCGTCCTTTTTGGCTGGTCTTCGATCTCTTGGCGCACTGATGTCTTTTTTAGGTAGTCTTGTGCTGCTTACTGTTCTTCTAGTGTTTTCTTTGGGTTTGATTTGATCGGAGTGAAAGGTACTTTGTCTGCTTAAGTTGCATTCATTCTGCATAGTTTTGTATATCTGGTGCTTGCTTCCTTTTATTTGGATAAAGTTGGACTTTTCTGGGTCAGTTTGGGATTCACTAATTTTCCCCAATGAAAAATGGGATCTTCTCCTAGGTTTGATTTCTTTTGTAGAGGTTTTTCTCAAGTTGCTTTTAAGTAGAGCAGTTTGAAACTTTTCTAGGTCGTTTTGTTGTTTACTAATTTTCGCCAACGAAAGATTAGACCTTCTCCTAAGTCTGGTTTCTTTTAGGTTAATGGTGTTTCCTTTCAAGTTGCTTTTAAGCAAAGCATTTCGGAACTTTCTAAGGGCAGAGTCGAATTCTGAGTTAAGGTGAACTTTAACAGGTAATTCAGAGTTTCTCCCAGAGCTCCTCCCAAGATGCTTGTATTTCAGTATGTTTTCAAAAGTCCTCAAAAACTTTTTTCCTGGCTCTGGTGACTTAGTTGCTTGTTGTTGGAGACTTTGGTATTTCTTCATTTATTTAATTAATTCAGTTAGACTTATACTTTTTACTAAAGGCTTTTTTAAGGTCTTTGGAAGTGTTGTAAAGCGCAAACACTGTTGCTATTCCACTGTTCACCAAGCAAGGAAACCCTATCGTCACACTTACAAACAACCCGTTTGAGTCAAAGTAGTTCTGACTAGCAATAGTTTGCCAGTGACTACCTAAGTACTGGTTGATACTAGTGAGTTGGAAGCAAATCAAAAGCTGCAAACTTGTCAAACTAGTCACTAGTTTTCCTTGTCTAAAACAAACTACTAACACCAGCACTGCTAAATGATAAGCAAAAATACACACTACCAAGGGCTCTTTTACGTCTACAGCTGTGAAAAAAGCTTCGAAGTGCTCTGTCAATGTTTGGGGATTAGGTGCTTCGAACCTAGGCATTTATTATATACAATTAATTAATGTAAGAGTTGACTACTCTTAGTATATTTTGGGGTGTGGAGGGCTTAAGAATGTAAGAAACCATTCCTGACTCAAAGCACCTCATTATGTCTCTTTCACTGTTGTAACCTGTGTAGCCTACTATGTTAGGCAATTTATTGATTCTTCCTTGCACATAGTAAGAGTTTATGGTCTTCGAAGCCTCCCACCCGTTCATACCTGGCATGTCGCAGTCCATTATAACCAAGTTAAAGGCTTTATTTTCTGAGTCATATTTCTGTACTTGTTCAACTGCTTCTTTGCCCCACTTGGCTTCTGAACAAAAGAACCCTTGGTTACTAAGGATCTCGACTAAGATTGACCTGTTGAATTCGTTGTCTTCAGCCACAAGGACTTTTTTAGACCTATAACTTCCGGGGCAAAACATCTCTATAGAAGAAGGAATAACTATTGGACTGGTTTCTTCAGGTTCGTTAGGAAGAGGATGCTGATCAAGCTCCTCTATTCTAGGCTGGGCTTCGTAAATCTGAACTTGAAAACTAAAAGCGGATCCTTTTCCTACAGTAGAAAAAGCTTTAATTGTTTCTCCACCTAGTTCTTGTGAAAGTATGTTTGAAATATGAAGGCCTAAACCTACACCCTCAGGGTTGAAATACCTGCTTCTGTTTGACTCAAATGCACCAAAAATCAAGCTGAGTCTACTTGGAGCTATTCCAATTCCTGAGTCGCTAACTAAAACTTCCATTTTGCCTTTGCTGTTTGCAGTAGCTATCAATTCAATTTTGCCTTTAAGTGTAAACTTCAAGGCATTTGAAAGCAAGTTAAGAATAACTTGACTAAGCCTTAAGGGGTCTGTAAAGATTGAATTCGGCAAAGAGTCGTCCATTCTAAGATTGAAGCTAAGCCCCTTTTTGGACACTTGCGTTTCCATAAGCTTGTAACAGTTTTCCAGGAGTTCCCTAGTTCTGCAGTACTTCTTCACTATAGAAAAGGCCCCAGCCAGTATTCTTGAGTAGTCCAGTAAGTCGTTTACTAAAAAGTTCAGTAAGTTTGAAGAAGTTTTAATTACTTTGACCTTTTCAGCAACCTCTTCTTCAGGGTTTGTCTCTAGAATCATCTCAGCTAAACATGAAATAGCGTTGCTGGGGTTCCGGATTTCGTGGGAAACCGTTCTGATAAGTACGTCTTTAAGTCTGTTTTCAGAGGCATTTCTTTCAGACTCTAGAATGTAGTCGATGTTTCTGCTTATCACAAGCAAGTATGACTCACTGTTTATGTCCATTTTTTGAACTTTCCATTCTACTTCTGAGTCATTTATCATAGTAATTCCTACTGAGATGTCTGAGCCTGCTTCAATTCCGAAGCATCCTTTAATCTCATGAACCAATCGGTTAGAGTTGCTCATCCTAGTGTATTTTTTGCCTTCTGAAAACTCCAGAGTTTCTATTACATCTGTTATGCTTCCACCTAAAAGGTTCAGAATTTTCTCATTGTAAGACTTAACTTTAACCTCGGAGTCGAAAATAAGAATTCCATCTGGAAAGTTTTGAATCAGCAGTCTAAGCTGTTCCTTGGTGTTTCCAAGTTTTTCAGCTTTTCTAGAGTACGCACTTATCAATGTTTCTTTTGTAAGCTTTGCTAACCAGTTGAAGACCAGTAAAGTGAACACAGCACAGTAAGGAGTGAGCAGAGTCACAGACTTGATTTCCTTTGTAAAGAATTTGTGTAGGTACCATTGATAAACGAACTTTACCAACAGCACCTGGGATACTAAAGTGGACTTAGCTAAGTCCAGTTGGTAGGTCTTAATAAAGCTAAAAGAAAAGAGTACCAGAATTGAGGAGTGTTCTGAAAGGTAAGAACTCAGCATTTGCAGACAAGCTAAGTTAACTAGTTCGCTTAAGAAGAAAGGAAGAAGTCTGGACTCGTAAAAAGCCCCTAAGTTGAAGTACTTTACAACAAAAAGCGTGATCCCTGCGTAACAAGGTAAAAAAAGCTCAAAGGGGTGCTCCATAAGGTTTTGGTTGGTAAAAGCAACAAACACTAAGTACACTGCGCAGTAAAAAACACAAAGTATCGATACAAAAAGTTTTAGGTTGGTCAGTACTAAGGAGTACTCTCTTGACCTCCAGTCAAAAGGAATATGCTGCATTTTTATTACTTATGAAAATTCTTTTACTTAGCTTTTTATACTTAAAAGAACCCTTTACAATTAGCCGAGTTGCACAAACACCTTTTGTAATTCACATTTTCTCTGTAACAAAAAGTAATTTCTTCTTCAGGTACTATATCTCTTTTGGAAAATAAACAAATCCTTGGCAAAACAGAATCCACCCTCACAAGCACAACTTCACAATTAGGGTCGCAACTGTGATTGACGAATCTAGCTACGTTCCCGTAGTACTCTGCGTTTATTGTTGTGATAAAGGTTCTGCTGGGAGTGTTTTCTTTTGTCTGGAACACATAGTCGCCCTCAGTGTCTGGACTCACTACTTCTCCACAGTATTCTGTTACAAACTTCCCTTTTGGGATGCTTTGGGCTGCCAGTACTCCTAGTCCTTTTAGTCCACATTTAGCAATTCTAAGAGCACTGGGTATTTGTTGAGTAACTCTGTGTGGACATACTTGGCAAGCACAGTTAGAGTTGCACTCTATAATAGGAGAGTTAACTTTTTCCTGAAAAATAACACCACTCTGGTAAACTTTCCCGTACCTTAAAATGCAAGGACAGGTGTCTTGGCATTCATTGCAGTTGCAGCTAATAGACTCGTCTAAAAGGTATTTTTGGGAGTTCTTTAAGATATTTGATAATATTGGTACATACATTATGAGTAACTCAAGAAAAATCTCTTCAAAATCTAAGTCTGGAGTTTTGAAGTTGTCACTAACAGAAGACGAAGAAGTTGCGAAAGAACAACAGAACCTGCTTTTGGAGTCTGAGTTTTACTGGAAAAAGGTGCCTGAGGAGTTCAAAAAGATCCTAACAAAACACCAAGCTGTAAAGGCGCTTGTAGGGGACGACAAAGCTTTAGAAGAGTTCGCCAAGGAATCCTCAGGCGAAGGTTTGGAAGAACTACTGGCTAACCAACTAGAAGCTGGAAACCTTTTAGTTTCGCTAGCTGATCCCACTTGTCTGATATTTTACTTAGAGAACCGAAGCTTGAAACTAAAAGTTGACCTCAAAAAACTGTACAAAGATTTATCTGAGCAGTTCAAAAAGCAAACCAAAGAAAAGTACTATGAAGAAAAACCAACCGAAAGTTTTTCAGACTACGACAAGTTTATGTTTGGCTTAGAAGCTGGGGAACTCCTAAATAGTTACTACAGTATCCCTTCCGAAGAGTTTGAGCAAGTGGTTTACTTAAAGCACCAAAACTTCAATATGTTTTACAAATTTGAGTCTAAAAAAGAGATGAAAAGCTGGGTAACTAGCTTCCAGTGCTTAATTAAGTGCACGAACAAAAACTACAGAGGAAAATCAGCAGAACTCCCAGAAAAAGTTAAGTCATTTTTAGAAGAAATAGGAGTAACTCCTAAAAGTCGGCTAAAGGCTATTCCTCAGAACTCCAAACTCCTGCTCTTCATCAAAGACAACGACCAAGACTCTGAGTTCTGGAGGGACTTTAAACTGGTTTTTTTAGACTCCGATTTAGAAACAAAAGAAAAGTACTTAGTTCACTCAAACACCGAAAAAGTCATTAAAAACTTAAACAGTCTTTCAGAAAAAGTACTAAAGTTGTTTTTGAAAGACCTAAGAGTTATTGAGTGGTTGAAGTTCACACACCAAGAAACCAACACAAGTGGCGAAACAGGAGAAAGGTGGGTTTTTGCTTCCAAAAACAACAAACACTCCAACTCAGATCTAGAACCTTTCTGGTACAGAAGAAGACAAATCTTTAAAAGCTATAAGTCCAAAACAATCAATCCAGAGAAAATAAACGCCTTAATTGGAAGTTCTTCAGACACTAGTGAATTAGAGAACTGCTTCAAAGCAATGCAAGTCCAAAAACAAGCTTTAAGGGCAAACATCCATACACTAGCCACAAAACCACCTAAAAGGAAAAGAGGAACTAGAGGAGGCAAGTGGCGCAAAAAGAAACAACAAAAAGCAATCAACCAACAAGAACAAGAAAAACTAAAAAGGGCAGAAACAGTGCTAAAACTACTTATGTTCTCAGAAAACCAAGAACTCATTCCTGAACCGATTCTCCCACAAACAGGTCCCTCCAGGGACTCTTGTTGCTGTTTACTTTAGTAATAAGTCTGCATAATATGGGGCACGAATTAGAATACCACTGGACACTCTATGTCACTCGCAACAAAAAAAAGTCTTCTCAAGACAGGTCACTGAAGGCCTGGGAAGAAAGACTCAAACTCATCACAACTTTTAAAACCGCAGAAGACTTTTGGCACGTGTATAACAACCTCAAAGTGCCTATAGAATTGTACGGACGAGGAGATTACTTGCTGTTTAGGGAAGGAGTCCAGCCAGAATGGGAGGACCCCAAAAACGCAGAAGGGGGTTCTTGGACTTACAGAACAGACTACCCTGAAAAGATCAACGAGCAGTGGCTGTACGCCCAACTAGCTCTTATAGGGTTTTCTTTTGAGGAGCTGATGGAGCACGTTTGCGGACTGGAAATGAGTGTGAGGAACAAAAGGTTCAGAGTTTCTTTATGGATTGATACTACAGAAGAAAGCGTAGCTCTGTCAATAGGCAACAAATTTAAGGAGGTGCTGGGAACTGAAGTAACTATGGAATTTAAGAAGCACGACATCAACCCTACCCAGGAACCACTTTATAAAATCTAACAGTTAGACTATGATCTTTTTTCTGTACTGACTAAAGAACGTGAACTTGGACGTAAGCTGTCTTCCAGTTTGGTTTTCGAAAGCAACTCCAGGAGGGTGCTTGACTCTTAACCTAGGGGTGCTTTCGCTGGGTTTTTCAGGTCTTTTTTTAATAGGGGTTAGTTTAAGTTTAGGCACGGACTGAGGTTTAGTTTCTTTTTCTGGTTTTGGTAAAAAATTAACCCTAGCAGAGCTCCTAGGTCTAGAACTTAGTCTGAGTTTTTTTATTTTGGGTTTTAAGTTTATGATCTGTTTCCTAATGAAGTCGTTCCTGGCGTTGCTAATCAGTCCTGCGTTTGACAGAATCATCTTTGGCCAAACTGCCTCACTTAGTTTGCTGTCCATTTTAAATTACTTGATTAGTTTTAGAACTGCTTCTACCATTTTACCAACTCCTTCAAACACTTCGTGAGGCTTAGCAGTGTGCTTCATGTAAGCAGGAGTGCTTACTACCAAGTTACTTTCGTCCACAAGCACGTCATCTACGTCCAAGTCCACCATTTTGTTTCCGAAGCCGTCAGCTACTTCGATTGCTGAGTGGTAGGGCCATTCCTCTGTAGCTCTTTTTTTGCCCATAGTTAACTCTAGTCCCTCGTACCCACTTTTAGTTCCAAAAAGCTTTGAAACAATTATTGGCGAAATGCAACAAACTCCTATAGGTTTCTTCCTGTAGAAGCTTTCAAGGGCTTTTTGTAACTCAGAGTCAACTTGCATGTTTGCTCCTTCAAACCCAAAAGTGCTTAGGTTCTTAGCTGCTCCAAAGCCTCCAGGAAGAATCACCGCGTCAAAGGAATCTGGAGACAGCTTTTTGAGGTCTTGAATGTTGCCACGTGCAATGCGGGCACTTTCTTCTAGAACGTTGCGTTTGGGCTCTTCAGAAGCTTCTCCAGTAAGGTGGTTGACTACGTGGGCTTGTGGCTTATTGGGAGCAAAGAAGTTGATTTCAGCTTTGGCTTTTGAAAGGTGAATGGCTACACTTACGCTTTCAGTGACTTCAGAACCATCGTAAACTCCGTTTCCTGAAAGAACTACTGCAACCTTTCTGCTGGCAAAGTTCCTGGCAATTCTTCCGATCATTAACTTTATCCATCTTTATTTAGAACTTGACTCTGCCTTTCAGGATGTCATATGTAAGTTTTTTGCCTAGAATTTCAGTGATTTTCGTCTCTGCCTTTTGGATCTTCATTGCTTGCCTTTCTTCGTAAGAAATGGCTCGGATTGCTGACCTTCTTTGGGGTTTATAGTCATCTATGTTTGGAGTAGAATCCTCTTCAGGTTCTTCGTTCATTAAGTCGTTCATTACTTCTTCTTCGTTGCTCATCTCGGCTTTTTGGAATTTTTCTGCTTTGTTTCTGTACTTTTCGATTTTTTGTTGCATTTGTTTTTCGTACCCAGATGCTCCACTTGCTTCGAAGATTTCAGGAGAGTTAACTAAGTGTTCTATTTGCTTAGAAGACTGGTTTTCGATCTGAGGAAAACAGTTAATCCGGATCAAGTGTGGAAAACTATTTACTGAGATCTTTATAGGAGGCAATGTAGTGAACTCTTTGAGTCTTTGTATTAAGTTTTCTTGCAAAACTTTTGTTCTGTCGATTTCTTCAGAGTCTTCTTTGTCTTTAATGTTGATTTCTATAATGATTTTGTAGAGGTGCTTAAGCATGTCAACTATTTTTTTGAGTTTGGTTTCAAGGTCGTTTTCAGTGATTTTGTTTTTGATAGGAATTATTCTTGGCTCCTCTAGCATTTCTCTTTTGGACCTTTGGGCGTATTGGTCACTAGCAGCTTTGAGCAACCATTTGGAGTAGTTCAAGATCCTGACTACTGGAGGGTTTGCTCGCACTAAAACTAAGTCTAAGTTTTCCCTAGTCGAGATTTCTCTAGCCTTTTCTAGATCTCCGTTGTCCATCAACCTGTTGTCCCAAGAGATAATTTGGGCTTCTCCTTCAAACACCACTTCTTCGTTGATGGGGTACCTTTTTACTCCTAAGCCTGAAGCTACTTCTTCATCTTTGAGTACATCAAGTAGCCTTCTTTTATCTTCTTCTGAAATCTTGTACTCATGCTTAGGGACCTTTGGGCCTTTCTTAGCAAAGTTCCTGACAAGCAAAGCAGCTCTTGCAAACATATTTATTATTAATTTTCGTCAGCAATTTTTGGAGCAAGGTAGTACTTGAGTTCTCCAATATCAAATCCAAACTGAAGCATTATTGGAATGTCTGCTGAAAGAGAAATCCCAACTTCGTCAGTCAAACAAGAAGCTTTGTTGAACAAGTTCAAGTACCTCAGAGCAAAAGCCATGCTTAAAGGCTCCGAAACCCTCATGGTTAGTTTTTCCTCAGTCTTGTCAGAGTCATTGGGCTTCAAAGTTATGCTCCCAGCTCCCATGTCTCCACTCACTGCAAACTTAACACTTTCTTTGTCCACAGATACGTTCAGAGTGTCAGTGATTTGTGTAAGTTCTCTGCAAATTCGGGAGAACTCTGCACTAGACATACCCACCACAGCCCCGTACTCTTGGTCGGGGATTCCTAAGTGCTCAGAGTCCAGTGTCATAAGGTTCAGGTTGAACTCACTGACTTTTTCTTCCCGCTTTCCTTGGAAAATCAGTGTCAAGGTAGTGGCTTCGTCGTCTGCACGCAGAGTAATGGAGTCGTCGTTGCCTGCTATTTTCATGAGCTTAGAAAGGTTGTTGATTGAGACTCCTAAGGTTTGGGGGCGGTCGCAGCGGTACTCGTCGAAATGCTCCGCGCGCAGGTTAAGTGCTACCAAAGCTACGTGGGAGGCGTCCATTGCTTGGATTGAGATTCCTTCGCCTGTGACTTCTAAGTTGACTTCTGTTACTAGTTCTTTGATTGATTCTATTATTTTCTTGAGTAAGATTCCGTTTCCAAGTAGGGCTTCGAACATTTTTTATAGTTTGCGCCTTTTTTTTGGCGCGATTAAATGGATTAACCCTAGATTAGATTCTTTTTAATTTTAAACTCAGAATAAGGACTTAAATAGACTAAATTTGATATTAACTTAACTTGTTAATCTTCCATAACTGATTAGAATACTCAAGAGCATACAACAGTTTTTAGTAGCTGTAGTTTACTGAGTCAAACCTATTATGACCTTGTGGATTAAAAAGTTCCTGTACAAGACTTTCGTTAGCGATGACTAAAGCTGTTCAGTTTAGTTTTTTGGTGAAAATTTTTTCTTTTAAAAGCTTTATAAAACTTTTGTAACCTGTAATCGTAGCAAATGAATTGACTTTGAGGTTAGATATTTGTTGAAGAAATTCTTAATTTATAAGTATGAAAAGGATTCTGCTACCATTGGTTGTGGCTTCTTGTTTTGCAAACTCCGAAGTTTCTGAGAATCTCTCGTATCAAAAGGAGTCACTATATAAGGCTAGGGTTTTGCTAAACTCAGTCCAGTTTGCCTTGCACTCTATTGACCATGACGAACCAGTTGAACTTTGCCCATCAACCAAAACCAGCAAGTCTTACAAGAACTACTACCTTAACTCAGCCTTATTAGGGATTGCCAACTACGTATTGGATGACTTTAACCCAATCGTTAAGTCATCAATTCTGTTTGAAATGGAAATTTGTACTTTTGCAAATGTTTTGGGCCTTGAACTGTTGTTAATACCTTCAATTCTTGTGTATGACTCAGTTAAGGACTTAGCTGTACTCCTGAATAAAATGCTAGAAAAACTCCTACCCTCTGAAGGGCCACCCATTCCAGGTCCTGAACCTACCCTTGAACTAAAAGAGCTCACTACTCTTGACTGGACTAAATGTGGTTTAAGCATTTCAAATGCTGCTGTGTCAGGCATTCTTTTGGGGCAAAACATTCTTGAAGCAGACTTAAGTGAAGTTTATCACGATCTTCTAGTCGTAGGTATAGAGCTTAGCCATTCAAAGCACTGCCTTAACAAGATCTTAAATAATCAATAAAAATGAACTGCGAGTACCAAAATTGCTCAGAAAAGGCCAGTATAGAGTGTGGCTGTGCTGAACCTTCACTAAGTTATTGTAGTGCACACTTCCAAAGCCACATATTATCTAGTCCAAACTTAAACCACACCCAACTTGCAAGTGAAATTCCTCAAATTCTTAAGAATGCATTTAACCAACTACTTTCCAACATAAGCACTCAAAAACAACAAATCCAAAAAAAAGCAGAAGAAATCATCAACAAAGTTCAAAACCAAACTGCACAGGCCTTAAACTACCTAGAAGACTCTCAGAACCTTTGCAGGCTTATACTTAAGTCACTTCTCCAAAGGAAAGACTTATCCCAAGTAAAGTGTGTAGAGTCCATTCTAGGCATGTCTGAAAAAGAACTTAAAAAAACAACTAGAAAGTGGAAGTCCCCAGTGATTAATTCTAATTCAATTCGTGTAGAGAAAATTTTGGATGACCTTTACAAAATAAACACTGAGTTGTCTATGCAACCCCTAGAAATCCCCATTCAGTCCACCACTCTTTCACATAAAAAAACCAAAAAAAAACCTCAAGAAGAAACTAAACTTGAAGAAAACCCTAAAACACCAAAACCAAAGCAACCAAAAAACTCTAATTACCTGTGCTACTTACTTGGCAAAGAAAAACTGCTCAAAAAACTTTCGCTAAACAACTACTCTTGTGAAACAGTTGACTTAAATCATTTGCCAGCCGACATTTTTGACTACGGAGCCCAATGCAGAATACCTCCCAACTTGTGCCTTTTTTATGGAGGAATGACAAACGCAGCCCAGCACTCAGCTTCGTGCTTCACAGTTAACCTTGAAACCAACGAAACTGAACTGCTTCCTGACTTGATCCCAGCTAGGTGCCTTGCAGGAGCAGTGTTCCACAAAGACTTCGTTTACGTATTTGGGGGCTACAACGGTGCCGCTTTAAACCTTGCTTCAAAACTAAGCATCCAAAGCAAGCAGTGGTTTAGTATGAACCATCTTCCAGTGCCAGTGAGGAACGCCACTGTAGTAGTGCACAACGACCAAATCTACATTGCAGGGATGTGCAAAGAAGTACTTAGATTAGACCCCCTAACTCAAACTTATACCTTTATTCTGAGCCAGCACTCATGGAAAGTCCCTAGTCTTTTCTTAGAAGGACTTTTGTTCAAAGTCAACAGTCAAGTTTACTTACTTAGAAAAAAAGGTATTTACAAAAAAGCGCACCAAGAAAGCTGGGAGTTTGTGTGCCATACAAACCTGCAAGTAAGGTGGAACGTTTGTGCGAGCCCAGTTGAGTTTGAAGACAAAGCTTTTTTTGCCTACGGCGGAGAAGCTTTTTGTTTTGGCCCTCAAACAGGACTGATCAAAGTCCAAGACTTAGAATTTTAAGCCAGATTTAAATGAGTTTTTGAGTGTATAGTTTAGTTACAAAACTCTGAATTTCTTCGTTTATCCCCTTAAAAACTATTTCGGCGTTTTTCTTCAAGTCTTGGGTTATTTTTTTGGCCTTACTAAAAGTTTTTCTTTGTCTCCAAGTGTAACTAGTTAGGGTTACTTCGGGGCTTTCATAAGGAAACTCTTCAGTCAACTCAACTCTAATGTGGAGTATTTCTGTGACTTCTAAATCCTTTACTTTGACTTCACAGTGAAAGTGAACCCATTTGTAGTTGTGGGAGTCAAGTTCTAAAGGGACTCCTAGGTTGAATTTAAGTAGTTCTTGCAAAAAGGCACTTCTGAAGTCCTTTGGAGAGTAACTCTGGATCACTCTTTTTTGTAAAGCTGAAATCAACTGACTTGCCACACTTGGAAACCTAGAGTTACCCCAAACAGAATTCTGAGAGTTAATGAGGTCCTTTATGGTCAAGTGATGCAAGTGAGTAGCCCACTCAGGAAACTCCAGCTTCAAAGCAAAAGCTTGTGCACCTGGCTTGGACTTCACATAAAGGTAAATAGGCTTCTTGCATACTTCATGTGTAAGTGTGATTGGAAGAGGTACTGAGAAAATTACCTCCTTGATGGCATTTGACTGAGTTTTGGTGCTGACTTCTGGGTTGTAAGGAAGACTTTCAGTTTGGGAGATGTAAGAGTGGAGCAAGTGCAAGTCGCTTGTTTTCAAAGACTCAAACAAAGCGTAATAGTGATTTGAAAATTGTCTACGCAGCTGGTTGCAAACTCTTAAAAGTGAGTAGTGGTCGTTTTCGTCCCAGTTTTTTGCAAATGGCAGAAAGGAGATTTCTAAGTTTGCGTCTGGCTGAGTTATAACTAAGTCTGGAGGACTGGAGGGATTGAAAGGCTGGAACACTACTCTCATCACTATAAAAGAGTCGCAAAAAGGTATTTTTACTGTGAATCTGTCAATTACACCTTGATCTGTGCTTGTTGCAAAATCTGAAACTAAGTATTCTTGTTCTTTCAAAGTTAAAATTTGACCATATGCTATTATTTTAGCCATTTTAAAGTCCATGATAAATGCTTACAAAACTAAGCAGTTGCAAGCTTCTCTATACCACTTTTCGGTCTTAGGTTCTTCTTCGGTGTCTTCGGAGGTTTCGACGGTTTGGTTCATCACTTCTTCTAGTCTTTGTTGAATAGACGCCCTGGGTCTACTGGTTTCTTTTTTGGACTTTTTTGGAGTATCTGTTGTTTCGCACTTGTGAGTGTTTAAAGCTATAGAGTGCTTTTGGACCAAGCACAGTTTAAAGCAATTAATTAACAGATTTTTCTGAGAACTGTAGTTACTGATCATTTGGGTTAGTTCTGACTTTATTTGGTTTCTGTCGATTTTAGAGTAACTTTTTTTGACCTTTCTGATTTTAGTAGGCGTGCACTTGGAGAAAGGCACAATAATTCTTTTAAACAAGAAATAACACGTTTTAGTGTACCTTTTGAGCATTTCCTGCTTGATTAAGTCATTCAAGTATGAGACTAGTACTTCTTTATTGATAGGGTTTAATTTGCTTTCGATGCTTTTAAGCACTTCTTCGGCTGAGTCTTGAAGTTTAGTTGCAGATGTATCGAAAAGCAAGTACTCGAAGTTCGAATTCTTGTCCACAGTGACAAATGCCACTTTGATTGACCTCCAGCAGTCTACTTGGCCATCAGGCTCGCTGATATCTAGTATAATTGCTCCACCAAGTTGTTTTGGTTTAATATTCATTATTAAGCTTACAAAAGTTCTTCTTTATGAGGGTAAATGGCTTTAACTGAAACTGTTTCTTTGGCGTTTTGCAGAATTTCCAAGGCAGACTTTCTGCCCCTAATTGCTTTCGAAATCCCAGTATCGATGAAAATAGCTTTGTTTTGGCACTTAGAAGTGACTTCTTTGAATATTGTGTGGCCCATTACCATGTGACTGCAACCAAACTTTTCAAGGACCTTTGAAAGGTCGCTACACAACGACTCCAAAGCGTACCCTCTATACCAGATAGGGCCTTCTCTGCCCCATAGAAGGTGGGTTTTGTTTAGGTTTCTGGAAGCTTCTTGGTTGATTTCTTCCAGTGAATTGAACCTTTTAGCTACTTCAAGGGAAAGTCCTCCGTGGACAAAAAGCACGTCTTTGACTTTCTTAACCAAAGGCAGCTCTGTAATATACCTGCCGTACTCCTGTTCAAAAGCTAGTTTCCTGTTATGTAAACCTCCAAAGCTGTTTATGTCTCCCTGGCTGATGTAGTTAAGTTTCTTCATAAAGTTCATGTACTCGTGGTTTCCCATCAGCTGGGTTATATTTGAGCTTTTCTTAGAAATGAAAAACTCCATCAAAGCAATAGTGTCGTCTCCTCTGTCTAAAATGTCTCCTATTTGAACCAACAAGTCATTTTCAGAGTAGTTAGTAAAGTTCAAAATGCTTTTTAGTGCTTGGTAGTCACCGTGTATGTCGCCTATTGCCAACACTCTATTTAGTTTCTTCGGTTCTTGGAAAAAGTAACTCAGGAACCCCACTGTTAGTATCCCTACAGCTAAGTAGAATTTCATAATTAGTTAGTTAACTCTAGAATGGTACTAACAACTAACTCTAGGTTCAAGTAAAAAGCTGAAACTACAGTCCGGAGCAACTTTAAGTCTTGGCAAGTCCAGCTCACTTGGAGTTCCGGTCCATTGCAGGACAATTCCCTGTGTACTTTTTTTGGCTGGGGTTCTTGATCCACACTAAGTGTGTTTTTAACTATTTCTGCGTGGGTTTCAGAGTCTAAGTTGAGTTTCACAGAGCTAAGTGTGGATTACTATTTGAAGTTATCTGCCATAAGATTATATTATTTCTTAATATTATCTTTGAGCCACTGAGTGAACTCCTTGGAGTTTTGGTCCTTGTAAGAGGAGTTCACAAACTGTTCAAAGTCGGTTTGTTGTTCTTTGACTTCTTTTTCAGGGAATAGTTTTTCAAAGTAGTGCTTGATGTTTTGTGCCACATTGTTCCAAGGATAAGGTAGGTACTTTTCTTGTTTTTCTCTTTGAAGTAGGTATTTTCTGTACTTTGGTATTTCTACTTTTATGAATTGTTTGATTGGGATACTTTGGGGTTGAGGCTTTTGTTGAATGGGCTCTTTTTGGGTTAATTTTGGTTGAGGTTTTGTTTCTTCTTCTTCGAAAAACTGTTTTTCTTCAGTAGGCTTTTGTCGAGTGGATTCTATTTCTTTATCTTCAGTGGGTTTTGGTTGATCTGGCTGATTTTCTATTTGCTTTTCAGTAGATTCTGCTTCTTCTTGCTGAGTAGCTTCTTGTTCAACAGAATCTTGCTCAATAGGCTTTGGCTCAGTAGCTTCTA
>PR_CR_10_Liq_1_inCRDRAFT_1000125_pt1 | contig 42323 bp, 42 predicted proteins | sample PRCRCaboRojoPR_3_FD_10241 | JGI IMG/M metagenome (IMG submission 10241) | reverse complement strand
AGCCGCCTGCGGCGCGTCATCGCCATATAGGCGTTCCGAATACCATCTGTCGTGATCGGCGCCTGCGCGCTCAGGTCTGCCATGCCCTGTCCCCCGGTTGCGTATTAAAAAGGGCCCACCCCATGGGTGGACCCTTTAGTCGTTCAAACTCAATTAGTTCGATTTGGCTTTACGGGCCTCGATGATCGACAGGTAAGCGTCGTGGGTGATCGGCATGAAGCCTTTCGCGTCACCCTGCAGAACACCATAGGCGCAGTCTTCGTCCATCGACTTGAGCGATGCCATCAGGCCAGTCATCTTCAGCTTCACATCCTCGGGAAGCGCAGAACGCAGGACAACAGGGCCCTCGGGGATCGGCTTGGATTTCCAGATTTGAACAAGGTCATTCATGTCGACCANACCGGCATCAACCGCCTTGCGCAGCGCGCCCGAGTTATAGCCGTCTTCCCAGTTGCCCAGACCATCGGCCCAGGTCACGCCGCCGTCAACGTCGCCGTTGTTGACCGCAACGATGGTTTGCTCGTGACCGCCGGTGAATTTCACTTCACCGAAATAGTCGCCCGACTGCATGGTGGCCCCGATCTCGGCAGGGATTTCAATCGACGGGATCAGGTAGCCGGAGGTGGAGTTCGGGTCGCCAAAGCCAAAAACCTTGTTTTCCATGTCGTCCAGCGAAGCAATGCCGCTGTCTTTGCGGGCAAAGCCGATCGAATGATAGCCATAACCGCCATCAAGGTTCACCTTGACCAGAACCGGCTCAACCGCGTCAGGGTTTTCCAGATAGGTCTTGGCATAGCCCGAGGCACCCAGCCACGCCATGTCAATGGTGCCGCCCAGCAGGCCCTGGATCACGCCGTTGTAATCGGCCGGGGCGAACAGCTTGGTTTCAACACCCAGCAGCTCTTCGGTTTTTTCGCGCAGGCACTCGTTCGAATTCATCCGGTCTTGGGCGTTTTCGCCACCCAGAATACCGATGCGGAATTCGCTGATCTCTTGGGCCAGAACCGGGCTGGTCAGGGCCGTGGTCGCCACGATGGCAGCAAGCAGTTTTTTCATGGTGTCTCTCCGATTGGATTGAGTTGGTCTTGAGTTGAAAGCTCGGGGAAATCTCAAAGCGCGGCCTCGGCCTCGCGGATGGCCGCAACGCCCGGGCGCTCGATGGTCTCGATCGAGGTCGAGGTGCTGGCCTCGGAAAACCCGGCATCGGCGCCATAGATGTCGCGCGCCACACCGGTGGTCAGTTGCTCAGGGCTTCCATCGAAAACGATCCGCCCATGCAGCATGCCGATCACCCGGTCGCAATAGCGCCGCGCGGTATCCAAAGTGTGCAGGTTGGCAATCACCGTGCGCCCGTCTTCCTCGTGAATACGGCGCAGATCATCCATCACCACCTGCGCATTCATCGGGTCAAGGCTGGCAATCGGCTCATCGGCCAGAACGATCTTGGGATCCTGCATCAGCGCCCGGGCAATCGCCACCCGCTGCTGCTGCCCACCCGAAAGCGCCTCGGCCCGCTTGGGCGCATGTTCGGCAATGCCCAGCCGGTCCAGAATGTCGATGGCACGGTGAATGTCCTGCTCAGGATAAAGGTTGAACATGGTCGAGATCGTCGATCGGCGATTGAGCGTCCCATGCAGCACGTTCGAAACCACATCCATCCGCGGCACAAGGTTGAACTGCTGGAAGATCATCGCACAATCAGACTGCCACGCGCGCTTCTCCGCCCCCTTCAGGGCCGTCACATCGCGCCCCTCGAAGCCGATCTTGCCCTCGCTGGCATCGGTGAGCCGGTTCAGCATCCGCAAAAGCGTGGATTTCCCGGCACCCGACCGGCCGATGATCCCGATCATCGCGGGCCGCTCCACATCGAACGACACGGCATCCACGGCCGTGTTCTTGCCAAATCTGCGCGTCAGATTGCTTACTGTCAGCAATGCTCATCCCCCTTTGTCTTGGGGGCCCTCCTACGCGGCCTCCCTGAAGGGAATGCGACAGTTCGTTGAAAGTTTTGTAACGGACGCGATGGGCGAAAAGGCACCACACCTTGCCCCCGCGTCACCCCGTCCCTTGCCCAAACCCTGCACCGGGCGTAGGACAACCCCCATGACACCCGCCTCCAAACGCCTGACCCGTGATGATTGGCTCGCCGCCGGGCTCACCGCCCTGCGCANCCANGGGCCCGAGGCATTGAAGGCCGAACCTCTGGCGCGCACCATGGGCACCACCAAGGGTTCCTTCTATTGGCATTTCGAGGATGTGCCCGCGTTTCACCGCGCCCTGCTGGCGATGTGGGAAGACACCGCCCAAGCCGCGCTGACGAAGGCACAAAGCGGCTCGGGCACGGCCACCTCGCGCCTGCGCCAAGCCGCCCAATCCATCGCCGATCATGCCGCGGGGGATGCCGCCATCCGCGCATGGGCTCCCGGGCACGCGGGCGCCGCAAAGACATTGGCGCGCATTGATGCCGCCCGCCTGGATACCCTGCATGACCTGCTGTCCGACGTCGGCGTATCCAACCCCGAAATGGCCCGGATCATTCTGGCCAGCGGCATCGGCATGGCGCAACTGGGCGAAGACGGAACCGACGAAAACACCCAAGCCATCGGCTCCCTCGTCGATCTGGTGCTTGCCCTGCGTTAAACCACCTCGCCCGCGTCCAACCGCTCCAGGATACGCCGCGCGCCACTTAGCACCGCGTCGCGCTTGTCCTCATCCATCTTGTCCCAGGTGCGATACATCTGCCCCATCCGCGGATTACCCTGAAACCGCTCACGATGCCGCTGCATGAACTCCCAGAACAAAAGGTTGAACGGGCAGGCCCCCTCGCCCACCTTTTCCTTCACCGAATAGGCACAATCGCCGCAATAATCCGACATCTTGGCGATGTAATTGCCCGAACTCACATAGGGCTTGCTGGCGATGATCCCGCCATCGGCAAACTGGCTCATGCCAATCGTATTGGGGGCCTCCACCCACTCAAAGGCATCGGCATAAACCGCCAGATACCATTCATGCAACTGCCCCGGATCAACCCCGGCCAAAAGCGCGAAATTCCCCGTCACCATCAGCCGCTGGATATGATGCGCATAGGCCTCCTCGCGGGTCTGCGCCACTGCATGGCCGACGCAATTCATCCGCGTCTCGCCCCCCCAATACATCCACGGCAAGGCCCGGTCATGGCCCAGCGCGTTGCGCGCGGTATAGTCCGGCCCCTCGCGAAAATAGATGCCCCGCACATATTCGCGCCAGCCGATCACCTGCCGGATAAACCCCTCGGCGGCATTGATCGGCACACGGCCCGCTTTCCATTCCTCTTCCACACGGGTGCAGATTTCCACAGGATCAAGCAATCCAATGTTCAAATACGGAGATAACACCGAATGATGCAGGAACTTGTCGCCCTGCAACATCGCGTCCTGATAATCCCCGAACCCTTCCAGCAAATGCTTGGCGAAATGATCCAAAGCGCGCAGCGCCTGCGCCCGCGTCACGGCAAAATGAAAGGGCCGCAACTCCCCGAAATTCTCCCCAAACCGCGCCTCGACCAGATCAAGCACCTCTTCGGTCATCTCGTCCGGCGTGAACTCCATTGGCCCGGGCCGCAGCATATCACCCGAGGCAGGCTTGCGGTTGTCATGGTCGAAATTCCACTTGCCCCCCGCCGGTTTGTCGCCGTCCATCATCAGGCCCGTCTTGCGGCGCATCTCGCGATAGAAATACTCCATCCGAAGCTCTTTGCGTCCCTCGGCCCAACCGTCGAATTCCTGAAGCGAACAGATGAACCGATCATCCGGCAAAAGCGTCACGCTCAACGGCGCATTCTCCAGCGCCTCGATCAACCTCCATTCACCCGGTCGNGTGACCAGAACCTCGCTCACCCCATGCTCTTGGCCCCGGCGCATCAGCTCGCCCACGATGGATTTTGACGCCTCAGCGTCGTCCAACCGCGTATAGGCCACACGCCATCCATTCTCTTCCAGCTCCGCCGCGAAATGCCGCATCGCCGACAGCACCAGCGCGATNTTCTTGGGGTGGTGCGGCACATANCCNGNTTCNTCCNNCACCTCGGCCATNACGATCAGGTCNGNNTNCTTNTCCGCCTCCCGCAGCGCCGAAAGCCCCTCGCTCAACTGGTCCCCAAGAACCAGAACCAACCGTTTCACCATGGCACGCGCTTTCCCGCCCAGTCATAAAATTGCCCCGTGTCCTCGGTGGTCAGCCCATCAATGACACTCAAAAGATTTCCCGCCGCCTCTTGCGGCGTGACCGTGGGATGCCCCTTGGCGTATTTCTCGGTCAGCGGCGTTTCCACCGTGCCGGGATGCAAAGCGACACAAATCGCTTGCTTGTGGCTCCGGCCAATCTCAATCGCCCCGGTGTGGATCATCTGGTTCAAGGCCGCCTTGGCCGTGCGGTAACTGTACCAGCCGCCAAACCCGTTATCGCCAATCGAGCCTACCCGCGCCGACAACGCGGCAAACACGCTTCGCCCGTCCTTCGGCAGTAGCCGGACGGCATGTTTCATCACCAGTGATGGCCCGACGCAATTCAACATGAACTGCGCGCGCATCGCTTCGGCATCCAAATGCTTTAGCGATTTCTCCGGCCCCCGGCCCTCCGACTCAAGCGCCCCGGTCGCGACAAAGATCAAATCGAACGGCCCGTCCAATTTGCCCAAAGCCGCCTCGACCGAGGCCTCATCGGTCACGTCCAACCCATCGTCGCGCCGCGACAGTCCCGTGACCGCCACACCGCGCTCTGCCAAAGCCTCCGAGATGGCCGTTCCAATCCCGCCCGAAGCGCCAATAATCAATGCATTTTCCATGGGTCGTGACCTAGCGGTCGGGCGGGTCAGATCAAGTCGGAAGGCAAAGCCCTAGCGCGCCATCAAAAACTCCGCCACCGCCTGATAGGCAGGCAAGGAGGTGGGGTCGATCAACCCATTCTGCGCACGCGGATACGAGGCCAAGCGCACCAAAACCATCTCGGCGGTCGGATCCACGTAAATCGTCTGCCCATGTACGCCCCGCGCGGCAAAAGCCCCATGTGCATTATGGAACACCCACCACTGGCTTGTGTAACTGCCATCGGGAATGGTCGGGAAACCGCCGAATTTCTCAGGGTCGCCCCCGGCCCGGATCGCCTCAACAACCTCTGCCGGGAACAATCGCTGGCCGTCCACCTCCCCGCCGTTCAAAACCACCTGACCCAAGCGGCCCAAATCCCGCAAACCGGCGGTAATCCCACCACCGGCAAAGGGCACCCCCTTGGCGTCTACCGTCTGATAGGCGTCTTGTTCCGCCCCCATGGGCCGCCACAAGCGCTCCGAGGCCAGTTCCGTCACCGATTGACCGCTGACCCGGCTGACAATCCAACCCAGCATATCGGAATTGATCGTCTTGTAATGGAAAGCCTCGCCATGTTCCCCGTCCGGCTCGACCTGCTGCAAATACTCCCAATACCCATTCGGCCCCGCGTATCCTTCGGGCTTGGGCAAGGGGCTGGCCGCCGCCGAATATTTCCAAATATCCGCCTCGGGGTCGGAATAATCCTCAGAATACCTGACGCCCGTTGTCATATCCATGACCTCGCGCACCGTGGCACCGGCAAAGGCACTCTCGCCAATCTCCGGGATCACATCGCGCACCAAAAGGCTGTCGTCCAATTGCCCCTCGGCCACAAGGATCTGCGCCAACAAGCCGGTCACCGATTTGGTCATCGACATGATGGCGTGCTTTTTGTCCTCCTCAAGACAGCCAAAATAACGCTCATAAACCACCTCGCCGTTATGCAGGATCAATATCCCATCGGTGTAATTGGCATAAAGCGATTGCTCCCACGTCATCGCCTCCCCTGCGCCAATCGGCATGAAGCTCAACGCGTCAATCTGCTGTCGCAGGTCCGCGAATTCAACAGGCGCAGGATAGGACAGAGGCTTTGGTGCGCCAATGCCGCGACTGATCACTTCGGTGGGCAAAAACTCTCGCAGGTGGCACACCGTCCAGCGCAACTTGGGAAAACTGAAATAGTTCGAATCCGGCTGTGTGATCATTTTCTCTGCCGGTGGTGGAAACCCTTCCATCCACCCCATGACGCGCGGATCAGACTCCTGCGCTGTCAAAACATCTGATTGCGCGTGGGCAATCATTCCCACGACTGAAAAAATCGTTGCAACAACACCAAGCTTGAAACCCTTTATGAGACCAACCATGCACGCCTCCATCGATTAGGGCATCCCCTGAGATCTCAATCCTTAATCCTCGATCGGTCTAAAGCAAGTAAACGTACCGTACGCCACGCATGGCTGAAAGTCTTTACGAAGGGTTGAAGTCTGGTTCTTGTGCCTTGCCGCGATGAGTTTCGTACGACTCGTACGAAATATTTCGGGCCCTGCCCGCTTTTCGTACGAAACTCCGGGGGCAAGCGTACGACTCGTACGAAAATTTCCGGGGTTTTCATCGCCCGCCATCATGCCTATACTTTCTGCTATGATGATGACGCAGGACCATATGCTTTCTGGCCAAACGCCCCGCAATGCGGGTTGCGTTTCTGTCCTGCTACTCCTAAGCCGCCTCTGAGCGTGCCATCATCCGGCGCGACCGCTCAGAGGGTGTGCTTTTTCTCTTTCGCGCCAATGGCTTAGGATAACGAACGAGACCCGACATGACTGATACTTCCAAAGACCGCGTGGTGATTTTCGACACCACCCTGCGCGACGGCGAACAATCCCCCGGCGCCACCATGACCCATGATGAAAAGCTCGAAATCGCCGCCATGCTCGATGACATGGGCGTTGATATCATCGAGGCCGGATTCCCCATCGCATCCGAAGGCGACTTCCGCGCCGTTTCAGAGATTGCCAAAAATTCCGTAAACTCGACGATCTGTGGCTTGGCCCGTGCCAACCCCAAGGATATCGACCGCTGCTGGGAGGCGGTGAAACACGCAAAAAGCCCGCGAATTCATACCTTTATCGGGACCTCGCCGCTGCACCGGGCGATCCCGAACCTCACCCAAGACGAGATGGCCGAGCGGATTCACGAGACCGTCACGCATGCCCGCAACCTTTGTGACAACGTGCAATGGTCGCCCATGGATGCGACTCGCACCGAGTGGGATTACCTCGCCCGCGTCGTCGAAATCGCCATCAAGGCCGGTGCCACCACGATCAACATCCCCGACACCGTCGGCTACACCGCCCCCGTCGAATCCGCCGAGTTGATCGAACGCCTGATCGCCGAAGTCCCCGGTGGCGATGAGGTGGTCTTTGCCACCCACTGTCACAACGATCTGGGCATGGCGACGGCCAACGCCCTGGCCGCCGTGGCCGGTGGCGCGCGGCAAATTGAGTGTACAATCAATGGCTTGGGCGAGCGCGCGGGCAACACCGCATTGGAAGAGGTCGTCATGGCCCTCAAGGTGCGCGGCGATATCATGCCCTATTACACGCATGTCGACAGCCGCAAGATCATGAACATCTCGCGCCGCGTCGCTACCGTTTCGGGCTTCCCCGTTCAATACAACAAGGCCATCGTCGGCAAGAACGCGTTCGCCCATGAATCCGGCATCCACCAAGACGGCATGCTCAAAAACGCCGAAACCTTCGAAATCATGCGCCCCGAAGACGTGGGCCTCTCTGAGACCAATATCGTTTTGGGCAAACACTCCGGCCGCGCCGCCCTGCGCTCAAAGTTGAAAGACCTCGGGTACGATCTGGCCGAGAACCAGCTCAATGACATGTTCGTGCGCTTCAAAGATCTCGCTGACCGCAAAAAAGAGGTTTATGATGAAGACCTTATCGCCCTGATGCGCGCGGGCGAGGACGAGGCGAAAGACCGCCTTGTCGTCAAATCCCTGCGCGTGGTCTGTGGCACCGGCGGCCCGGCTGAGGCCGAGTTGGTGATGACCATAGATGGCGAGGAAAAGACCGCCAAGCAAACCGGCGACGGCCCNGTNGANGCNACNTTCAANGCCGTGCGCGAGTTGCACCCCAACTCCGCCCACCTGTCGCTCTACCAAGTGCATGCCGTGACCCAAGGCACCGACGCNCAAGCCACTGTTTCGGTCCGTTTGGAGGAAGACGGCAANATCGCCACCGGACAATCGGCCGACACCGACACGGTGGTCGCCTCGGCCAAGGCCTATGTCAATGCGCTCAACCGCTTGCTGGTGCGCCGCGGCCGTGTCGGCGAAGACGAAAAAGAGATCAATTACAAGGACGTATCGTAACTAAGCGCCTTTGATCCAACCAAAAGCCCGGCCCGTTTGGCCGGGCTTTTTTATGACATGTCTGCCCTTGCGCGCAGCCTGTCCACAAACCGCTGCCGCGCCCCGGGAAGTGGCGTGTTGCCCATTTCCGGGGCCAAATGATTGTGCAAGAAGTGACCTGTCACCCGAAACGCCTCCACCAATTCCGCATCCGGCGCCGCCCCCTCGCCCAACAGACACGGCGGCAGCGGCAAAAGTTTATCGGCCCAGTCTCCGGCCCCGGCCCGCGATACCGCCCGCCCGGTACGCGGTGAGACAAAGCTCAAGTCATTCGCCTGTCGCCCCAGCACCGCACAAGTGGATAGGTCCAGGCCGAAACCCATGTCATCCAATAGGGTCATTTCCCACCGCAAGTAGGCCAAGGGCCAGATCTCGGATTGTCCCAGAAGGTCAAGTAGTTGCTCAGTTTTTTCATAAAGGCGCGCATGTGCCTCACGCTCAGGCAGGCAAAAAAGCAACAAAGCCGTCACCGCGTTCAACCCCGCGAGTGACAGCCTGTCCCCCATCGACGCCGCCGCACGTGACCGCAAAGGTTCAACCGTAAACGTCCCGATATGATCCTCCAGTCGCGCCCGCCACTTTAGGTCAAGTTGCGCGCCGGGCTGCAAAATCGGTGCCAGTTTGCGCGATGTCCCACCCCGCACCACCCCTGCATGCCGGCCACGCCCCGGCGTAAAAACCTCGATTATCGCCGAGGTCTCCCCATGCGTTCGGCTCGACAAAAGTATGCCCTGATCACGCCATTCCATGCCTGCATAGGACACCAGCCAAGACATATTGCCAAGGGCCGCAATTTCCTGACCTCCGGGCCTTTCCATCCAAGCGCAACCTGCGGCATAGTCAGCGTGAGTTTGAAACGGTTTCGCGGGATGCCACAGGCCATGGTCAATACCACATGCCCCAATTGCGGTGATGATGCCGCCCCCGCGCTTGACCGTCTGCGCATGACCCCCTGTGCCTCCTGCGGCACAACACTTTTCATCCATGATGACCGTATGGAACTGGCCGGTGAGCAAGGTGTGATGCACGACGCCCCGATGCTCTTTGACCTTGGCGATACAGTCCACCTGCCGCGCGGGCATTTTACAGCCATGGGACATGCCCGGTTCAGCTATGGGCGCGGGGTCTGGGATGAATTTTGGGGGCTGGATGAGGAAGGACTGCGCTGTTGGCTGAGCGTTGATGAGGGTGACCTTGTCCTACAATATCCTTTGAAATCAAACCAATACCCTGCATTGGATCGCGTTCCGTTGATTGGGCATGTATTTCAGTGGAATTACATGCGCTTCACCGTCACCGAATTGGACGAGGCCGAGTGCATCGCCTTGCGCGGTTCATTCGAAGACGTGCCCGTGGTCGGTGAACGGTATACCTTTTTCAACTGCACCGCCGATGACATGCGCCTGTTGTCCGGGGAATTCTGGGACGGGGGGCGCGCATGGTATATCGGCCATTGGCATGATCCGTTCGAGGTTCGGGTGGAACGTGCCGCATGACCCGGCTGGGCGGCCCCAAGGCGATCAATTGTCCCTCCTGCGCGGCGGGCTTGGACGTCTTGGGCGGGGGCCGTGTCGTTGTGCAAATCTGCGGCTATTGCGGCACCGAGCTTGATGCACTTGATGACTACAAGGTGCTTCGGACATTCGCAGATATGGAGCGGCCCGAGACCCCTTTCAAAATCGGGATGCAGGGCAAGATCGACGCGGTGGAGTATACCATTATCGGCACCCTTGGCATGATGGAACGCTGGCATGGGATGACGTGGAGATGGGTGGATCATCAATTGTATTCCCCCACCCATGGCTACGCGTGGCTGACCTTTGAGAACGACCATGTGATTTTCACCCGTCGATTTCGCCGCCCCCTGACGCCCGCTTGGATGTCGACCCGATGGGTGGAAAGCTCGGAATCGCCCCCCGTCGTCTACGACGGGCGGGAACGGTACAAGTACTATGAGACATCCACCTCTGAGATTACCTTTGCCGAGGGGGAGTTTACCTGGGTGCCAAATATCGGGGACAAGGCGACGACTGTCACCGCCATGTCAGACGCGCATATGCTGGGTTTCACCGACACTGGCCGGGAGCGCGAGGTGGAGCGTTCCCGCTATTTACCGCAGGACGAAACTTTCACCTCTTTCGGTGCGAAGCCTGAGTACCTCCCGAACCGGGTCCACCCTTTGCAGCCCTTCGAGGCAGGCAAAAATCATGCCTTTTTGCGGAACACGACACTTGCCTTTACCGTGCTGCCCTTGGTGGGCATGATTTTTGTTAAAGGCACCGAGGCCCGGCGCGTTGTGCTTGACAGCCAGACATTCAGCATCTCTGAATTGCCGCAAGAGGTTAGCTTCGAGATTTCCGATACCGCCAAGTTATCGGGCCTTACCTTTGTCACGGATGTCGATAACAGTTGGGCATGGCTCGAGGTTTCCCTCTATGGTCCAGACGGCGCCCCCTTGTTCGAGGCTGGGCGCGAAGTGGGCTTTTACCATGGACGGGATGCCGATGGACGGTGGACCGAAGGATCGCCGAGCACGACAATTCTATTTCGCGCGAAGCAAGCTGGCACCCATACGGCAGAACTGGACGTGACAGAGCAAGGGACATGGATTGGCGCCACGACAGCCATCACCCGGTTGAGCGTGTCGGCAGATGAAGGACGCTCAAGCAGTTTTTGGCTTTTGCTTTGCACCGGCCTTTTTGGCCTGCTTTTCCTGTGGAAGGCAGCTAAGCCTATCTTGCACAAAAAGGCCCGCTGGCGCGGGACCGATTGGACCGACGAGGATTAAGCCATGACTCCGTTTCGCGTCATCTTCCTTTTGGCTTGCGTTTTGATCCTTGGGGGGAGCGGCTACCTGTCTTACTATGGGATTTGGCGCGAAAGCTCTGATTTGAACACCTCGGTGCGCGCGGGCAGCGGCGGTGGATATTACTCGAACACCCGTGTGAAATAACGCAGCGAGGATTCAATGGACCCATTTACGGCCGTAGCGCTTCCCGAAATCGTCAGCACCGTAGTCTACACTCTTTTGGGGGTTCTCCTGATGTGGGGCTGCTGGAAGGTGATTGACCTGCTCACGCCCTTTTCCATCGTCAAAGAAATCGAAGACGGGCACAATATGGCCCTCGCCATTTTGATCGGGTCCGTGTTTATCGCGCTGTCCATAATAATCGCAGCTGTTATCCTGTCATGACACAAGACGCGCCCGTCGCGCGGCGGCGGGAACTCTGGCTTTTGGCTGCGACTTTTCTGGTGGCTGTCGCCGGGCTGATCTACGAGTTGGTTGCCGCAACACTCTCGAGCTATCTGCTTGGCGACTCTGTGCGCCAGTTTAGCCTCGTGATCGGGTTGTTCCTGTCGTCCATGGGTCTTGGCGCTTGGCTTTCGCGATATGTCGATGAGGCGCTATCTGGCTTTGTCTGGGCGCAAATTGGTCTTGGAATCGTCGGCGGTTTCATGGCACCGGTTTTGTTCTTTTCTTACGCTTTTCTGGGGCATGTGGGCCTGTTGCTCTACAGCCTGCTGGGGCTGGTAGGTATCTTGGCGGGGATGGAAATTCCACTGATTGCGCGTGTGCTGGAGGGTGAAGGCGCTCATAGGTTTCGCTTCGAGAACGTGCTGACCGCCGACTATCTCGGCGCCCTCATCGCTTCGGTGGCTTTTCCCATCATCGTTGTGCCATTTCTTGGCCTGATGTCGGCGAGCCTTGTTTTTGGGTGCCTAAACCTCGGAGTGGCCGGTTTAACCCTATGGCTGTTTCGGGATAGGATTTTGCGTGGCGTGTGGCTTGTATGGGCGGTTTCCATGCTTGCCTCCCTCGGCGCACTTGCGAACTCTGAACGGTTGGTCAATGTGGTTGACGCCAATCTTTACGAGGATGACATCATCCTTAATGAAGCAACCCCATACCAGCAAATCACAGTAACCCGGTTTCGCGACCGGGTTCGCCTGTTTCTGGATCGCTCCATTCAGTTCGATACGCTGGATGAACATCGCTATCACGAGGCCTTGGTTCATCCCGCCCTGTCCCTCGCACCACGCAAAGCCAAGGTTTTGATTCTGGGAGGCGGGGATGGGATGGCAGCGCGGGAAGCCCTGCGCCACAGATCTGTCGAGACTGTCACGCTTGTTGATCTCGACCCACGGGTCACTGAGCTTTTCCGCGATCATCCGAAGCTGTCACCACTTAACGATCATGCCTTGCAAGACCCCCGCGTAGAAATCATCAACATGGATGCTTGGCAATTCGTGGATGGCGGGACGGACGTTTATGATGTCATAATCGCCGACTTACCCGACCCGCGCTCTATCAACCTGTCGAAACTCTACACGCGCGCCTTTTACACCTTGATAACACAGCGGCTCTCGGCGCAGGGAATCTTCGTTACACAGGCAGGATCACCGCTTTTTGCACGCGATGCCTTTTGGTCCGTGGTGGCAACATTGGAAGCTGCAAACGCACCCGGTGCGGTTGACCATGGTCTCTGGACCCTACCCTATCATGTGCATGTTCCAAGTTTTGGCGACTGGGGCTTTGTCCTGGCCGCAGGCGAGGCCCTGCGGCAAAACACTACAATTCCCGCAAGGCCTGAAGTTCCTTACAGTAAGCACCTGGCAGGCGTCTCAAGTCTTTGGCCGCGACGTGTCGCGGACCGACGTGGACATCAATACGCTCCAATCTCACGCATTGGTCGGCTACTACAACGCCGGTTGGGACCATTGGTTCCGATGAGGCGTACGTGTCACTTCGGTTCGTTTCACAAAATCCGGGCGCAGTGTTTCTTCCAGATACTTGGCAGCAATATGCGCATCGGCCGCGCCGCACATGAAAATGTCAATCGCGGCGTAATCCAGCTCGGGCCATGTATGAATGGATATGTGGGACTCCGCCAAAAGCACGACCCCTGTTACACCGCCACCCTCGCCAAAGTGATGAAACTTCGAATCTACAACGGTTGCCCCGGCCTTGAGCGACGCAGCGCGCAAAGCGGCTTCCAGTGCCTCTGTGTCTTTCGCATACCGGCCACCGAAGTGGTCCAGGATCAAATGGCATCCGGGAAGATGGTCTTGCACTGACATGCAGCTTGTCTAGCCGAGGTTGATGGCATGTGGAAGACTGGATCAAACGCCCCAAGCGGCGCATTTTCGGTCAACCGTCTTGCGGGATACTCCAAGCCTGCGCGCGGCTTCGGCACGGTTTCCGCCGCAGGCGTCCAACACATTCATGATATGACGTTGTTCAACAAGTTCGAGCGTTTCAATGGCTTCAGCCCCGGTCACACGCCCGGACCCTGCGAATTCCTCCGGGAATTGTCCCAAGATAACCGAACGTTCGATCAGATTGCGCAATTCCCGCACATTCCCGGGCCAATCATAGCGGCTTAACTTTAAAAGGACCTCTTCGTTCATATCGAGTGCGGGCAACCCGAGCATTCGGGAAAAATCGCTCATGAACAGGGACGCAAGTTCGACAATGTCTTCGGTGCGCTCGTTCAAAAGCGGCATCTCGATTTTCATCACATTGATACGATGGTAGAGATCGGCACGAAAACGTCCTTCCGCGACTTCGGCTTCGAGATCAGCATTGGTCGCAAAGAAGAAACGCAAATTGAGTGGAATGTCACGTTCAGCGCCAGTGGGACGTATGCGGCAATCTTCCAACACGCGTAACAGGCTGGCTTGCACCTGCTCTGGCAATTGCGCGACCTCGTCAAGAAACAGGGTGCCACCGTCAGCATGCAGGAACAAGCCGTCCTTGCGCCCGGCATCACCCTTTATGACACCAAACAAATCATCCGCGATGCGATCCGGCGCAATTGCTGCGCAATTGACCGCGACAAAGGGTTTCTCAGCACGGTCTGACATTCCGTGAAGCGTCCGCGCCGCGATTTCCTTGCCAGTACCGCTCGCCCCGGTGAATAGAACGGACGTCGGCAAAGGAGCGACCCTGTCCAAGATATCGCGCACCTTGGCAATGGCTGGCGAATTCCCCAGCAACCGACCACGCGCAGTTTGCCCGACTTCGGACAGTTCATGCTTGAGCAGATCGTTCTCGCGTCTCAGATACTTGCGATCAAGGGCGCGTGAAACGGCATTGAGAATTTGATTTGCGCGAAATGGCTTGAGCACAAAATCCGCGACCCCAGCCCGCAAGGCGCGAATGGCGGTATCCAAATCCGCATAGGCGGTGATCAGGATCGCATCCGCGAACAACCCGATGCGGCGCTGTTCGGCAAGCCAGTCCAACCCCGTCACATCGGGCATGATGTTATCGAGAACGACGAGATCGAAATGCGATTGATCCAAAAACTCGGTTGCTTGCTTGCATGACGCAGCCTGCTCGACCCGCTTGCAATGCGGTTCGAGCACCTTGGTCAGGAAATTGCGCATACCGGGTTCATCGTCGATAACAAGAATCGACGCGAGCGCAAGGTTCTCCCCATAGTCGCTACTATCGGAGCGCGTCCTGTCCTGAAGGGGCAAGGTCATTCGTTGGCATCGCCTATGCGGACGGCATCACCCGAGAATACTTGCTCAGCGGAAAACCCCGCTTGATTGAGGCCATAATAGGCCCCGACGGTGATAATTGCTGTGACGGCGAAAGCGGCATACATGGCTTTCATTTCAGTTCTCCTTGGTGGCTGTGGCGCGACGTAGAAATGTAATCAAATCCTGCCGGTCGCTGTCTTGCGTGATCCTTTGCATTGGCATCTTGGACCCTGGAATATAATGATCTGGCCCAATGTCGAACAGGGCATCAATAGTGTCATCGGTCCAGGTGATCTCGGCGTTTTTCAGTGTCTGCGAGTAAGGGTATTCCGGCAGGGTACCGGCAGCACGCCCAAATAACCCGTAAAGGCTTGGTCCCGCCTTGCGCGAAGGCGGCGGTGTCAGCGCGTGACAGATTGAGCACTTGCGCATGAATTGTCTTTCTCCATTGGGCATACTATCCGGATCACGCAAGAAACTGCGCTCTTCACCACCTGCCGGATCAAACTCATCCAGCATCGTCACGGGCCAGGAATAGACAACGTCGCTCAGACCCGCAGCAAGCACATTCTGCCCATCGTTGCTGAAGGCCAAGGCCCAGACAGGCCCCTGCTGCATCGCACGAAAATCGCGGACAATTCGCCAGCTATCGGTATCAATGATCATGATGAAGCCATGCCCATCACCAACGGCCAATTGTTCACTTGCCGCATGGCGCGCCAAGGAAAGTATGGGGCGGCGATCAAGCGAAAAATCATAGAGTTCCTCGCCGGTTCTCGCGTCAATCACCCGCGTCACGCCATCCACAGCGCCATAGACGAGCCAATTGTCATTTGGCCCAACCAGCACACGATTGATCCCGAAGCCTTGGTTTATCAGCACTTGATCACTGCCAGATGCGATATCCCAAATGCGAAGCGTGCCGTCGGCAGAGGCAGAATAGAGCAGGCCATTTCGCCCAAACACTACCGAATTGACGGGACCTTCATGACCTTCGAGAAAACGCTCTTCACTGCCGTCCAACGGCCAAATGCCAATCGTGCCATCCCAACTGGCCGAGGCAAGGGTTTGCCGGTCTGGCGATACCGCCAGCCCCATGACCTTGCCCTTGTGGCCTTCAAACCGCGTTTTGGACCCAGATTTCGTATCCCAAACCAGAATCGAGAAATCATCCGCGGCAGAGACCAGCTTGCCGGGGCCGGCGAAAGTAACAGTGTTGACCGCCGCGTTGTGCCCCTCAAGCCAAGTCGGTGAGCGCGCATCCCAAAGGCCAACCGAGTTGTCGAAACTTGCAGTGGCAACCTGACCGGTATCCTCATTCACTGCAATCCCCATAACGGGGCCGCCATGCCCTTTCAACGTTGTGAACTGCTGACTGGCCGCCGGGACAGCGGCCAGAAAGAAGACAGTAAAGTAGGCACCAAGGGCACGCATCACTCGGCAGGGGTTGATGCCTTGCCCGGCGTGGGAGCTTGATCCTTTTCTTGCAGCTCCTCCAGCCACAAGGAGTGGTGCTCACGCGCCCATTGCTCTTCGACCTCTCCCGAGCCCATGGCGTCGAAAGCACCCTCCATACCGACCGAACCGATATAGATATGGGCAAGGATAATCGCCATCAGGACGAAGCTGACAATGGCGTGCCACGATTGGGCCAACTGCATTTCTTCATGCGGGGCAAGGTCGGTAGGCAACGCACCAAAACCAAGCACTTGGGGCAAACCCATTCCGTTCAACATCTCGAAGGTCTTGGCGAACATCGGCAATTCGAACGGGAACAGTAGCGAAAGACCTGATGCGGAAATCGACGCCCCAAGAAGGATCACCGACCAGAAAATCACCTTTTGGCCCGCGTTGAATTTCTTGGCGGGCGGATGCACGCCTTTCTTGAAAATGCCGCCGCCCACGGCAAGCCATTTCAGATCGGTTTTGTTCGGAATGTTGTGAACAACCCAGAACACGAAAGCGAGGATCAGGCCCAACATGAAGGCCCATGAGATATTGTTGTGGACCCATTTGCTGGCCACGGCGATTGTCGCAAACGCCTCATGACCGAAGGTCGGGATCAGGAATTTTCGCCCCATGAGCGAGATCAATCCGGTTATCCCCAAGACAATGAAAGATCCAGCCATCAACCAATGCGCAAAACGCTCCATGAACTGGAATCGCGTCACAGTGCGACCGGTCTTGTCGCCATCAATCGTGATGCGGCCACGGAAAAGGTAAAATAGCGCCAACAGGCCCAGAGTGCCGATAAGTCCCCACCCACCGTAGGTGATCAGCGGACCCTCACGGAACTCCAGCCATGCCATGCCACCGTCCTGCACCAGAACCTTGGCTTCTTCGCCCCCCGCAGAGACCTTCACATTGGCCTCGTTGAACCGCAGGTCGCGCCAGACTTCCGCGTCCGAGATGGGGCCTAGCGGTCCAAGGCCGGGCGCGGACTCTCCGTCGCTCTCGCCGCCTTGCCGATAGCTATTGTCAACTGTTTCGCCCCGTTGGCGGGCAAGAATATCTTCCAAGGTTGGCGCACCGCCCGTCGCCGAACGATCGATTTGCGGCGTTTCACCAGCTTCTTGGGCCGATACGGGGGCCACCAAGAGCAAAGACACCAATAGAGTGCACAGAAGACGGGTCATGGCGATCTGTCCTGTTCAAGAATTATGGGCAACCCAGTCGGGCGACAGAAGCACCGCCCGACTGTTTGTAAAAGGCTTTCGACGCGCGCCAGGGCGCGCGCCCCGATCCAAAAGGATCAGCCGCCTTTTTGTTCGTAGGCCGTACCCCAGCCCCAAGCACCTGTGCCGAAACCGCGTGCGACAACACGCTCACGGTAAATGTTGGCGACCACGTCGCCATCACCGGCCAGAAGTGCCTTGGTCGAGCACATCTCGGCGCAGATCGGCAGTTTGCCTTCCGCGATCCGGTTGCGCCCATACTTCTGGAACTCGGCTTGGGAGTGGTTTTCTTCGGGGCCACCGGCGCAGAAGGTACATTTGTCCATCTTGCCGCGGCTGCCGAAGTTGCCTGCCTGCGGGTATTGCGGCGCGCCGAAGGGGCACGCGTAGAAGCAATAACCACAGCCGATGCAGAGGTCCTTGGAGTGCAGAACCACCCCTTCCTCGTTCTGGTAAAAGCAGTCTACGGGGCAGACCGCCATACAGGGTGCATCGGAACAGTGCATACAGGCGACCGAGATCGACCGTTCACCGGGTTTACCATCTTCAATGGTGACGACCCGACGGCGGTTGATACCCCAAGGCACCTCATGCTCGTTCTTACAGGCAGTGACACAAGCGTTGCATTCAATGCAGCGTTCGGCGTCACAGAGGAATTTAGCTCTAGCCATTTCCGTTTCTCCTTATGCTGCGCTGATCTTGCAGAGAGTCGCTTTGGTCTCCTGCATCTGCGTGACCGAGTCATAGCCATATGTCTGGGCGGTGTTTGTCGATTCACCCAAGACATAAGGATCGGCACCATCGGGATATTTGCTCCGAAGGTCCTCACCTTGGTAATGGCCGCCGAAGTGGAAGGGCATGAAGGCAACGCCCTCACCTACCCTCTCGGTGACCATGGCCATAACCTTGACCTTGCCGCCTTCGGGCCCTTCGACCCAGACATCCGCGCCATCCCGCACACCAAGGTTATTGGCATCACGCGGGTTGATTTCGACGAACATGTCCTGTTGCAGCTCGGCCAGCCACGGGTTCGACCGGGTTTCATCCCCACCGCCCTCATACTCGACCAGACGACCAGAGGTCAGGATGATCGGGTAGTCTTTCGAGAAGTCCTGCTTCTGGATCGACGCATAAAGGGTGGGCAGACGATAGTCGTGCCGGTCCTCGTAGGTGGGATAATCCTCGACCAGATCGCGCCGGTTTGTATAGAGCGGCTCGCGGTGCAGAGGCACCGGATCGGGGAAGGTCCACACGACCGCGCGGGCCTTGGCGTTGCCGAAAGGCGCGCATTCGTGCTTGATCGCCACCCGCTGGATNCCGCCGGAAAGGTCGGTCTTCCAGTTGGTTTTCGGGCCGGCGANCGCNTCAATNGNNGCNCGNTCCTCGTCGGTCAGGTCCGAATCCCAGCCAAGGTCCATGAGCATTTGCATGGTGAACTCGGGNTANCCNTCNTGGATTTCCGAATTCTGGCTGGCGACGCCCTCGGCCAGAAGGTTGTCACCGTCACGTTCCACACCAAAACGGGCGCGGAAAGTCAGGCCACCCTTGGAGACGGGCTTGGACATGTCATAGAGGTTCGGCGTTCCGGGATGGTTCATCTCGGGTGTGCCCCAGCTTGGCCACGGCAGACCATAGTAGTCCCCATCAGCCGGCCCACCAACCGCTTGCAGTGTGGTGCGGTCGAAGGTGTGCTGGTTCTCCATGTGCATCTTCAGACGCTCTGGCGATTGACCGGTGTAGCCGATCGTCCACATACCGCGGTTGATCTCGCGCAGCGTATCCTCAATGTTCGGGGTTACACCGTCATCTTCAAGCGCAATGTTGCGGAACATACGGTCGTGGAAGCCAAACTTCTTCGAGAAGAGGCCGATGATCTCGTGATCCGACTTCGACTCGAACAGGGGCTCGACAACCTTTTCGCGCCATTGCAACGAACGGTTCGATGCCGTGACCGAGCCTTTGGTCTCGAACTGCGTACAGGCCGGAAGCAGGTAGACACCGTCTTCGCGGTCATGCAGCACGGCCGAAACGGTCGGATATGGATCAATCACGACAAGCATGTCGAGCTTTTCCATGGCCGTTTTCATTTCGGTCATCCGTCTGCGAGTTGGGCGCGTGGCCCCACAGAACCATGGCTCGAACGTTGTTGGGCTGGTCGATGTTTTCCTTGTCTTCAAGGATACCGTCGATCCAGCGGCTGACGGGAATACCCTTGAGGTTCTGAAGCGATTTTTCCTTGCCGTCGGCACCGGTCAATGTGTCGAAATTGCCAGCCAACCATTCGGGGTCTTCCCCCCAAACACGAGCCCAGTGACCCCAAGCGCCTTTCGACAGGCCGTAGTAACCCGGCAAAGTGTGGCTCAGAACACCAAGGTCCGTCGCACCCTGCACGTTGTCATGGCCGCGGAAGATGTTGGTGCCGCCACCCGAGGTGCCCATGTTGCCAAGGGCCAACTGCAGGATGCAGTAGGCACGGGTGTTGTTGTTACCGTTGGTGTGCTGGGTGCCACCCATGCACCAGATCACGGTGCCGGGGCGGTTGTTCGCCATGGTGCGCGCAACGCGCTCAAGCTGGCTTCCGGGGGTGCCGGTCACACGCTCGACTTCTTCAGGCGTCCACTTGGCCACTTCTTCCTTGATCTGGTCCATACCCCAGACACGGGTGCGGATGAACTCTTTGTCCTCCCAACCGTTTTCAAAGATGTGCCACAGGATACCCCAGACAAGCGCAACGTCAGTGCCCGGGCGGAACCGGACATACTCATCGGCATGCGCCGCCGTACGGGTAAAGCGCGGGTCGCAGACGATAAGGGGGGCGTTGTTCTGCTCCTTGGCCTTCAGCACGTGCAACAGCGAGACAGGGTGCGCCTCGGCCGGGTTGCCGCCGATGATGAAGATCGCCTTGGATTTGTGGATATCGTTGTAGCTGTTGGTCATGGCGCCGTAGCCCCATGTATTCGCAACACCCGCAACGGTGGTCGAGTGACAGATCCGGGCCTGGTGATCCACGTTGTTCGTGCCCCAATAGGCCGCGAACTTGCGGAAGAGGTAAGCCTGTTCGTTGTTGTGCTTGGCCGAACCCAGCCAATAGACACTGTCCGGGCCGCTTTCTTCGCGGATGTTCATCATGCCGTCGCCGATCTCGTCGATCGCCTGTTCCCAGCTGATGCGCTTCCACTCACCACCCTCTTTCTTCATCGGGTACTTCAGGCGACGCTCACCATGTGCGTGCTCGCGAACCGATGCACCTTTGGCGCAGTGCGCACCAAGGTTGAAAGGGCTGTCCCAACCGGGCTCTTGCCCGACCCAGACACCGTCTTGCACCTCGGCCACAACGGTACAACCGACCGAGCAGTGCGTGCAGACAGATTTCACAGTTTCGACAGCGCCATTCGCTGCCGTGGCCGCATTGGCCTTGGTTACGGTGCCACCTGTGGCCCCGATCGCGGCAAGGCCACCGATGGCCAGACCGCTGCCGCGCAAGAACGCGCGGCGGTCGACGGATTTCCCGGCGACCTCAGACAGGATACTTGTCCGCTGGGGGCGTCTCGCAACCCCGTTGGTCTTTTTCCTAAGCATGTTTTCATCTCCTCCCGGGCTCACCCGAAACGGGCTTGCTGGGTACTAAGGTTATCCACTGAACAGTCGGGCCAATCGCAACCAGTCGTCAGCAGTGCGGGGTGATATCGTCCGATCAGAACCGGGCGCTATCGAGGTAGGCGCGCGTATGCGCGGTATCTTGCATCTTGTCAGATGAAAGATCCGGTTCGGCGGCTTCGGCCGTCCCGGTGGACGCTGCCGTCACGACCGCAACCGCGGGCGCGCCGGTGGCGGCCATCTTGAGAAAATCGCGGCGGCTTGTGCCGTCCTCAACTTTCTTCGACATGAGAGTCCTCCTCTCTGGTTATGGCGGGCAAGCCCGCCGGTTAGGTGCGGATCACTCCGCGCTCATCCGGAAACCCTCGGCCTCGATATCCATGAACACCCGGCCAACAGCGCCGACCGGGGCATAGAAAACCGAGTTCTTGGCGGCTTCCAAATCTGTGAAAAAGTGACCGGCCCAAGGGCCGACATGCTTGTTAAAGAAGGTCTTTTGATCCGCCAGCGACGCGGGCTTGCCAAACCGGCCACGGATCAACCCGGCCATCATCTCCATGCACGAGGCGATATTGTCTTCGGGTTCGTACACATTCTCGGCGCGGGTCATGCCACGCGCCGCCATATCCCGGCGCAAAACAGCCAAAGGCTTCTCGTTCAGGAAGCCAGTGAGATAATAACTGGCATAAGGGAGCAATTCGCCCCGACCCAACCCGATAAAAAGGGCGTTGAATTCCCGCTCCGCCGCAGGCGGCTTGGTGTGCTTGGCTATACGCGATAGCGCGCCGATGGCTGTCCCCAACTCACCGTCGTCACCGCTTAGCGTCTTGGTCTTGTCCAGCAATGCCTGATCAGGTGGTCCGGCCAAAAGCACGCCCAGAAAATCATACAAATCGGCGCGCAGCCGATCTTCTTCCGCAATGGTCTGGGACACGTTGGCTTGCTCCATGGCTGTCTCGCTCATACTCATGCTTGGGCGCCTTCACTGGTATCGAAGGCAAACCGCATACGGCGTCGCGGTGCCACTTCATGTGCATCATGGTCATCTTCGAAAGCATAAAGATGGGCCTGCGGTTCCTCGTCTTGAGAGTCGTCGCCAGCCTCGGCAAAGGACACATCGGCCACTGGTTCGCTGTGTTCGGAGGATACCGGTTCTGCGTGCTCTTCAGGTGAATCTGCCGCCTTCACCTCAGCCTGCCGCGCCAACTCCTCGACGTGCTTCAACATGCCCTTGCCCACTTGATACGCCGTTTGGAGGTTTTCGACGACTGTCGCGCTATCGGTAAAATCCTCGCCATAGTCCAGAAGCCCATCCAGATTGGCGAGTGCCGGATTTGAGAGCCAAAGCCGCCGCAACGCGCGCCGCCGGATACGGTCAGGAACCGCTTTGGCCATGAACGCACTGAAATCATCCCCGGGTTGAAGGGCATCGGGATCGGGCAAACCCAACTCTTCCAGCACGTCTTCATCCGTTTTCGCCTCAAGCTCCGCATCGCGCTCAGCCGCCTCACGACGCTCGGAAGCACGCATTTCATCCTGCTGCTCTTCCAGCACTTTCGCCTTGCGACGAGACCAGAAATCGCTGCTGCGGCTCAATTCATCCTCCCTTTGCGCACCTGCGGCGCGGTGTAGACATCGTTCAGCTGGGTGATACGCGGGTCGCCGATGCTGTGTTCGACACGATCCGTGCGGACACGGTCACGACGGCGTTTCTTGAATTCTTCTTCGACGTGGTGGGTATCGACGAACTGTTGCACGAAGGCGATCAGCCCTTCGGTCATTGGCACCTTTTCAATGATTTCCTCGCCGCTATCGGCATAGTCCTGCGCCTCGTAGGGCGAGGCCGTGACAAGAACCGCATCCAACGGCGGGCCATCCACCTCGTCGCTTTCACGCAAAACGACATAGATTGACGGGGTGCGCGCCGCGAGGCCGTGCCGGTAGGCATCGGTTTCAGCACCGTGCAATTCCAAGGGCAAGGTCGCGGCATGATATTCCACGGCGTCACCCTCACGGCGCATTTCACGCCATTTGGCATCGACCGCGCCCGGCAGAACGGCGACAGCCTTCCACGCCCACTTGGCCCAACGAGTCGCGCCCGGCGTGCGCCGGATCACCACGCCAAGTGGCAAAGCCTCATACCGTGCCGGATTGTGAACCACTCCGATCCTCCCCAGTTTCGGACAGTTGAAGACTGATACAGTTTCGGGCTCGAACAAAGCGAAAACTGCATCCCGTCGCACACTAATCGCGGACAAGGACAGTTTGGGCAGTCAGCAAAGCGGCAGCGCGCGCCATCGGTCAAAAAGTCCCAAGGAGCCCTTCGGATGATCTCGCGCAATCCGAGGTGAGGCGTTCGAAAGTCAGAATCAGGCAAGCTCACCGTGCAGCTCACAGAGCTATGCTCGACCCGCAAATCCTGTTTACGCTTGCGCCGAATCATGCGTAACCTTGGCGTCCACAGGCGGCAAGTTACCCTCTGGATCCATACAGCACGCAGAAGGAAAACCATGGCCAAGCGCTTGATTTTGTGTAATTGTTCCGGAACCCAAGACGTAGATGCAGCGGCTCTTGAAGAGGCGACCGGCTTGTCATGCTCGCAGGTGCATTCCAGCCTCTGCACAACCCAAATCGACCTAGCGACCCAAGAGATGGCAGGCGGCGATGCGATAATTTGCTGTCAGCAAGAACGTCGCGTATTCGAGGAAGTTGCCTCGGAAACCGGGGCCGAGATGCCGGGGTTCACCGACATAAGAGACAGGGCCGGATGGTCCGATGACCCCCGGTCGAAACTACCCAAAATGGCCGCACTCTTGGCCGAGGCCACGCTAAGCGCGCCGGCTGAAAAGTCTGTGGATGTCGTTTCAGAAGGTCTTTGCCTGATCATCGGCACATCGGTTGTCGCACTTGAGGCGGCTGAAAAACTCGCCCCAATCCTGGGTGTAACGGTGCTTTTGACAGACGATTGCGATCCCCCGGATACCCGTGAGTACGATGTCATTCGTGGGCAGATCAAGCGCGCCAGCGGGGCTTTGGGCCAATTTGAACTCAGAATTGACGCGTTGCAGCAAGTTAACCCGGCAGGACGGGGCGCTTTGACATGGACCGAGGCAAGGCATGGGGGGCGCACAGAATGTGATGTTATTCTCGATTTGTCCGGGGACACAGCGCTTTTTCCGGCTCCTCAAAAAAGAGAGGGTTATCTTCGCGCGGACCCCGGCAGCCTGCACGCTGTCTCCGACGCGGTCNTGCAGGCGTCGCAATTGATCGGNACATTCGAAAAACCGCTCTATGTCGCAACGGAGCCACTGCTCTGTGCTCATTCACGTGCGGAGAAAACCGGCTGCACCAAGTGCCTGGATTTGTGCCCGACCGGTGCAATTTCACCTGATGGCGATCATGTGAGCATTGATCCAATGATTTGCGCGGGGTGTGGTGCCTGTGCCGCGCGGTGCCCGTCTGGCGCGGTCACCTATGATGCGCCCGCGCCCGACACTGTCTTTCGCCGTTTACATACGCTCGCCTCGGCGTTCCGAAAGGCCGGCGGCGGCACCCCACGTCTTCTGGTACATGATGCAGAGTTCGGTCGGGAAATGATAAGCCTTGCCGCGCGCTATGGCCGCGGCCTGCCTGCGGATGTCATCCCCTTTGAGGTGCCCGCGCTTTCGGCCTTTGGCCACGCCGAGATGCTGGCGTCGCTTGCCTCCGGCTTTGCCAATGTGAAGCTATTGCTTAGCCCGAGCACCGAGCGGGACGCCCTTGATCAGGAAATCCCCTTGGCGCAGGCCATGGCGAGTAGCGACCAGATCGCACTTCTGGATATCGGGGACCCCGATAAACTATGTGAGGCACTTTACGACGCAGCAGAGCCACCGGAGGCCTGCGATGCCCCCATACTGCCAATGGGGAGCCGCCGACAGGTTGCACGCCTCAGCGCAAAAGCGATCCACCAAAGCGACGAGGCCATTCCCCTTCCCGAGACTGCCCCGTATGGCGCTGTTTTGGTCGATACCGATGCCTGTACGCTATGCCTGTCCTGCGTCTCGCTTTGTCCCTCGGGCGCCTTGGTGGATAACCCTGACATGCCGCAACTCAGGTTTCAGGAAGACGCCTGCCTGCAATGTGGGCTTTGCGCCAATGTCTGCCCCGAAGACGCGATCAGTTACGAGCCGCGCATGAATCTCGCCGACGACGCGCTTACCCAAATTGTTTTGCACGAGGAAGAACCCTTCGCCTGCGTCGAATGCGGCAGCTTGTTCGGCGTCAAATCGACGATCGAAAAGATCACCGAAAAGCTTGCGGGCAAGCACGCAATGTTTGCCAATGAAAACGCTGCCCGCATGATCCAGATGTGCGACGATTGTCGTGTGAAGGCGCAATTCCACTCACAGGACAATCCTTTCGCGGGCGGTGAGCGCCCGCAGGTACGCACGACCGACGACTACTTCAGCAAACGCCGGGATCACTGATGCTGCAAGGGGGCTCCCAGATCAGCGGGCGCAAGGTCCGAGACATAGGCCAGAATCGCCTCAAGATCATCCAGCGTCATCTCGACAGGTTTGATCGGCGATGGACGGTCTATGGGAAAGTCCGGTGTCACATCCTCGACTTGCGTGAAGGCCGGATGCGGGTTGAGCGCAAAGAAGGTCTGAAACCGGCGGTCCCAATCGCGCATAGCGCGCAGAACCGAAAAAGACGGGGTCGAGCCGATATCGTTCATCCGATCCTTCGGATCGACAACATGACAGCGCCCGCACATCTTCATAGACAGGGTCTTGCCAAGCACGGCGTCCCCTTCAAAGGAGATGGCCACCACCTTGGCTTCTTTGGTCTTGGGAAGGGTAAAGGGCGCGCTTCCGTCCACTTCGAAACTGGTGATCGTGCGTTTGCCGATCTCGCCCGCAAACCAGTCGGCCAGACGCGAGGCCGCCTCGCTTTCGGCCAACACCAACAAGCTCCAAGTCGCGTCAGGCCCTTGAAACACCGCCGTGCCTGCGTCTTGATTGGTCAGCACAAGGTCGGCCTGCGCCTGTTCCTCGACCACCTCGACACGCACCCCGGTTTTAAGCGAAAACCGAGGCAACACATATTGCAGCAAGCCACTGTCCTGCAAAGCCTGCGGGGCCGCGACGCGCAGATCATCTGCCGCCCGCGCCTTGCCCGCCGAAATAGACAGGATGAGTGCGAGACTGAGCAGAACAACAATTTGGCGCATGGTGTCTAGGGTAGAAAGCCAAAGGCACCCGCGTCAACGATCTTGAAGAAAGGAAGACGAAATGAGCGAAGATATCGGCGATTTCAACATGTCCATGCGCAAGTTCCTCAAGCAGGTCGGCGTGACCTCGCAACAGGCCATCGAAGAGGGGCTGCGAGACGCGGGCAACCTTGAAGGACGCGAGTTCAAGGCCAAGGTCGTGCTGACCGTTGAGGGCTTGGACATCGAACACGAAGTGACTGGTGTCATCAAGGGGCAAGGCTGACCGTGGCATTGACAAGAGAGAGCGTTCTTGAAGCGCTGAAAAAGATCACGGACCCGGTAAGCGGTTCCGATATTGTCTCGGCTGGCATCACACGCGGCTTGACCGTGGATTCTGCCGCGGTGCGCTTCGTTCTGGAAATTGATCCAGCCAAGGCACAGGCATATGAGCCGGTTCGCGATGCGGCCGAAGCCTCCGTGAAAGCGCTTGGAGCTTCCGAAGTTTCGGCTGTTCTGACCGCTCACAGCACCAAGGCTCCGCCCGATCTCAAACCGCAGAAAAAGGCCGAGCCGCAAGGCCCCGAACGGGTGCCGGGTGTTCAGCACATCATAGCCATTGCCAGCGGCAAGGGCGGTGTGGGCAAATCCACCGTATCTGCCAATCTGGCCTGCGCCCTTGCCGCCGAAGGGCGGCGCGTGGGGCTCTTGGATGCCGATGTCTATGGTCCTAGTCAGCCGCGCATGCTTGGTGTCTCGGGCCGACCGGCCAGCCCCGATGGCAAGACCATCCTGCCAATGCGCAATCATGGCGTCACCATGATGTCCATTGGCCTGATGACCAACGAGGATCAGGCCGTTGTCTGGCGCGGGCCCATGCTTATGGGCGCGTTGCAGCAAATGTTGATGCAAGTGCAATGGGGCGCTTTGGATGTGCTATTGGTCGACCTGCCCCCCGGCACGGGCGACGTGCAAATGACACTGGCGCAGAAAACCGTGGTGGACGGCGCGATCATTGTCTCGACCCCGCAAGACGTGGCCCTGCTGGACGCGCGCAAGGGGATCGACATGTTCAATCAGCTGAACGTGCCGGTGTTGGGCATGATCGAGAACATGAGTACGCATATCTGCTCAAGCTGCGGACATGAGGAGCATGTGTTTGGGCACGGCGGCGTAAAAGCGGAATGCGACAAGCTAGGGGTGCCGCTGCTGGCCGAAGTTCCCCTGCACATCGACATTCGCATGGCATCGGATGGTGGCGCACCAATCGTGGTGTCAAAACCAGAAGCTCAACAATCGAAGGCCTTCCGCGATATCGCCAAGCAGTTGGTGGCACAGGGGGTCGCATGAGCGCACCAGCCTTGCCACCTCTCATGTCGGGCCATCCGGTGGATGCCGGGATCGACCCGTTCGAGAAAGCCTGCGCCATGGCCTCGCTTGGCTGTGACGCGGGACTGATTGTCTACAACGTGGCGGCCAACCGTCTGGCGGCGGCGCTTGTCATGGCCCCCGAAGTGCCGCTTGAAAAGGCGATGGCCATGCTGCCCGCCTGTGGCGTGGGCTTTCAAAACGCGCTCGGCGCGCTCGGCCCGCCAGAGGTGGCCGTCCATCTGGAATGGGAGGGCGGCCTGCGCATCAACGGNGCCGCCTGTGGNCGGTTGCGTGTGGCGGCCAGCACCGGTGACCCCAAGGAACAACCTGATTGGCTGGTCGTGGGCTTGGAACTGCCCCTTCTGCTGGCNGGCGGTCAGCCGGGCCACCGGCCCGATGAAACCGCGCTCTATGAGGAAGGCTGCGCGGATGTCGATGCCACCAACCTGCTTGAGGCTTGGGCGCGCCACACGCTCAACTGGATCACCCGATGGGACGAGGAAGGCCCCCGCCCCCTGCATGCAGAATGGCGGGGGCTGGCCCATTGCATCGGCGAAGACATCACGCAAAACGGCCAAAGTGGCACCTTCCTAGGGGTCGATGAGGACTTTGGCATGCTACTGCGCAATGACCAACAGACCGCGGTGATCCCGCTCAGCACCCTACTGGAGCAAGACAAATGAAATTGGCCCGTGCCATCCATTTCGACGAAAGCGACACGCGCGTCTACGCGAACCCCGCCCGCACCGGCGAATGGTGCATCTCGGGTGGGTTCGAGTTCTCCAACTGGTCCGAGGGCGATTTGGCGGGCAAACAGCGCCAAGCCTTCGCCAATGGCTGGTTGGGGTGCGAGACCTTTGGCCGGGTGACATTCGTCGCGGTCACCCAGATAGAGGAGGTTGAGCGCAGTGCGCTTTCCGCAGCGCTCGCCCAGCATTTTGTCGATATCTATGGCGCGCCCAGCCTTGAGGCCGCGCGCCCTGTGGCCGACGACGAAATCACACACATGATCGACCTTTGCGAAGACCACGCGCCCAATACCCTGCTGACTGTCGCCCGCGAGTTGACAGAATCCGGCGTCCGCGAAAGTTTCCGCGTGATCGAGGCGCAGGACGCAGGACTGGAGCAATTCGCGATACACGGATCTCTGGACGAATAAATCACTCCCTCAGGTAAGACGGGCGCAACACCATGATCGTCGGATCATCGGGAAGGGTACGCAGGGAAACCGTCAGCGTGCTTTCTCCCGTATCGACGATACGGAACTCATCCTCCATCCCGGCAAGAAAGCGGCCAAGCGAGCCATCGGCGAACCAATGCATTGGGATGACGATCCGCGCCTTCAGGCGGCGCAGCACGTTCATCATGTTTTCAAGCGGCATGGTAAAGCCACCATCCACAGGTGCCATGACCACATCCATCCGCCCAAGGGCCGCGTATTGCTCATCGCTGGGTTCGTGGTGAAGGTGGCCCAGATGGCCGATGCAAAGGCCCGCAGCCTCGAACACGAAAATGGAATTTCCCTTGGGCTCGACCTTTCCGTAGGAACGGATATCGGTCGGAACATTACGGATCACCATACCGCCCAGATCGACATGATGATCGGCGCCTTCGCCAAAGTCCCCCCATCCCCTCAACACATGTGGAATGGCCGGATCCGGGTTGGGCGTCCAATGGGTGGAATGGGCGTGGTTCATCGTCACCACGTCGGGGATGAAATCCACGTTGCCGATGAACCCGGTGTAATCCGTTACGGCTGATAGACCGTCTTCGGACTGGATCAGGAACGAGGCATGCGCGATGTACTGCAATCGCACGGAGAATTCCGGGACAGGGGCGCGAAAACTGGCCTTGTGCAAATATCGTATGCCCGGCGCACTATCGGCAATCGCAATACAATGACTTGGCCGCCGCTCCTGGGCAAATGCAGCGGTTGCCATCGTCACCAAAAGCAAGACAAGACGGATCATGGCTTTCCCTCCATTGACGCAAGGGAAAGGTAGCACAGACCGGCAATAAGTCAGCTATTTCCGATCCGCATCACGGGGCGGGGCGGCACATCCCCTTGATCGTGGCCGCATGAACGGCGTCTGCGCCCAAGGTATCGGCGGCGACGTCACGCACGTTTGCCATCAGCTCCTCGCCCGGCACAATCCGGTCAAACAGCCCCCAAGACAGCGCCTCCTGGTCGGTCACTTTCTGCCCGCCCATCAGGATCATCTTGGCCCGGGATGGCCCAACCAGCCGGGTCAGGCGCCCAGGGTCGGAAGGTTGCGGCAGGAAACCAAGTTTCATCACCGGGTAGAAGGCTTTGGCCCCGCGCGCCGCGATCCGCAGGTCACAGGCCAGAACCATCCCCATGGCGCCGCCCGCAACCGTGCCATTGAGGGCGGCAATCGAAAGGCCTGGGAACCCCGCTATGGCCGACGACAAACGCTCCCATACGGCCGAGGTCGCAAGCCCCGCACGGGCGGCTTCAAGATCGGCCCCCGCCGAGAAAACCTTGCCCTCGCCTGAAATAACCAAGACACGCGCTTCTTCATGCGCGGCCTCGGCAATGCGTGCCAGCTCGACCAGCATTTCCTCGGTCAGGGAATTGGCTTTGTCCGGGCGATTGATAGTTGCAGCCCAAAAGCCGTCGTCTTTGTCCAGATTGATCATGTCAAACCCACTTTCTTACGAATATCTTCGTCCCTGAGGCTGATTTCCTCGCCCAGATATGCATCACCGTCCGGCCCGCACATCCACAAAAGGGCCTTGGCGGGCCATTCGGGCGGAATGTGGTCCGACCAATCCAGCTTGCTGACCGGGTTGAGGCCACTGTCCTTGATCTGGTGCTGCATGTCCGTGGCAACCGTCCCGGGCGAAAGGCCCATGACCCGCAGGCCATGTTCGGCGCCTTCCTTGTGAGCGCACATGGTGAGCATGGCCGCCCCGGCCTTCGAGGTGCAGTAGTGGCTCCAGCCTTCCAGCGCGTTATGCGCGGCGCCGGAACTGATGGTGATGATCGTACCGCCCCCGGCGTCCTGCATTACGGGCATCGCCGCGCGCATTCCGTTGTAGACGCCTTTCAGATTGATATCGACAGCGTGCCCCCACGCCTCGGGGTCAGAGGTGGCCAGGTGTGAAATCGGTTCGATAACCCCGGCATTACCAATCAGAATATCCAACGATCCAAAGGCCTTGAGAGATGCGTTCACGGCCGCTTCAACCTCCCAAAAGCGGCTGACGTCGCAAGGAATGGCAATCGCCTTTTCGCCTATCTCTCCGGCAAGATCGGCGATCGCATCCCGATTTCGCGCGACAAGCGCCACGTTGGCACCGGACTTGGCAAAAATACGTGCGGTCGCGGCTCCAATACCCTTGCTTGCGCCGGTAATAAGTACAGTCTTGCCCGTCAGGTCCATTGTCTCACCTTAAATTGGTATCGGCCCTTTCGTACCCGCCACGAAGACGCGGGTCGAGTCAGATCCCCTCTTGACCCTACCGGGCGTAGCGCCGAAGCTGAACCGGATATTTTTGGACAAGAGGCTGCCATGACCCATTTGATGCACAAGGCCGCTCCTGCGGCGGCCATGACCTTTTTGATGACAGGAACGGCAGCATATGCCGACGTGACGGCCTCGGACGTCTGGTCGGATTGGACAAGCTACATGGCCGGTTTCGGCTATCAAGTATCGGGCGATGAGTCGCAATCGGGCGATACGCTGACGGTGACCGATGTAATCATGAGCATGGAAGTCGACGACGGTGATGACAGCACGGTCGCGATGGAGACCGAGCTGGGCACCTTCGAACTGATTGAGAACGGCGACGGCTCCGTGTCGATGGTTTTGCCCGAGGTGATGCCCATCACCATGGCTTTCAAAGACGAAACTGATACCACTGCGACCGTCCAAATGGAGTATCGGACTTCGGGTCTTGATATCACAGTGTCAGGCGACCCCGGGGCAATGAGCTATGACTACAAGGCTGATGCGATGACCTTCGCGCTGGTGGGTGTCGACGCGCCGGGCGAAGAGGTTGATATCGGCACGATGGAGATGACGGTGTCCGATATGACAGGGCGCGCCGATGTCACCACTGAAGGCGAGCTGCGCTCGACCGAAGGCAGCATGTCGAGCGGGCCGGTGACCTATACCGTCGACTTCACCGATCCGGGCACCGGCGAACGGTTGCAAACCACTGGAAAATATACGAATTTTTCGTATTCGGGAACGGCCACAACCCCTGTAGGCATGGCGGGCGCGATGGATATGGCAAGCCTGCTTGAAGATGGGTTTGACATGAGCGGCCAGTTTGAACATGGCGGTGGGTCAACGGAGTTTTCCTTCACGGATGCCGATCAGACCGTATCGGGAACCACCCAGACCGCGCGCGGCAGTCTGGACCTTGCCATGAGCGATAGCGGTCTGAGCTATGGCGGGTCCGCCGATGATATGAAGCTGACCGTTGCAAGTGACGAAATCCCCTTTCCCGTTGAAATCAATATGAAAAATTCGGGTTTTGGCCTGTCCGTACCAGTCAGCGGCAGCGAGGAGCCACAGGATTTTGCCTTTTCGATGTTGTTCGGGGATTTCACCATCTCCGATCAGGTCTGGGCGATGTTTGACCCTGCGGGACAATTGCCGCGCGATCCGGCGACCCTGTCCATCGACTTGGCGGGCAAGGCCAAGATGCTGGTTGATATGATGGACCCCGAAGCGATGGAAGAGGTCGAGAGCGGCGAGCAGACCTTCGGTGAATTGAACGCCCTGACAATCAACGACATCACCCTCCGCGCAGCCGGTGCAGAATTGACCGGCGAAGGTGATTTTACCTTTGATAACAGTGACCTGACCAGTTTTGACGGCATGCCGGCACCGGAAGGTGAATTAGACCTGAAGCTGGTTGGCGGCAATGGCCTGCTGGACAAACTGGTGGCCATGGGTCTGTTGCCCGAGGATCAGGCCATGGGTGCGCGGATGATGATGGGCCTCTTTGCCGTACCCAGTGAGACCGAGGAAGACACTCTGACCTCGACGATCGTGGTCAACGAAGAGGGCCATGTTCTGGCAAACGGTCAGCGCCTGAAATGAGCCATGCGCGGCGCGGTCCGGGAGCCGCGCCGCGAATCGCCGCTAACCCTTTGGGTTAACGGCAAAAACCGCTGTCTGCATCGCGTCGGCAAGACGTCGGTATTACGTCGGTATTTTTTGCAGCACCCTGCGAAATTAACTCGGCGTACGGTACGAAACGTACGTTTCGTACGCGAGTTTCGTACGTTTTCAAGAATGTGTGACGGTTGCCGAACCGAGGTGCGTGAGGGGTTTGGAAAACCGCGATCCGCTCTTCCTTCGGGGGCACGCGGAACGATCTTTCCGAGCGCGGCCCCCCAGAGGTCCGGCGAGCCCTCGGCAGGTGCTGCGCATTCATGATAGCAAAGGCGTCTTGACCTGCGGCCTTGCAAAGCCACCATAGCTAAATCAGTGGACGCACAACCCGATGTTTTCGAAGCCACGTCGGCTGATGCGGTGCGCCGATAGCCACGATATCAGAGCCGGCGGAACGCAAAACATGATCGAGGCTCGCGCGGCACTTCGCGAAACGCCTTAGTTGCGCATCTTTATACCTTCTTCCCACCGGAAACCTATCCCGCCCCCTTGCCAGACACCTTCGCCAATCGGGTTTGGCCCGTCGATCCGCACATGTTGCGGCAGATCAAAGCCCGGGGCGAGGTCTTTCACGCCCTTGACGGTGCTGCGATGCATGATCCGCAGGCCCTGCTGTTCTACCGGCATATGCGCTTCGGGGGCCGCCCGATGGGCAACGGCCAGATTGTCTATGAAGACACAATCGTTCTCGGAGTATTCGTATGCCACTGCATAGCCCCCGGTTAGCCCGGCATTCAGGATGTCGTTGTACTCGTGGCAGAGCTGCTTCAGGTCGTCCGCATGCAAAAGGCTGAAACCCTCCTGATCTGGCAGCTTTTCGATAACGGCACCGGTCATGCCCAGATGCAGCCAAATGCATTTCTGCCCCGTCACGGGGTGCTCATGCACCAGCGGATGCACGACGCCCGATGTGGAGTTGACGGATGACAGGCGGCTCCAGCGCTCCTTGCGATCCTCCGGCAGTGCCTCGAAGGCGAGGCCCTGGTGCGCGAAATGCGTGCCGCCGCCCTTCTCGGCAGGGCGGATGATATGATAGCCGGCATGGGAAAACGTCGCGGGCAGGAAACTGCCGTCATTGTGCCATTGCGGCCCGACATCCGGAATGCCGTAACGTTCATCATTGGAAAGGCGGAAGATATGGCGGTTACCACCGGGCGTCTGGGGGTGTACGCCATGGGTGCTGTGCAACTCGCGGCCGCCCCACCAACAACTGGCACGCAAGAAATCCTCGGGCTGCAGCTGCGTCTCGTTCTTGAAGACGAGAAAGCCGCGTTCTGCCATTTCACGTTCCAGAGCCTCCAGGACCTCTGGTGGAGGGGTCTCCTTGGAGGATAGGTCAATGCCCGTGATTTGCGCGCCAATCGGATCGAGAGCGGTTATTTGACCGCCATAGTTTTTGATGATGTCAGCGCGCGCCGGGTCAATCGGTGGAAGTTTGGATGCCGGTGTATTCAATAGGAACCTCCTTTAAGCGTTTCGGGTTTACCTTGAGCCACGGTTTGAACTCGAAACACTGATACGGTGTGGGCGTTGCGACCCGTTGTCGACAGGCGACGGTATTTTTAGGCGGTTTGGCCACCCTGCAAAGGTAAGTGCCTTCTTGCTATGCTGAAAGGGTTGAGCCCAATTTTGCACGCCGCGTATTGGTCGTCAGGGCGACAGACGGTCTTTGCTTAGCACAGGCATGACCGCTTCGGCGAGCACGCCATGCCATCCTTGATTGCCGGCCTTGGCCTGTGCGCGCCCCTACCGCGCCGCCATCATCGCCAGCCGAATGAGCGCGCGTTCCACAAGCGCCATTTCGGGCGCACGCTGCCCGGCGGAGCGCAGTTGCAGGTCGGTTTCGGTCAGAAGGCTGAGCGCGTCTTGCAGTTTTGGCGCGCCCCAGTTTTGCGCTTGCCGCAGCATCCGGTCGCGGCGGGGGCCGAAAACGGGTGGGCGCACACGGCCGATGCCTTGCGCCGCACCGCCGGGGTCGGAGGCGGCGGTATAAAGCGTGCGGAAATGCCGGGTGGCGGCGATGCAGAGGCCCACGGGTTGAACCCCTTGGGCGCGCAGGCGTTTCATCACCGGGCCGATTTCGCCAGAGCGGGCCTCGGCCACGATGTTGAGGATATCGTCAAGCTCGGCCTCGGTGGAACTTGGCGCGCAGGCGGCGATATCATCTGGCGTGAGCGGGGTGTCGTCGCCCAGTTTATAGAGGCCCAGTTTCTCCATGGTCTGGCGGAAATCGCCGGGGTCGAGATCACGCGCAAGGGCCGTGAGGTCGCGCATGGCATCGCCACTGATGTCGCGCAGGCCGGATTTGGCAAGGGTCGCCTCGATCTCCTCGCGGGAGGGGGGATCGTCATAGATGGCGGCGGCGTAGGCGTTGGGGTGGCCCTCAAAGAGTTTGCGCAGTTTCGATGTCGCCTTGAGCTGGCCCGCCGTCACGATGATCTGGGCGTCGCCCTCCTGCCAGTCTTCGACGGCAGAAATGATCGTCGGGGCCATGGCGTCGGTCGCGTCCTCGACGAAGGCCACGCGCGGGCCGGGGAAGAACCCCTGCGCCTTTACCGCGTCGAGGAGCATGGCGGGGTCTTTGCGCAGATCGGCGGCGGGGATGCGGCTGAGGCGCATTTCCTCTTCGCCTTGGGGGCCGATGAGGGCGGCNATGACTTCTTGGCGTTTNAGGGCCACGCGCATCCCGTCAGGGCCNTAGATCAACAGGCCCGTGCGGTGCGCTTGGGGCTTGGCGAAATAGCCCGGCGCGTCGCGCCCCGTCAGCTTCATGCCGGAAGGCTGCCGGATGCGGCGATCAGGCGGGTGGTGATCTGGTCAGCGAGGATCACCATCAGCCGTTCCTCGGCGTCGCGTTCGGCAGCTTGGGTGGCCACGGTGGTGCCGGAGGCGGAATAAGAGGTGAAATTACTCACCTTGCCGGAGGTCAGAACCTCACCGGTGCCGAGGTCGCGCAGGGCAAAGGTGACACGGCCCAAAAGGTTGAACCGGGAGGTCACGTTGCTGGCGGAAATGGCGATGGGATCTTCATCGAGGGTGATGGAATAGGCAAGACCATAGCGCGCGGGAGATGGGCGGCCCAGACGGCCCTCAAGCTCTTGGGTCAGAAGGTAGGCCGGGCGGCTTTTCGGCTCATCCACGGCGATGGCCCCTTGCAGGGCGTTTGCCGCGCCGTTTGGCCCATAGGCGGGCGCAAAGCCACAGCCCGCCACGAGGGTGGCGGTGCCAAGCAGGACAAAGCGGCGGTTAAACGACGACATTGACGATCCGACCGGGGACAACGATGACCTTCTTGGGTTGGGCCCCATCCAACGCCTTGACCACAGCATCGGTTGAGAGCGCGATTTTTTCAACCTCGGACTTGTCCATGTCTTTCGGCACTTCGATTTCGGCGCGGCGTTTGCCGTTGATCTGGATGGGCAGTGTGACGCTATCCTCGACCAGCATGGCGGGGTCCGCCTTGGGCCACGGGGCGTTGACGATCAGGCCTTCGCCACCTTGGTGCGCCCAGATATCTTCGGATAGGTGCGGTGTCATCGGCGACATGAGTTGCGCAAGGGTCATCACGGCCTGACGTTGCGCCGCCGCCCCGGCCTTGGATTTGGCCAGCGTGTTGGTGAAGGCGTAAAGCCGGGCGATGGCGGCGTTGAAGCCGAAGGATTCCACGCCCATGGTGACGTCATGGATCGCCTTGTGCATTTCGCGCAAGAGCGCCTCGTCGCCTTCGCCTGCCGCGTTTTCGTCCATTTGGGAGATACGATCACAGAGGTTCCAGACGCGGGAAAGGTGCTTATGCGCGGCCTCGGCCCCGGCGGCTGTCCATTCCACATCCCGTTCCGGCGGGCTGTCGGACAGGACGAACCAGCGGGCGGTATCGGCGCCGAAGGCTTCGATGATACTGACCGGATCGACGACGTTTTTCTTCGATTTCGACATCTTGGCGGAGGGGACGATTTCGACACCACGCCCATTTTTCTCAGCTACCCGATGAAGTTCTTCTAAGTCATCCGTGCTTGTGAGGTCATAATTCGGATGGTTTTTTAACAAACCATCGACGAATTTACGGTCCAGCGCTTTCTCCCGTCCATTTGATTGAAACGTCAACACATCTTCAGGAAATAGGAACTCGTCAACAAGGCGGTTAGGCTGACCTTCAGAGCCTTCAACAATTTTCTTACACTTATAAATAGAATGCGTGACCATGCCTTGGGTAAAGAGCGCATCGAACGGCTCGATCGCTTTTTCCGGCAGGTGGCCGCAGATCTGCATCGCGCGGGCAAAGAACCGCGAATAAAGCAGGTGGAGGATCGCGTGTTCGATCCCGCCGATGTACTGATCGACGTTCATCCAATACTCGGCCTCGGCCATATCGGTGGGGGTGTCCGCGCGGGGGGCCGTGAAGCGGGCGAAATACCATGAGCTATCCACGAAGGTATCCATGGTGTCGGTCTCGCGCTGCGCGGGCGCACCGCAAGCGGGGCAGGTGCAATCGCGCCATGTGGGGTGACGATCCAGCGGGTTGCCGGGCACCGAGAAGTCAATCGGCTTGCCGCCCTCGTCATAAGGAAGCTGGATGGGCAGGTTTTCTTTCTTTTCCGGCACCACGCCGCAGGTGTCGCAATGCACCACGGGGATGGGGCAGCCCCAATAGCGTTGGCGGCTCAGGCCCCAATCGCGCAACCGGTATTTGGTCACCCCTTGGCCGACGCCATTGGCCTCGCAGAAGTCGATGGCCGCGTCGATGGCCTGTTCTCCGGTTTGCACCTCGTCACCGGCAAAGCCGAGAAGATAACGGACCCTTTCAGTCTTCGCGGGAACGAATGCTTTGCCCCCAGTCTCTGGGTTTACAGTGACAGGAAGGCCACCAATAGAACCGCCAGAGTAGACTTCAGGACCCTCCTCATCGCCGAGTTTCAAGTCTGTGAAAACCAAGGGAGTCGGCAACTCATATTTCCGCGCAAAATCAAGGTCGCGCTGGTCATGCGCGGGGCAGCCGAAGATCGCGCCGGTGCCGTAATCCATCAAGATGAAGTTGGCCACGTAAACCGGCAGTTCCCAAGAGGTATCGAAGGGGTGGCGCACGCGCAGCCCGGTGTCAAAGCCCTTCTTCTCGGCCTTTTCAAGCTCCTCTTCCGAGGTGCCCATGCGGCGGCATTCAGCGTTAAAGGCGGCCAGTTCGGCATTGTCTTTTTCCAACTGGCGGGCCAGCGGGTGATCGGGCGACACACCAATGAAGCTGGCGCCATTCAGGGTGTCGGGGCGGGTGGTATAGACCTCGATCCGGTCGTGGCCTTCGGGGCCGTCGATGAGCGAGAAGGCAAATTGCAACCCGCGCGACCGGCCAATCCAGTTGGCCTGCATCAGTTTCACCTTGGCGGGCCAGTTATCAAGCCCATCAAGCGCGTCGAGCAATTCCCCGGCAAAATCCGAGATGCGGAAGAACCATTGGGTCAACTCACGCCGTTCCACCAAGGCACCCGAGCGCCAGCCGCGCCCGTTTTCCACCTGTTCGTTGGCCAGAACGGTCATATCCACCGGGTCCCAGTTGACCACGGCGTTCTTGCGGTANACNAGNCCNTTTTCGAGGAAGTCNAGGAAGAGCGCCTGTTGCTGGCCGTAATATTCGGGGTCACAGGTGGCAAATTCGCGGCTCCAGTCGATGCTGAGGCCCAAGGGCTTCATCTGGGCGCGCATGTCGTCGATATTGCCGTAGGTCCAATCCTTGGGGTGGCCGCCGCTGGCCATGGCGGCGTTTTCGGCGGGCATCCCGAAGGCATCCCAGCCCATGGGGTGCAGCACGTTATGACCTGTGGCCAGCTTGTAGCGCGCGATCACGTCGCCCATGGTGTAGTTGCGCACATGGCCCATGTGGATGCGGCCCGAAGGATAGGGGAACATCTCAAGCACATAGTACTTGGGCTTGTCTTGGGTCCGGGTGGCGCGGAAAACCCCGGATTTTTCCCATGCCTCTTGCCACTTGGCTTCGATCTCGGACGGCGAATAACGCGACATATGCAGCTTACCCTCAAAGTGGTCTGGTCTTTACCTTTGCGTGATAGGCCGCGTGGCGCGCAGGGTCCAGTGCCGGAGCATAAAAAGACGGGGCTTTGCAGGCAATCCAGGCGTCCCTATAACGAGAAAAAACAAGATCGAGCGGTCAGCGCATGAAAATCCTGTTCATCCACCAGAATTTCCCGGGGCAGTATAAACATCTGGCCCCGCTTTTGGCTAGGCAGGGGCATCAATGCGTGGCGCTGACCCTGCGGGTGAAGAAGCCGACGACGTGGAACGGGGTGCGGTTGATCCCCTATGGCTTACCGAAACGCGACGGGCAGAAGCTGCATCCATGGTTGGTGGATCTGGATACCAAGCTGACGCGCGGCGAAGCCTGCTGGCGGGCGGCGCGGGAATTGAAGGACAAGGGCTTCATGCCCGACCTGATCCTTGCGCATCCAGGTTGGGGCGAGTCGATGTTCTTGCACGATGTCTGGCCCGAGGCCCGGATCGGGCTTTATTGCGAGCTCTATCACCATGCTGAATACCCGCATCTGAATTTCGACCCCGAGTTCGACAAGTCGTCGGACGCGGAGGCGCAGGCCCTGCGCATTCGGATGAAGAACATCAACAACCATCTGCATTTTCCCGCCGCCCATGCCGGGATCAGCCCGACGGCGTTTCAGGCCGATACCTTCCCGGCAGGGTTTCGGGAGCGCATCACCGTCAGTCACGACGGGATCAACACGGCCACCTCCTGCCCCAAGCCGGATGTGCGCCTGACCATCGAGGGCAAGGTGGATGTCACGCGCGAGGACGAGGTGATTACCTTCGTCAACCGCAACCTTGAACCCTATCGCGGCTATCACGTGTTCATGCGCGCCCTGCCCCGGTTGCTGAAGGAGCGGCCCAAGGCCAAGGTCCTGATCGTTGGCGGTGACGAGGTGAGCTATGGCGCGCGTCCCCCCAAGGGGCAGACGTGGAAGCAGATTTTCATCGACGAGGTGAAGGACCAGATTGCGCCGCAGGATTGGGAGCGGGTGCATTTCCTTGGCCGCATCCCCTATGACACGTTCACCCAGCTTTTGCAGGTCAGCCGGGTGCATGTCTACCTCACCTACCCCTTCGTCCTGAGTTGGAGCCTCATGGAGGCGATGAGCTGTCAGGCGGCCATCGTCGCGGGGCGGGTGGACCCGGTGGAAGAGGTCATCACCCATGGGCAGACCGGGCGGCTTGTCGATTTCTTCGACGGTGACGCCTTGGTGGCCGAGGTTTGTGACCTGCTGGAGGATGAGGACGCGCGGCAGAGCCTTGGCGCGGCGGCGCGACAGTTGATGCAGGCGCAATATGACCTCAAGTCGATCTGCCTGCCGCGGCAGATCGAGTGGGTCAAAGCCCTAGCCGAGAGTCATGTGGATGACCGTGGGGCGCTTCAGTAGCGCCCGGCCTGAATGCGCAATTGGCGCGCGCGGGCCAGAATGGCATCTTCCACGGCGCGTTGGGTCCCGGCGCTGACCGGGCCACCGCGGGTTTGCAGTGCCACGTTGAGCGAACGGGCATCAAGCGCGGGGTCGCTGATGAGGACGGTTGCGCGATAGGCGCGGCCACCGCCCGGAGGTGTGCCATACCCCGTTGCAATCACCCCGGTAAAGGGATCGGCGCTTTGGACCGGCAGAAAATCAAGCACGTCGAGGGAGGCGGTCCAGAGGTAGCGATTGACCTTGATATTCGATTCGCCCACGCCGCGCAGCGCATCCAGAAGCGAGGTTTCCGGCACACCATATGTATCCGGGCCGCGCTCACGCAGAAGCTCTTCCGGAGTCGGCTGAACATTCTCGGAACTGCATGACGCCAGCCCGAATGTGGCCATCAAGACAAAACCGGCAATTCTCAGCAAAAGGGTCATAGCAGCACCGTCCACCTGTGTTTCCCTTCCCTAGTATCCAACGTGGGCAGATGGGGCAAGGTGGTTTGCAGGGATTGTAGTGAGGCGCGGCTTTGTGGCAAAGCTGAAGCTATCGTCGCAAAGCACATGAGGGGCCGCAAATGAGCCTTGAAGACATCCAGAGCCGCATCCAGAAAGCCGAGGCCGAGGCGGGCCGCGAGGCAGGCAGCGTATCCCTGATCGCCGTGTCGAAAAAGCAGCCGAACGAGAGGGTTGAGGCGGTTCTGGAACAAGGCCATCGCATATTCGGTGAAAACCGGGTCCAGGAAGCGGCGGGCAAATGGCCCGAGTTTCGGGAGAAATTCGACGGTGTGGAATTGCATTTGATCGGACCTTTGCAGACCAACAAGGTGCGGCAAGCCTTTGATCTGTGCCAATACATCCACGCGGTGGACCGGCCCAAGCTGGCCAAGACAATCGCGCGGATCGCGCAGGAAGAAGGCCGTTGCCCGGGCGTTTTCATTCAGGTCAACACCGGCGAGGAAGAGCAAAAGGCCGGCATCCTGCCCGCCGATGCGGATGCGTTCATCAATGATTGCAAGGGGTTGGACCTGCCCATAGAGGGGCTGATGTGCATCCCGCCAGTGGATGAAGAGGCCAGTCTTCATTTCGCCCTTCTGGCCAAGATCGCCGAGCGCAATGGGCTCAAGGGGTTGTCGATGGGAATGAGTGGCGACTTCGAGAAAGCCATCGCCCTTGGGGCCACGCATGTCCGGGTGGGCAGCGCCATTTTCGGCGCGCGGGACTACGAGTAGGCACTGTCAGCGGCGTACAATCAGGCGGCTTCCATAGCTGATACCTTGCGCAATCTCACGCAGATGATCGCGGCGAAAGGCGATGCAACCTTCGGTCGGGTAATGCGGCCTGCGCCACTGATGCAGGAAGATGCAGGAGCCACGATTCGGCACGGCGTAAGGCCAATTCCAATCGGTGATCAGCACCAGGTCGTAGAGCGGATCGGCGCGGCGCATCGTCTCGTGCGAGCCGGAATAGGGGTGCGAGACCAACTGGTTGTAATCCTCGCGCGTCGAATCATCCGACCAAAGGTCGCCCGGTGAAATCGGCACCGCCCAGGAGGTCGGGCGCGCCATGCGATCGGGCCGGTACATCAGGCCGACAATCCGATGGGTTCCGACCGGCGTCGCGCCGTCACCTTCGCGTTTGCACTCGCTCAGCCCCCCCTTGCCAATGGCACAGGGGTAACGCCGCCCGCGAAACCGCAGGCCAAGGGGGGTCAGGACAAGATCATTCGGGGTCATGGCGGCCTTTCGGCAGAAATTCACAGTAAAGCGGTTCGAAATCGAGTTGTGTCAGAAACACCCGAGACATCCAATCACAGGCCGCGCCTCGCGGAAAACCTTTTTGCCGATCACACTCGGGGATGNTCTCGTCGTACCGAGATGACCCCGGTATCATACAAGCCTCAAGGCACGGGACAATGGCCGGGACTCGGGCGATACATCCATCCGCACAAGACAAAAAGGCCCCGCATCATGCGGGGCCTTTCGCTTTGACAGGCTGAACCGGTCTTTATTCTTCGCGGCTTTCCGGCGTGTCGACAAAGGTGTCGAACTCGTCTCCGCCGACCACATCATCCTCGGCCGGGGCCGCCAGTGCTGCGGCGGCTTCGGCTTCTT
>PR_CR_10_Liq_1_inCRDRAFT_1000124_pt1 | contig 42337 bp, 34 predicted proteins | sample PRCRCaboRojoPR_3_FD_10241 | JGI IMG/M metagenome (IMG submission 10241) | reverse complement strand
CCCGAAAGCATGATTAAGAAGCTTGCAGGAAAAGCCATCCCCAAGTACATGTCTCTGTTCACTAAGTCATTATCTAACCGTTTAAGTAGTTAGAATATCATCAAGCCTGTATAAATAGTTACTAAATATGGGTTGTTTCGCAAGCCATCCTCAAGAAAAGCAAGTAAAAAACACCAACATAAAAATAGCTCCTCAAAGAGAAAGGTCAGTATCTAACATTGAAGATTTCAAAGTAGAAGCAGGCAGTTTCGTAGGAAAAAGGGAAGGAAGAATTAGGCATTTTTACAGCTTAGGAAAAAGCTTAGGTTCAGGAGCATTTGGTTGTGTGCGCGTTGCTACCCACAAAGTTACTAAGCAAGTAAGAGCAATAAAAACTATACAAAAGTCTTCTATAACCAAAGATATGACAGAAAGGGCAAAGTTCTTCAGTGAAGTAGACATACTGAAAAGAACTGACCATCCTAATATTGTAAGGCTTTACGAGTTCTACGAAGATGAAAAGTATTTTCACCTAGTGACTGAACACGTTGAAGGAGGAGAGCTTTTTGACTACTTGATTAAGTTTAAGATGCTAACTGAACCTATTGCAGCTAACTTCATGAGACAAGTACTGAGTGCAGTGTCTTATTGCCATTCCAATAACATAGTGCACAGAGACTTGAAGCCAGAAAACTTACTCTTGGACAAAGAAGCACCAGACGCTACAGTGAAAATTATTGACTTCGGGACATCCACAATTACCGATTCAAAAATGCAACTAACTCAAAAGTACGGAACTGCCTATTACATTGCACCTGAAGTTCTCAAAAAAGACTACAACCAAAAGTGCGACATCTGGAGCTGCGGAGTTATTTTATTTATTCTGTTAAGTGGATCGCCTCCTTTTTACGGTAGAAATGAAAACGAAATTCTTAGTAGAGTCCAAAAAGGAGAGTTCTCTATGAAAGACCCAGTGTGGAATAAAATCTCAACTTCTGCCAAAAGACTTTTAAAAAGGATGCTTGACTATAACCCCAAAACTCGGATTTCTGCTTCAGAAGCGCTGCAGGACGATTGGATAGTTAAGCATGCCTCTAACTCAGGAATAACTTCTTCTGAAAGCCTAACTTCACTTCAAAACTTGCAGTCTTTCCGTGCGGAACAGAAACTCCAGCATGCTTTTATGACGTTTATCGCAGCCAACTTTGTATCAAAAGAAGAAACTCAAAGACTTAACAACGCCTTCAGGAACCTAGACACCAACGGAGACGGAAAACTCAGCAGAGAAGAACTCATCCAAGCTTACACCAAAGAAATGGGAGAAGTGGCTGCTATTGACGAAGTAAACAACATAATGCGCCAAGTAGACGTAAACAACTCAGGGTACATCGACTACACTGAGTTCGTAATGGCCACTCACGAAAAGGAATCCCTACTCAACCAGCAAAACCTTGACTCAGCCTTTAAAGCTTTTGACACGGATCAAAGTGGGAAAATATCTGCAGACGAACTAAAGAACATTTTAGGAGGCGAAGGAATAGTCAAAGAAAGCGTGTGGCAAGAACTCATAAACGAAGCCGACCAAGACGGAGACGGGGAAATAGACATGGAAGAATTCAAAGCAATGATGCTTCAGGTTTTTAATAATAACATAGTGTAATGGTGTTAAAGTCCAACAGAGACAAACGTGAGTACAAGTTCATCCAACTTGAAAACGGAATGAAAGTGCTTATCATCAAAGCAGACGAAGAAAGTGTAGAGGCAGCCTGTGCACTCACTGTAGGAGTAGGTTCCCTTTCTGACCCTCCTGAAATGCAGGGTTTAGCCCACTTCGTGGAACACATGTACTGCATGGGCTCGAAAAAGTACCCTGAAGAAAACTCGTTTGGAAAGTTCATAACCCAAAACGCAGGCTACACGAATGCTGAAACTATGCTTGAAGCTACTACTTATATTTTTGAGATCGAAAAAGATTCCTTTGAAGAAGCCCTAGACAGGTTTTCTCAGTGCATTTGCGCACCTGTGTTTGACTCCAACGCTATAAGTCGAGAAATCACAGCTGTGGACTCTGAGTTCCGTATGGCTGTTGACAGTGATCACTGGCGCAGAGAGCACTTTTTACTTCACACAATAGAAGAATCCCACCCCCTTCACAGGTTTATTTGGGGCAACTCTGAGACTCTTAACCCTGAACAGGGTCTGCGAGAAGCTGCAATGGAGTTCCATGAGCATTACTACTCAGCAAACCTGATGAACATGGTGGTCTACGTGCCTGGAGTGCAGATGGACATCATTGAGGGTTGGGTGAAAAAGTACTTTTCTCAAATTCCAAACAAAAACGTTACTATGCCTTACTCAACATATCAGGTTCCAGACATAAGCAACAAAGGCAAGTACTTTGCAGTGGTTCCAGCAAAGCAAAGAAAGTACCTAGAGTTGTCTTGGACTTTGCCTCCTCTTTGGAACTACTACAAGTCTAGGCCAGACTGTTACTTAAACGGACTGTTAGGTCACGAAAGTCAAGGAAGCATAATTTACTGCTTAAAAGAACAAGGACTGGCTACAGCCCTGCAGTCAGGACCTGGACTTGAACACACTGCTTCTTGCTACACACTGAACGTTTCAATTACACTGACTGACAAAGGACTGCAGAACATCTGGACAGTAGTTTCAACAGTTTTTGCTTACTTAGATATGTTAAAAAACAATATCTGCACACACTTTTACGAAGAACTGAAACAAGTCAGGGAAATAGAGTTTGAGTATTACGAGAAGATAGAGCCTCTGGACTACTGCAGTGACGTCAGCAAAGCTATGCAGCACTTTCCTCACGAAAGAGTGCTTACAGCTGGAATCTTTGACTTGATAGAAGAGTGCATTCCTGAAGACATCCAGCACTTACTAACTTACATCAGCTTTGAAAGGTGCAGAATAGAAATAAGAGCACCTGACTTTGAAACAAACTTCCAAGACAACCACTTTGGAATTCATTACACAGTTAAAGAGATTCCCCAACTAGACAAGTTAGAGTTCACAGAACTTTCTTTTCCAACAGTGAATGAATTCATTCCTCAGAACTTTGAAGTTATAGAAACTCCTACGAGTGCTCCGGAAAAAGTTTACGAAAGTGAAATGCTAGAAAGCTGGCACAACACTGACTCTAGCTTTTCAGACTGCAGAGCAAACGCCTACATTGCTTTGATGATCCCTGAGTTCAGCACAAGTGTTGAAAGGGCAGTGATGGCAGACATTATCATAAACTTAATTCAAAACTCAGTAAACGAAGAGTTTGGCTACTTGGCTTACGAAGCAGGGTACATGATTAACTTCAGCATAGTGGACAGTGCTTTCCAAATACACATTTCTGGGTTCTCTCACAAAATCAGCAGTTTAGTTGAAAGGGTTATGGAGCACATTTACAACTTCAGACCCAAGGCCTCCTCCATTCCCATAGTTCTTGAAAAACTCACTCAAAAGTACAAAAACGCCCACCAAAACCCCAGAACACAGGCTATGAACTGCCTTAAAATCTTTCTGAAGCACTACACTTACTTTCCTTCCCATAAGTTCAACACTATTGGTTCAATTGCTGAAAACGAACTTGAGTACAACTTGGCACAGGTTAAAATCCTTCTGTTTGTGTCGGGCAACACTCCTCGTTCTGAAGTAGAGGGCTTAAGTGAGTTTATTGACGGGCTCATAAACGCAGCTGAAGGCAAAAGAGTTACTGAAGTAAGTCCCCGCACCATAGTTTTGCTTCCTGAAAACGTAATTGAGTGGAGCATTAACTCAGTTAACCCCGACTCCGCGAACTCAGTGCTTATAATGTACTGGCAGTTTGGACAAGGAAGCCTAGAAGAGAGAGTGATGGCCCAGTTGCTTGAACAGATTCTTGAAGAAGACGCTTTTGACACTTTAAGAACAGAACAACAACTTGGGTACGAAGTAAGTGTGAACTCCAGGAACTTTGCAGGAGTTGCTGGACTTTACTTTAAGATATGCTCTGCTGACTACAACCCCAGTGTTCTTGCTCAGAAAACTCATGAGTTTTTAAGTGAAGCTCTCCAAAGCATTGAAGAAGACTTCCACGCTTACCGAAAGTCTTTGATATCCAAAAAAAAGGAACCCTGGCACAACCTTGGAGAAAAGTCCCACTTTTACTGGCACGAAATCAAACAAGGCCACTATGAGTTTTCACGCAGAGAAAAAGAAATAGAATTTTTGAAAGAACTGACTCTAGGCAAGTTCAAAGAGTGGCTTGAGTCCAAAAAAATACTTCAAAAAGGACTAGTGATCAAACTCTTCGCAGAAAAGTGGGGCCTTGTAGAAGACAAATACACCGAGCAGTTGTTAACTGACCCACAAAGTTTCAGGAGCAACTTTCCAACTTACTCGTGGATGCGGATAATGCACTAACTAATAAATGGAGCTTCTGACTTTCAACGTGAACGACGGGTACACTGAAGCACTTATCAGAGGACTCAGGGCTTCTTTTTTAAGGAAAGAAGAGTATGATGCTTTAAGGGACTGCAACACTTTAAGCGACGTCAAAATGGTGCTTGAGGAGACTGACTACCAACCTTTCCTGCAATCCGAACCCACTCCTGCCCCTACAACTGTTATTAGGAACAAAATGAGGGAAAAACTTTCAAAAGAATTTGAACATATGAAGGCAAACTCTGCTCCAGGGCTGTACGACTTCTTAGAAACTGTGTCGCATAAATACATGATTGATAATGTAGTCAACCTTTTGGAAGTGATCAAGCACCGGAACATCAAACAAGCACGTCCAAACACCGACCCTATGGGCCACTTCAGAGGCATTGACGACATACTTAGGTTCGAAGGTGACGACATTGTAGAGCTCTACCAAATAGTTTTAGTTGACACTCCTGTGGGGGACTACTTCCAGCGCTTCATGGACGACATCATTAACACTGGTGCTTTGCAAAACAGAAGTATTGAAGAAGTCCACCGCCAGCTTGCTGAAGTCACTCCTGAAATGCTTCGGATTTCCTTGAAGAAAATGTGGCTTGAAGACCTTTACTCTATCAGTTTGAGACTGAACCCTTTGAGCCAAGACGTTTTGAACGATCTGCTTAAGTTTGAAGCAGACTGTATGACTATACAGATTATATACAACTCCCTCACTAACGAAGAACTAAACAAACCCTCTGCCAGAGAAAGCGACCGGCGGAACCTTTGTCCTAGTTTTGGCCACTTGTACCCTGACTGTGAAGCCCAGTTATCTAAGGCCTACGACATCACCACTTTGAGAGCAGCTGTGGACATCTTCCCTATTTACGCAGAAATGCTACGCAATGTAGCAGATCCCACTAACCCAGACGAGATGAACGACCCCACCCGCAAAACACTAGACGACATGATGTACGAAACTGGAGTTAGGAAGTACTCGCAATGTTACGACGAGCAGTTCCACTACGGAAGTTTCTACGCTTACTTGAAGTTGAAAGAACAAGAAATCAGAAACGTAGTATGGCTTTCAGAAATGGCAAGTATGCAAAAAGACAAGTCTGACCCTGCCTGGCGCAAGTATGAAAGACTGATTCCGTTCTACTGCTTGAAGGAGTAATTAAGTTCTTTCTTTAGACACTAGTTCTTCAAGTTCTGCTTTGAGTTTAGTTGCTTCAGTTCTGTCAAGTTCTTTGGCGGTAATCATGTCAAGCAAAATGTCGTTTTTGAGTTTGAGAGTGTTTAGGTTTTCTTGTAGCTGCCTGATTTCAGGCGACTCAGTTGGAGCGTTGTGCCCCACTCGGAACCACTCGCCTGTTTCTGGGTTTAAGTGGCACCTCACTCCTCTTAAGTTCAGTTCCACTGGAAAAAATGCAATGTCTTCCCACTTAAAGTCAGGTCTAGAAACCATTACAGTTATTTATTAGTCTATTCTGTAGTAAAACAAAACGTAAGCAGAACTAGACCTTGTAGGAGTCTCAGTAGGACTGACTCTTGAGTCGTCAAAGCAGTACCAACTGCCTTGGTCTACACAGTCAGCCACATAGTGTCCGAAACTCAACCCGCCCATATGGTTTGAAACTCCGTAAAGTCTGTAGCGTGCTTTGGACACATTTGAGCTAGTTGAATGAGGTGCGAATTCTTCAAGTCTCAAAACTTCTGGCAAGTTAATTTCATTGCTGAGTTTTTCCCTTCTGAAACCGTTTACAGTGAACCTTTTAAGTTGCAAAACAAGAACTTTGGGGAACCGATACAAAGTAACTTCTTGTTTGCAGTTGTCTGGTTTTTTACAGTTTTCACACTTGTAACTCGGCAAGTTCCCTTCTTTTACAAAGGACTTGAAACAGTCAAGTAGTGAAACTTTCGAGTACTGTGGAATGGGCAAGGTCAAGTCCAGAAAAGAATCACAGGAAATAGACTTGTGGTTGCATGCTTTGCAAGTGATCATAGACAGAAGTTGACCCTGGAAAGTATCTGTAATTATAGAGTTGTCTCTGGAAAGGGAGTACTCCCACCAAGTCCTAGCTACTTCTTCCAAACCTTCTTTTAGTGACCCTGTCATTTGTCTGTAGGACGGCTTAGTTCTGACTCTATTAAGATCCAAGTGAAGTCCTTCTAGCATTGCTCTTAACAACTCTGCAGCGTCTTGTTGGCTGTAGCCCAGAAACTGACTAGAAATTCTTCCAATCAGACTTTTGATGTTGTAGGGACTGACACTAGAGTTCCTAGGCAACTCCTTGAATTCCTTTATAAGTTCTTTGAACTTAATAGCAAGTTCTCCTCTGAGTTTGGAAGATCTGTTGATTTCGTCGGGAAAATCTCTTGACATAAAAGCTTCGTTGAGACAAGGAGTGTGGACCAAGCACTGCAAAATAGAATTCATGTAGCAAGTGTTTCCGAGATTCCTAAGTCCAACTAAGCCCATAGAGTCTTGTCTGGGAACTGCGGTTATTTCGGTGGTTTTTGGAATTTCTCGGCTTTGCCTTACATAGTCAACTTTGACTGGGGAACTGTATTCAGTGGGTTTGGAATAGGAGTAAATGGACCGAGTAGCTGAAGACTTGAAAGTTGAGTTGTAGGGGTCGGGAGAGTAGGGATATTGGGGCCTTGGAGGAACTCTGGAGTTGCTTGGGTTGCTGATTTTAATCGAAGTGGTTGAGGTATTTCTTGAGCGAGGCCGCTGAGGGTCTGCCAAAGTTGACCTGCCTGCTAGTTTAAACCTTGAATCCATGTTTATAACCAACTTATTCAAATTCCTTTTATAGAAGAGTACTTTGAATGTTTTATATTCTGCTGCACCCGATATAATAATGGATAGAACTATTAAGAAGTACTTCATAATTTTGGGGGCTTTAGTAGGAGTTTGGCTGACAATAGGACTTTTAGCTAGCAGTAGTTTGCCTTCACCGGAAGTTTCGTTTATACCAGTCCAAGTTGTTCATTTCAAGGAAGAAAGCACTTTATCTTTTCCAATACCTGAATCAAATACCTACTGTTCCAAATGGGCACCTGTTGCTGATTTTAGTCTTTGGGCAGACAGGCCTTCTGCTTACTCTGTAAAAAAAGTCAACCAGTCAGGATGGAAATTACTTCCTCCCAAAAGCAAGTCAACTGGGTTGTTCTTCAAAGACTTTTTTAACCTTAACTATTCAGAGACTTTTTGGGCTGAGGTTGAGCAAGGGCACAGCCAAGAAAGCAACGAAGGTTTGTTTTTGATTCCTGAGGAAACTAATTTTGTCTTCACTAGGATGTACCACTACAGAGACTCTCAGTTCAGAAACATCCAAACTGCCAGATTAGGAGTTGACTACGCTTGTCCAGGACAAATATTCAACCACGTTCCTGGAGCAAGTGCTTTTTGCCGAAAAGACTTTTTACAGAAATACTTGATTGACTACAAAAGAAGGTATGAAGCTTTAGAACTACCTCAATGCTACAGTAGGTCTATAACTCCTAAAAGCTTCATTATGGAGGATAGTTTGCAATGCGAGCAGTTTATGGATGTTATCCAGGAACTACTTATTACTTACAACGAAACAAACTTCCCACTAAAGTGGATAACTAAGTCTTCAACTAGACACAAAGGGTATGGAATTGAGCTGCTGGACTTTCCAAAAGCTTCTTACTTTTACAAACTTTACAGAGAACAAACAGTAAGTGACGTTTCTTGCCAAAGAGTTTTGGACAACCACAAAGACTTAATAGTGCAGGAGTACATTTCAAACCCTGCTTTGATAGAAAACAGAAAGTTTGACTTTAGAGTGTTTATGATGATAGTAAACGTTGAGCCCCTTGTAGTTGCTTGGGCACCTCACAACGGCCACACACGCTTGTCTGACTTTGAGTTTGACAAGTTTTCCAAAGAGTTCACTGCCCATATAACTGCTAATGTAGCTGGAAAGAATCCTGGCTCTTTGGAATTCCTCAAAAGTTACAGACTTAACCTCCAGGAAATTGCTGAGTACTACAAAAACCAAGTAGGAGACCCTCAAAGGTGGCTAGAAGAAGTAGCTTTTCCTCAGGTTAAACAAATACTTATTCACATGGTGAGGTCAGGACAACAGAACTTCCTAGTTCAAAGGGAGGGGTTGATAGAGTTCTTTGGCGTAGACCTTATTTTAGACGACACCCTTCAAAACTTTTACTTACTAGAAAGTAACAGAAGACCTGACGTGCAAGAAAAAAACTCTAAATTGCAATACAGAGAAGACGAGATCGTATACGACTTCTCGAAGGTTGCTAAGTACAAACTCATAACGCCAAACTTAGACACAGACCAACTCTTTGCACAATTAAAGTCCTTTGTGCCTTTAATAGACGAAACAAAACCTGACCCTTACTTAGGAGAGATTCCTCAAGAGTGCTCAGTGCCTTTTAAAGACTTCAATTGGGAACTGCCTGTTGACCCCATGATAGAACCTCTAGTGCATTATGTTTTCCAAGATTCTAATAATAAATGGAAGTGATAAGGTGCAGGTTCCTTGAGTACTTACCTCCTGACATAATTTGTTTCGCAGTGCAAGGTAACAAGTGCCTTGTTGTTTTTTCAGATTCTTCGATTCACCTTTACAAAACCAAAACTTGGAGTTTGCTGCAGAGGTACCCACCGCATAAACAACTTAACAAAGTGGTTTGGGACACAGAAACTACCTTTGTTGGAGTGTCTCAAACAGGCCACATACTTCAGTACTGCTTAGACTCTTTGAAGCCCATCCAGTCACTCAGAGTCCCTGGAAACGGAATACATGATATTGCTAAGCGCGACCATAAATACGCACTAGCCTGCCACGACGGCACTATGAGGGTGTACGAAGTGGTTGAAGGAGACCTGGAACTTAGTTGTTTTTACCACAAACAGCAAGACTGTTTGTTGAGTGTTGTTTGGGAAGAATACATTTTTGCAGGAAGCGAAAAAGGAATAATTTACAAGTGGAAAGAATCTAACCCTACAGCTTTGTCCCGGATGACTTCGCACTCCCCCATTAGAGCTTTGGTGGCTTTGGGAAACTTTTTGTTTTCAGGAGAAGAAGAAGGCTGTGTAAGAGTTTGGGACGCAGAGATGTCAACTCTTCTTCAAAGCATACCCACTCACTCAGCAAGCATCAGGTGCATGACTCTTAAGGCTGGAGAAGTCTTTGTTTCAGGAATAGACAGCAAAGTAGTAAGGCTTTCCTACACAGGGTCTTCTTGGGTAGTGAGTGGAAAAGCTAGGGGGCAAAGCCACCACGTGTACTCCCTGGCTTCCTATGAAAAGACTTTGATATCTGGAGGAGTGAACACTGACATTTGCGAATACTCTGACCACATGTTTGAAGCAGAAGGCGAAATGAAGTGGCAAGAAAAAGTCCAGACAATTAAGTTTAGAAGAAAGAAGTTCAGACATGTTGCAACTTTGCCTTACAGAGGACCTACTTCAGCAGTTAGCACTAGTGAAGGTGTGTTTTTGTTGTGCACAAAAAACTCAGAAATAGAACTCTGGAAAATACACAACCAGGCAAAAAACGCCCAAAAATTGTTTGTGTTAAAGGTAGAGGATCCAGTTACTTCTGCAACTATTTCTCCAAGTGCCAACTTGGTGGTTTTTTCAACCATGAAACAAGCCAAGTTGGTTCTTTTAGACCCCGAAACTCTCACTCTTAAGTCCGAAAAAACTCAGTTAAAGCCTTTTTCAGAAGTTTGTGTCTCAGCCGAGCACTTGTTCACGGGCTACAAGCACTTGTCTTACACAAATATGAACACCCAAGAAACCCTCCAAATAACTGAGCTCAAAGAAGTAGTTACACGCTTAGTAGCTCAGGGCAAGTGGTGTTCTGCACTCCTCAACAACAACAGAATTCTAATTTGCAAAGAAGGAAACTTAGTATGTGAACTCCCTACCTTTGCAAGTGCAGTTACAAGTTTGGGTTTTGGGTTCAAAAAGAAAGTGTTTGTTTCAACAGAAGAAAACACTCTTTATGGGTTCAACCTTAAAACTCAAGACGTTGAACCTTACACACACAAGTTCGCGCACAAGTTCCCAAGCAACTTTTTAAAAGAAGTAAACCGGACAATAGGTATTCACAGCGTACACAAACAAAGTTTACTTCTGCACACTCACTACTCGTTTACTTACATCGACCTTAAAAGAAAGCCACCTAAGAAGTCCCTTATACTAGTTAAAGAAAGTTTCAACGAACACAACTCAACTTGGGCTGGAGTACTTAACAAGCACCCTTTGCACTCAGACAAAGAGCTCCAGTTAGAACCCCAACTGCCAGACCTACAACACTTTGCAATCAACAAAAGGTTTGGACCAATACTGGACTTGCACATGCTGAAGGACTGCTTACTGGTAGTGGAACTTCCTTGGGACAAGGTGCTTCTGCAAAAACCTGCTCCTTTCGTAGCACACAAATACGGCAAATAAGTAAAAAATGGATAAGGATCAAGTGATTAGTTCTCTAAGAGAAGAACTTTCGAAAGCTAGGGAAAAGATTGAAGAGCTTTCGTGTGAACTTAAAAGTAAAGAAAGAGAACACAGCAGTCAAATCATTGAACTCCAAACACAACTGCAAGCTGAGCAAAGCAAAAACTCTTCTTTACAAGCTTCAATTAAAAACGCGCCTAAGCAAATATCTGAACTCAAGTCACAACTCCAGATGTCCCAAACTAGACAAAAAGAACTTAGCCAGATTCTTAGTGAACGCTCTGACACAGAAACTCAAAAACTAAAAGTTCAACACGAAGAGTACAAACAGAACTACATGCAACTTGTAAAAGAAAAGGAAAAAAAGATTTATGAACTTGAAAAAACGAACTCTGAACAGAAATACTTAATAGAAGACTTTAAAGAAGAAATCTCAGAACTCAAAGAAACCCTAAAAGACCTTAAAAGTACTCAACTTGAAACAAAGCACAAAGCTAAAACTTACGAAGAACAAATACTAAAATTAGAAACCCAGAACAAGTCCCTTGAACTAACACTGTCAGAGCTCAGAAGTCAAGAAGAAACTCAAGAAACTCTGACTGAAGACTGCAACTTTAAACTAAAGATGCTTTTATCTGAACTAGAAGACAAGCAAGAAGAACTCCAAAATGTCCAAAAGAAAAACTCCAGATTAGAGACGCAAAGAGAAGAACTAGTAAGCCGCATTACTGAACTAGAAATCCAACTAGACCAAAAAGAACAAGAAAAAGAAGAACTTGCAAAAAAGCACTCAGGAGATGCTAAAATCATTGACGGATTAGAAAAAGAACTTAACTCAGTAGCAGTGGACTTAACTGAAGAAAAAGAACAAGCACTTGAACTCCTCAAACACCAAAACAAGTCACTTCAGAAACAAATGTCTCACATCCAAAAAACCCATGAAGAAGAAATTGAGGCTAAAATGGAAGAACTTTCCAAAACTAACAGAGAAAATAACGAATTAAACCGAAAAATAGCTTCTTTGGAGCATCAAAACTCTTCACTCCAAGACAAAATTAGAAACTTCAGGGAGAAACTAGACACTGCTAACTCCAAACTCAAAGATGCTGACGAAGTCCAAAAAATAGCAGTTAAAGAAGCTAGAGAAGAACTAAACTCAAGAATACTCAAACTAAAGCGCGATAAAGACGAACTAAAAGAACAAATAGAAGACTTAAACGACCAAATAGAAATGGCCAGAAGGTCAGTTATAGAAGAAGAAACTCTCCAAGATGAACTCATGGACTTAGGACCCAGACTTTCCAGAGTTAGTTTGTACAAGTCACAAGATGACACCCAGAAAATCGAAAACTTGCAGTTGCAACTGGCTGAAAAAGAGTTCCTTGAAACCGAAAAAACAAACCTAGAACAAGAAGTTAAGTCTTTGCACCAAGAAAATAAATACTTAAAACACGAACTGTCACTTGCAGCTAAAACAGCCGACTCTTTAAGGATTAAAAACGAAGAACTTGAGTACGCTGTACAGAACTCCCAAAGAAGCTTCTTAGAAAACGACAACAAAGAAATCATAGAAAACCTAGAAGCTGAAAGAGACCTACTTAAAGTAGAGTACGAAAGACTAGAAAACGAACTACTACTAGCTAAACAAATGTGGGGAGACCACAACAACACTCTGAGGAACGACCTCAACGAAATAGAAATTAAACTTGCAAAGACTAAAGTCCAGAACCAAAGCTTAGCTGAAGAAAGAGACGACTACAAAAACAGGTACATTGAACTTACTTCTAAGAAAAAGAAAAGGTGGGGACTTTTTAGAAAAAAACAAACTTAACTAAACTTAATAGCTGATCTAAAGACTTTCGTGAGGTCCCGGTCAAGTGCTCCTATTGCTTTAAAGTGCTTTAAAATCATCATCCTTCTTCTTGAATCCAACTTTGTGTGGTCTTTTTTGAAGATTTCTTTTAACTCGTTGAATAGGATAGAGTCAGTGTAGTGGGAGCACCCTTTCAAGTGCATAAACAAGTTTTCAATTGTGATATTTCCCTTTTCAAGGATCTTTTTTTGGGCTGATTCAAACAAGTCCTTTTCTAGAAGTTCTTTTCTCGAGAGCGAGTTGATCATCAAGGCAGCTTCATAAGGAGTTGACTTGCAAAGTAATTTTCTGATTTTTTCTATGGACTTTTTCCAAAGCTCATCAGAACCACAGTTAAAAACTGCGTAGTTGTAAACAACTCGGGAAAGTACGTAGGAGTTCATTTCGTCTATAGTTTTTAGAATCGTCGGTTCTAACGAAGGAAGTATCCTACCCTGGTTACCTGAAGCTTTGTAGTAGTTTAAAATCGTAGTTATTTGTTTGGGACTTGATTTGGAGTCTATAACTTCGGTGATTCTTTTGTGGATACTTGGGAACAACCCTTTGAGTTCCTCAGAGTGGAAGGTCTCCATAAGTTTGGTAAGTGTAGCCAGCGAAGACTGGGGAATTCCAGACTTAACGCATTCTTTTATCTGTGTGCAGAAACTCTCTGAAAAGGCTTTTGAGGTGCAGGCAGCAACAAGTTCGAGTTTTTCAAGCTGAGTGTAACTAGGTAAAGACTCAAGAACGACTTTTTCAAGAAGTTCAACAAAATAAACAAAGTCTTTTTTTCCCTGGAGTTCTTTTATGATTTCAACCAGTGCTTTCTGTTCCAAACGTTCTGTTCGTGCTTTTTCAAGCAAGTCGGGTAAAATGAATTTCCTGATTTGTCTGACTTGAATAAGGGTATTAGTCATAAAACCCAGCTCTTTAGGAGTTAGCTCTGGAAGCAGTTCTTTAGTTCTTTTAATTACTTGTGAGTAAAGCTTAGAGGTGCCTTTGTTTTTCTCTGTAAAGGCTTTTACCAAAATACACAAATTAGTGGCGTCTAAGTTCCGAAGCAGTTTCTGAGCCCTCATTTCGTAATTTTGGAACAAAGAGTCCCCGTATTGGGTCTTGCTGAAAGCATGCAGTAGAATTGGCGAGTTTGTCTTTAAGAGTAACCAACAAGCTGACTTTTCAAGGTCCTTCCAGTCATTGCTATTGTGTAATTCTAGGTGCTTGTTGTAAGTAAGAACTAAGTAGGAGAGTTCAAGGTTTTCTTGCTGAGTCCCTTCTAAGTCGACGATCTTGAAGTTAGGTTTAGCGGTTCTTTCCAGGCTTTCTCTGATATTTTTAATATGCGGTGCTGTGCACAATCTTCGAAACAGCTGCATATTCACCCGTTTTGTAAATGGAGTCTAGTGGCAACTCCCAAAAGGAAAACCTTGAAAAGCTATTTAACTTTATTAAAAAGTCAGAAACAACAGACTTGCCAGCTGTGCCTGACTTCAACTACTTCCAAAGTGGTGCAGATTGGGAGCACCCTGCCCACTCACAGTCACCAATTGACCTTAATGGAGCAGTGGAACTTCACCCCAACCCTTTGAGTTTAGACTATCCTAAGCACGAAGTAAGTGTAACTCCTTTACCCTACACTCATAAGTTCCCTTACTCATCAGGGCACTTGAAAGTTTCTTTAGAAGAGGCTGCTCCAAGAATTTTCAACACCGTCCAGATTCACTTCCACGCTCCAGCAGAGCATAGTTTGCAGGGCAAACTGTATGAACTTGAGATGCATATTGTGCACAGTGAAAGGGTTCACGGGAACTTAGCAGTTTTGGGCTGCATTTTCAAGGTAGGAGAACCTAATGAATACTTAGCTCAAGTGATTGCAGAAGAAGAAGCTGACCTAGCAGGGCTAGTGGGAGAGAATCCAGACGTTTACTGTTACGAAGGATCCTTAACCACTCCTCCTTGCAGTGACGGAGTGCTTTGGTTTGTGTGTAAGCAAATCTTCACAGCCAGTGAAGAGCAGATAAGGTTCTTCAATGACAAGTGGGCTGGGAACCCAGACTTTGCTGGAGGCAAAGGAAACAACAGGGAAGTCCAGAGTCTTGGAGAACGTGCTTTGGTTCTTTTTAAGTAACCATTTAAACTCTTAGTTACTTGTTGATGCTCAAGAAAGAGATAATAGGGTCCCTGCAGATTGGGCATTTTAGTTCGGGCTGGGACTTCATCATTTCAGCACAGTACCTGCATAGACAAGCATGTCTGCAAGGCATTATTGCAGTGTCTTTTGCTTCAGTTAAGCATATAATGCATTCCTCAGAGTTCTGGTTTGATATTCCAAATATTTCCTGCAATTCGTGTTCTTGGTTGCCCACTACAGCTTTTTGTCTGATTGGTTTGAGTTTCAGGGAGTTTGAGTCCCTAGCAAAGGAGTAGTAGGTTAAAAGGCTTTGAAAGCTTGCTTTTGCTTCTATAACAACAGGGTAAGTTTGTCTATCGTAAAAAAACAAACTTTCAAGAGAACAGTTAGAAATATCTAAGCAGCACTGCCACTGGAACCTTTGGCTATTTCCTGCTTGGCACTGGAAGGTTTGTGGAGGTTTAGTTTGGTTTGGAGTAAACCCATTGTTTTCTTTTACGAAGAAGTAAATAGTGATTTGGCAGTTGACTTCAGAACTGTACTCAAAGTTTATGTAGTAAGTGTTGTGCATGGATTCGTGAGGAAGTATGGCAGCTGAGTGTTTATTAATTACAGTGGATAGTTTTAAAGGCACAGCATTAGTTTGGTTTGAAGTTGGAGGTGCTACGTTTCTAAACTGGCTGTAAGGTGCGAACTGGGGGTTTCTAGAGTTGTATAAAGAGTTTACAATGATTTGTTGTTCAGGATTTCTGTTTTGTCTAGGTGGTTCTGGTGATGAGGAACTAAGTCCCATTTATATGGATTTTAGGTACAGCAATTCTACTTCTAGTTTCAAAGAATTCATTCTGAACAGAGCTCAGAAACTCAGTAGTTCTGTGCGAAAAGCAGGAAACTACAAAAGCCTTGAGTCCAATAGAAACATCTTTGAAACAAGCTCTTATAAAACCAACTTTAAGAAAAGGAAAAAAAAAGCTAGGCAGTTCATGGTAGAAGACTGGCTAAGTGAAAAGAACTTTGTAGATGGAAATTACCTTGCTGTTCCCAGGCCTTTTGGATATAAGTGCAAGCTAGTTATTTTGTTCGGAAGAACTTACTTGGTTTCTGATTTAGGAGAAGTGAGTGAAGTTTCTGCAATCAACTTGGAAGGTGAGTTTGGGAAGGTTGTTTTGGAAGTTATTTGCAGTGAAGACACTTACTACCTTTTGGACTTGCTTGTTTGGAACGAACTAGACCTTTCAGTTCTGGGTGCAGAGGAAAGGTTTAGCTTGCTAAAGTCGAAATTCACCAAAATACACTTCAAATCCCGTGCTGAAATGCTTCCAACATACAACTGTGACTTTAGTGGACTAATGAAGGCATATGAAAGTCCTGATTTAAAAGGAATTTTGTTTTACCACAAACAAAGCACTTACAAGCCAGGAGTGAACCTTTGGGTAAAGTTTTGGACGGATCGTCCGGTCGGAGACGAATTTGTGCTTTATGTGAAGGGCACAGGAGAACTTAAAACCCTTGAAGGTTACACACTAGGAGACGTTGACTTGGAATCTTTTTACTTGGTTCCAGGAGTAACTGTTGTTTGCAAATTTACAAATCCCGGCTTTAACCCTAAGGTGCTTAGAAGAGCTGAGTCTACTTTAGCAGATCCTTTGAGTAAAATTAAATACAAATACATATCGCTTGAAGATATTTTGGAGCCTGGGGTTAATAACAATGGGTAATGGTTGTTTAAGCAAGTTAGGGTGTAATGAAAGACCCCATAATGAGCCAGAAGAAAGTGACCCATTGAGATTTTACGATAGCTACGTTAAAATCATTAACTACACAGTTTACTTCAGGGAAGCAGAGTCACTCCAAGAGCTCACTAAGCTGATGCCCAACTATGTAATATACGAAGTCAAGTGCATCAAAAGCCCAAAAGTTGACTTTAACCACTCCTACGTCCAGCTACTTGGAACTTCTAGTTCTAAACCCAAGCAGTTGTGCTTCGAAGTCTCTTTCAAAAGCTTTGGAAGGTTTGACTTCAAGATTTTTATTCCCAAAAGCGCCAAATCCACTAGCAAAACTAACGGCGAAATAGAACTAGTGCACTATTTTTCAACTAGCTCAAAAGCAAGAGTCTCTGACATAATAGACTGGCTTGAAGCTTACAAAAAGTCTCCTTTTGCTTTTCTTTCAGACGAGGAAGACAACGCCGGAAGAGTTATTTACAGTTTTGTTAGGTCTTTATAGCTAAATATGAGCCTTATATTTCATAGTAATTAAATTATTAAACTTGGACTCTTTAACCTTTAGTTCAGTTGATGCTTGTATGGCTACTATTGAAATTTCATTGAGTTTACAATCATCTTTAATTTTCATAATCCAGAATGCTATAAAGTTCTAGTAATTCATAGAACTAGTCTTTCGCCTTCTAAGAAACTTCTGTCCTGAGTAATAAGGGATTCCATCTTGAAATCCCATTTCTACATTAATCCTGACAAAAGTTGGCCTTAATAAATATGCCTAAAAAGCTATACAGCTGTCCGAACTGCCAAAAGACCTACACTACACACTTCAACCTTAGAAGGCACATTGAAACTAACCATCAAAACAAAAAATTCTCTTGTGAGAAGTGTGGGAGAGAAGTCGCAACCAAACACAGCCTAAAAGAGCACATGTACATCCATACAGGCGAAGCACCCTACGTCTGCTCCGAGCCTGGCTGCAACAAAACCTTCAGACAAATGAGCCAGTTTTCAGTGCATAAAAAAGCTCATCTGAAGATGGCGAGACTGAGTTCAACAAGAGAAATCTCAGTTTTAAAGCTAACGCCTTACTTAGATCCAAAAGAATTCGACTTAAAAGAGTACAATCAAAGGTTCCAAGTGCCGCATAAAAGCATCAAACTACCAAGTGAACTCCCCAACCTTAAATTTTACTAATGAAATAAATATAGCAAAGTTCCATTCTTAATTCGTTTAAAGACCCAAAGCATACTTTCGCGGCCAATTTCTCAGAAGATGAATATTCTTCACCGCTTAATTAATAAGTCTATTTAAGTTACCGAGACCGAATAAAGTTTTCAACGGCCTTCACAGAAGACATGTACTTAGAAGAGTGCCTTCCCTCAGCCACTTCAATTTCCCTGATAAAAATCTTAGTGATGAACTCCGTTCCAAAGGAGTTTTGGAGTTTGAACCTTTGAACTTTTAAGTTGTCTATTCTGTTTTTCTGAGCCCATTCAAAGAGCCTCGAGTGGGGGTGGTTGAGCCCTGAAGGTTCTAGTTTTTCCAAAAACTCTAAAGTCAAGCCTATTATGACTCTTTTGCACTCCTCAAAACTAGAAGAATCCATATAAATCGCCCCTATCACTGCTTCAAAAAGGTCTCCCAAAACTTTGTTGTCTTCATCTGGAATCTTGTTAAAGTCACTAATTGAGTTAAAATCCATTTCTTCTATAACTTGTGCGCAGTTCAGAACGTCTTCTTGCAAGTTAGGGTTGTCTTCCCTCAAAAAGAAGTAGAGTTTGAGTTGCGTTGCAATGTAAGCTAGGAACTTGTTGTTAACAACTTCAGACTTCATTTTAGAAAGACTTCCAGGCTTTGCTCTAGGGAACTTGAAAAACAGAAATTCCATAACTACCATGTCCAGAATAGCGTCTCCTAAGAACTCAAGTCTTTCGTAAGAGTAGGCTTTGTTGGTTGAAGAGTGCTCTAGTGCCTCTACTAACCACCCTTTGTCCTTAAACACGTAGCTCAAGTCCTCTTCTAAAGACTCGTAGTTGTCCGTCTCCTTTATAGACTGTACAATTTCACCTTCTCTAAGGTCGATAAGTTTGAAGTCATACAAGAGCCTTTTGGCAAAGTCAAACCCGCCTTCCAGGAAAGCAGCTCCTATAAGGGCTTCTACGCAGTCAGCAAGTTGCTTGTTAGAAAGAGCCACCTTTTCTCTTTGGGAGTTAAGCACTATTTCTCCGTACTCGTCTAGTAGCTTTTCCCAGCCTGCTTCTTCAACCACTTCAATTTCTTCCTCGCTATCAGAACCACTCACTTCTAAGTTCTCAAGTTCAGGGGCTTTCCACCCACTGTGTCTAACTGGGTTCACAAACATGTACATATAAAACTTGCGTTCCAAAGCTAGGTTAAAAAGTCTGCTGTTGCATACTATTGCAGACCTTTTGCTTGAAAGTACTCCTTCTGAAGCTAAGTCAGTAGTTCTGTAAAGGAACTCTGAAGCAAGGTACTTCAAAACACTGTCTCCTAAAATTTCAAGTCTTTGGTAGTCGCACTTTTCAAGAGCAGACGTACAAGTAAGGGCTTCCATGAGCAAAGGAATCCTAATTTGCAGACTTAAACTCTTCGAGAGATGGTTTGTGAGAAATAGTTGAGTTAGTTTGTGGTAGATGTTGGGGTACAGTCTGGACAAAATAAGATACTCAGCAGGTATAGGCAAAACTGAACTTAACTCAAGTGGAATGTAATGTTCTTGGTCTTTTCTGTCCTTTTGAGTTACGTGGGGCCTGAGTGCCTGCACATAGTTCTGAATAGGTTTGCTTTGGAGTATTCTGCCATTGCGAAGTTGAATTTGATGTTTTTGCAAATAGTAGTCTTTGACTGAGATCAAAGCTTTTTTGTAATCAAATTCAAAATGAAGAGCGTCTTCAATTTCTTTAATGACGATAAAGCAAGAGTTGTTGTGAGTGGTGATAATGGCTTTCCCTTCAGTTTTTACAGGAGGAGTCCTTGGAATGTACTGGAGGTCGTTGCTAAATAGCTCAAGGGTGCTTTGAATAACTGGCCAGTCAATGCTTCCACTTTTTATAGGAACTGAACAAACTGGAACGTGAATGTCTTCTTCTTGACTCGACAGCACTTGAATGAGTCCGTTTCTTTGACCTTCAAGTAGTTCATCGTAGTTTTCTGTGATAAGTGCGTGGTTGATTATGTGAAAAGACCTTATAGCTTTAATTTTTTGTTGGTCAAGCTGGACTTTAACGTTTGTAGGTGTCAAAGACACAGGGTACTTGTCGCATATTTGGCAAGGCTCGTCGGGTCTATGTCTATTTTTGTTTTTGTGAATAAAATTAACCCCTCTGTACTTGTACAAGTTCTTAGGGTAGATTTGGAAGCTTTCGCTTGGAACCGGCAAGGGAGAAAGCACACCTAAAGAGTAATCTGAGTTCTCAGTGCATTTTGGTCTGGACTTCATGTAGTAAACGTAGAATTCAGAAGCACAACTAGCTTTTACTGATAAGAAGCTAATGTCTTGATGGAAAAAACTAGGTGCTGAGTCATTGAGAGGGGGGTCTTTTAGTATAAACCGCGTTCCTCTTTCGTCTACAAGTTTAAAGTACTCATCGTTTATTTCAGTGTTCAATTGGTCGCTATTGTCCCAAACGGGCTTAAGGTACTCGTTGATCAGTCCCTTTTCTCTCAAAGCTTTGACTCCTACCAGAGCAGAGTCAGCTTTAGCGTTTTCTTCTTTTTCATACAGAGTTTCGCCTGTTACAGGCCCGCAGTTCAGAATCTTAGGTAACTCGCATGAACTTAAATAGCCCCCTCTTTCAGAGTTAGTAACTGGCAGCTTGCACTCTCCAGGTCTGTAGTACCTAGAGTTAAACCTCACTGAGTGTCTGGTGTACTTGTCGCAGGGAATTCCGTTGCAGAACATCTTTAGAAACTGGACACTCCAGTTAGCACTCACTTTAGCTCCAGTTGGAAAAGTCACTGACTTCAAAGGCTTGACTTCCTCAGTGGGTTTACTAGGCAACTCGGTGTCAGCCATGTTTTTCAGCCAAGTTATAGCTTTTTCGTAGCCTTCAAGTTCTCTCCTTATAGACACTTTTAGATCCTTAGGAGCCAAAACTAAAAACCTAGAGTTCATGTCGCGGGCTCTACCTTTGCTTTGCACGTAACTCCTGAGGTTGGTTGACAAGTTGTCGAAGCGTACTACTAAGTCACAAGAAGGAATGTCGAGTCCTTCTTCAATAACAGTAGTGCTTACGAGTACATTGTATTTTTTCTTTCTGAAGTCTTCAATAGCTTTTTGGTAGTAGTTGCTTTCCATGGCAAAAGTGTTTAACTTTTCTCTGTTGTTTTTGCCTATGACGGCTTTGGACTTTATGTTGGGAAGCGACATATAGTTTATAATCAGAGAAAGGTACCAGGCGGTCACTCTTCTTTCTGTGAGGACTATTGCTTGACTGGCTTGGTTGTTGTCTAGGTGTTCTTTAAGCACTTTTAGAAGCTTTTCAACTCTTTTAGTAATGGTTTCATGGGACCCCTCAGCCACTTCTATCATTTGCCCAGCAACTCTTTTGACGTCATGGGAGCCAACTTTGGCTAAAAGGTTTCGCAGGTAAGTTTTGAAAGAGTGAATTCCTACTGTTTCTATCAAGTAAAACCCTTTTGAGGATATTTCGTCTTTGAGTTCCTTTGCTTCTTTATGGTTGGGCATTTCCAAAGCATACTTTTTCATAAATTTAAGTAGGGGGTTTTCTGGTTCATAAGGAACTGTTTTGATTTCGTAATTAGGCTTGTTAGCAATTGCTTCTACGCTTTTTCTGTCAATAGGGGCAAAGTCGCAGTCTAGGTTAGTTCTGAGTTCTTGGAGACTTTTAACCATTTCTTCTTGGTCAATGTTAGCATCGATAACAGGACTGGCAGTCAAGCCCAGCACTTTAGGCTTTGTTGGAGAGGGGTGGTAGAACTCCAGCATAAGGTTCATGTAAGGATGCTTCTTGCTGCAGTGGTGGCACTCATCGAAGATCATCAAGGAAAAGTCTGAAATGTTTAAGTAACCTGACCTCAAAGAGTTGAGGTATATTTGAGGAGTCATTATCATGCAGTTTGTGCTTTGCAAAATTTTCTTCCACCTCTGGATGTTCCAATTATCAGCTGTTTCTCCTGAAATTGCTATGTTAGGTATGTCAAGTGAGTCAGCAGCTTTGGAGTGTTGAGTTATTAAGTGTCTGTGAGGAGCCAAGAAGATGGACTTGCCCCTAGTTTCTTTGATGAGCAGAAGTGCAATAAGAGTCTTCCCAGTTCCAGTATCTAAGAAAGCAATGATGTTTTTTTGCCTAGCTTGGGCTAGTACTTCTCTTTGGTAGTTCCTGACTTCAAACTCCTGTAACTGCTCCTGCAAGTCTTCAATTTCTAAATCGCTATCAGAAGACATTTTACTTTATTAAACCTTGAATGTCTTGTTCTTCTTTAGCTTTTTGTTGCTTTTTGTGTTCTATTCGTTTTTTCTCTGAAAAAGCTTCAAACACAAGGTCTGTGGCAGACTGCACGGGCTTCTCTGCAGGAACTTCTTCTTGCAAACCAAATTTCTTAAAAGGGTCTTCAGAAATCCCTGGAAAGGCTTGCTTCACTAAAGGCTTAGTTTCCATTAAGTTCCACTTAACTTCGTTGCTGAAAGCAAAAGCTTGCTGTCCGCTTTGTCTGAGTTTCCTTACGAGTTCAATCCCTTGGTTGCTTCTAGGAGTTAAGTGATTAATGACTACTTTAAGGTAATTGTAGCCCATTCCTACTTTTCTGCCTGCAGACCTAGTTGCTACTGGAAGTTGTGCTCCTAAACTCAAAGCAACGTAACTTAAACCTGCTACTCCAGGAACTACAACCCAAAATATTTTAGAAATCACTCCCATCAACTCCTATAAATATTATGAAGAGGCAAAGCAAAAGGGTCCAGGAGTTGCGCGCCAGACAGGATCCAATGCTTCTAGAAGAAGTTGAAGATATCGAAGACCACTCAGAGTCCAGTGAAAGCATTGAAGAAGACAAACTAAACCCTGAAATCGACCAAAAGTTACAAATAAAACTTGAAAAGTTACGAAAAACCAGCGACTTACTTACAAGCAACATTTTGCCTGACTACATATCTTCGGATACCATCCAAAACGTCCAAATTGACAAACTAAAAAACACCCTTAAACCTTCCAGACCTAAAGCAAAAGACCTAGAGTGTTTTGATGACGAAAACATCACTGAGTACTACCAAAGCAAGTTTAGCGATTGGTTGGACTTTTTACTTTCAGGGTTTAACTTACTGTTGTACGGGCCCGGGTCCAAAATAAACCTTCTCGAAAGTTACTTTGACTTCCTTACTCGAGAAGGGTGCACTTGTGTAAAGGCCTACGCTTACATTCCTAGTTTCACCCTTCGCAAACTGCTCAGCGACATTTGTAGTTTTTGCGGTGTTTCTTCTGAACCAGACATTGAAAGTTCAATACAAGCTATACACAAAAGTCTTTCTAAAAAAAACACTGACATTTTCCTTCTCCTACACAACATCGAAGGCAGCAGTTTACCTTACACAGACATGCAAGAGTCCTTAAGTAAACTAGCAGCCCACGACTCAGTCCACTTAGTAGCTACCCTCGACAACCCCTACCTTGTTTACAGGTGGTCCCAAGACACCAGTTTAAGGTTTAACTTTTTGTACCTCTGCACACCTACTTACGCCAACTACACCTCAGAACTTAGTTTTGACGAAAACTTAAATGTGTTTGGCAAAGCACTTTCGCACTCCCAAGTCAGAGGAACCAAGTTTGTACTTAAAAGCATCACTAAAGACCAAAGAGCAATGCTTCTGCAACTTGCACACGCACAACTCAAACAAGGCCAAGGAATCACCCTCCAGGACTTGTTCAACTTGTGCACAGACGCTATGTTAGTAACTTCTCAAAAGCAACTTAAAGACTCACTTACAGAAGCAAAGGACCACCAAATAGTAGTTTACAGAACAGGAACTAGAGGTGAAACTTTACTTCAACTCAAAATAGACCCTAAGTTCCTGATTGACTTAATAAAAGAAGAATTTAACGAGTCGTAATATTAGCAGTTACTGAACAGGGTCCAATGGCCCTGAAATTTGTCTAGAAAACTGGGTTGGTTTGTGCCTTTTACCCGTAATGGACATGTTAGCGTAGTCCCTTCTAGAAAGCACTGGAGTTTTAACTCTTTCTTCTTCTTTTCTGTGGCCCCAGATTGCAGACTGTTTACTTTCAGACCCATTCATAAAGTGGGGTCTCAACGCAGCAAGCCCTCTTGAAAAAGAAAACTTTCCATCAGGACCTTTAGACTGAGGCCGGGGACGGGCTCGGTTGTTCTTGAGTATGGGCTCCAGGTTTTTGGAAGCAGTGTCTGAACGCTGTTTGCGTTTGCGCTTCTGGCTTTGGCTGGCTCTTGAAAAGTACTTAGCAAGTGTGCTACGTGCTTCAACTGGACCTACTTCTGACTTCTTTTTAACGATTTTGGGGGGCTTGAGACTAGGCTTAGAGTCGTACTCAACAAAAGAGTTGAACTGATCAAGTATGGAGATGATTTTTTGCTTAATGTGGTAGCGTTCAGGTCCTTCTTCGTCCTCTTCGTCTTCTTCTTCGGAGCCTCCTGAGTCTGAGTTGTTTTCGTTAGGAATGTCTTCTTTGATTCTTCTGAAAAGGTCATTCATAGTGGGCTTTCTAGTTTGCCTTGTAGGGCTTGAAGTTTCAGAGTCACTGTCAGAGTCGTCGAAGGGGGGTTGTTCAGTTTCAGGTTCTGAGTTTTTTCCTGTGCGTTTTTTAAGTCTTCTCTGTTTTCTTTTTTCTTTTCTTTTTCGGTCTTCTTCTCTTAACTCTAGGTACTCCTGAATCGTTTCTGCCAAAGACTGCCCCATCGACTTTAAGAGTTTCTCTTCAAGAACTATAGTGTTTCTTTCAGAATTTAAGTAGCCGTGACAAGAAGTCTCTAGTGTAAAACTAAAAGGTAGCTTGATGTCTTTCCAAATAACTAGTCTAGCTGTATTGCGCTTGCAGGGCTCGTTCCTGAACTTGCTTGAGTAGTACCTGAAGATCTCTGTGCGCTCACTCAGGAGTTTCGGAATTGTTCTCATTGTGTAGTAGTGTTTGGAGTGTAGGGGGTAGTGCGGGCCGTATATGAACACGTTCTTCTTTCGGGAGTGAGCGTGGAAGTCGAAGTAAGCCAGTATTTTTTGGGTTTTTTTGGTTTCTTTTATAAGGTTTTTCATGTGCCACACTGTAGGATGGAGTTTTTCGTTGGGACTTAAGTACTGCCTGTTGAGGTCGTCTCCCACCAAGCTGCACCGAGTGTTTCCTATGACCACTCCGTCAGGGTTAAGCATAGGCACTATTTTAAAAACCAACTGACTTCTGAGTTTCTGAGCAGTGGACGTGCTTCCTATTATGTAGTTTATAAAGCCTTCTAGAACCCAAGAACCATTGGTTTCGCCTGGGTGCACGCGGCCTGACACCACTACGTGCTCTTTATCTTCCCCTGACTCGAAGTCAGTTATGGTTAGTAAAGGCAACTCAACTCCTCCAATGCTTTTACAAAGCGTTTCATACTGGACGTGGGGGTTGCCTGATATTGAATTAGCATACCTAATCAAGTCTGAATAGTTATAAGGGATGCTGTAAGCTAAGTAAAGCACGTCTGCCTTCATAAGTATTATGTTGAAAGAAAGTGAGTAGTAAATGCGGCGAGTGTTTGACTGGAACTTGTTGACTTTGGAGTACCCGTACTTGATGTCAGTTCCGACTCGTTGCCAGCCTTTGTTTTCTTTTAGCTTTGAGTAGCCACAAGGCTTTAATCCTTGGGTGTACAAACTGTCCCTTTTTGAAAAATTTACTATGTTGAACTTGACCTCGCGAGTATAAGTGATGTTAGATACCTCGAAGTAATACCACTGGTTGTGACCACAGGTGTTTGAATCTGTCCTTATATACAAATCATACTCGTTCAAAGCTGATTTGACTACTTTATCCAAATTCCCCCCTTCAAACTTAGAGTTAAAACATAACTCGTCACTTGAAAGTCCCTTTTTCATTCCTTCGTAAGCTCTTTTGTTCTTTTTGGGCTGCGACTTTTTGTACAAGTTATAAGCTTGCCTTAAGAAAGGCTTTACTTCAAAGGGGTAAGTGTTTTCAGAAAAAACGTCGTGCAACTCCAAGGAGTCTTCTGGTCTGTACCCCAGAAAGATCGGAGATCTGTCCGCGTTGCAGTTCCAAGTGAAAGTTAGGGGAATCGGCCCTCCTTTCAGCAACACTTTAGGCTTCCAACTAAGTAAAACTTACCCTAGCATCATGTCAGTTTCTAGACTTAGGTTCTCAGTTTCTAGAGGCTTGCGGTTTTCTTCGAGCTTCTTTTCTAGTTCTTTAGGAATGAACTTGTGGGCTTCGTTGTCTTTTTTTTGCACAGTGATGTCAGGCACTACGAAGTCGTTGTCTGAGTAGTCTTCGAATCCTGAGTCTGAATTATCTTGCATAGTTATTTCTGTTAAATTAAGTACAATGGAAGTTATTTACAGTCTTTTATCTTAACCATCTGCTTGATTTCTGTGCGGCAAATAGGACACTTGCGAGGTTCGTTTGCTCTTATGAAGTCAGAGCACTTAGAACACAGACACAGATGTTTGCAGGGCATGCAAGTCACGCAAGACTTGTTCTCCATACAAAAAACACAGTCAAATTCATTGACTACTCCGTAAATTTCGTGCAATTCGTAACTTAGGTTTTTTGTATGAAGTTTTTGCTTAAGCAACTTTAGGCCATAGTTACCCTTTCCAACATTACAGAGACTTAAAAAAGAACTTTGGTAAGGAAGGCCTTCTGGGTTATCAGGCTTAATTGTAACTACAAAAGGAAAAACCTTAGGGTGCTTGTTTTTGAAAACTTGTTTCTCGACTTGGAAAAGGCCTTGGGGAAATGACTGGTTCATCCCTGCTTGGAAGCGGTAAGACATAGGAGGTGGCTTGACCCAAGAGTCCACTGTAAAGTAAAGTGTGTGTTCTTGTTCTAGGACTTCTTGTGCCATACAGTATACTGTGACTATGCACTGGCACAATGAATCAAAGCAAAAAACCAGTGAATACCTGTCTGGAAAATTCTCTGTAGGAACTAAGCTTACCGAAGCCCTTTTTAAGCTGCAGTCTAGTTTTAGGTGGGTTTGGGAATCAAGGGTTGAAGTCGGGACTGGGTCTTTGTGTGAGGACTTGGGCATAATAGTTGTGTAGTCTCTTAAATAGATGAGGGAAGTCCTTTGAGGCTGCGATCTGTTGGCTCCCATAAAGTATTGTAAAGCCTAATCAGAAATGGACAAGTTAACTTTAAGTTTTGAATAATACCTCTACGATTAATGCTGGTGATTAAATTAAATCAATAGGGCGAAATGCTATACGAAAAACAAGGACTTCCTGGCGAAAACGACAAAAGTGGGCTTTTAATGGAAGAGATAGCTGCAAAGCCCCAGCTTACCTGGAGCCAAAGAACGTTTGGGAAGATGGACAAAGGCTCTTTGAGAGGTTCCATTTTCACATTGCTTTCCACAGCAATAGGCTCGGGATGTCTAACACTTCCTTATGCACTCTACTACGACGGACTCATTTTAGGAATAGGCATGCTTGCCCTTACAGCTTTTATAGCTTACTTAGGGTTAGTTAACATTGCTTTGGCCGCTAACACTCAACAAACTTACCACTACCCATCTCTACTTGCAAAATGTATGGGGCCTAAAATGGGCTATGTAGGAGACGCTATCATGATTTTGTACTTGTTTTCAACCCTAGTGGTGTACCAAGTACTTCTAGGGATATTCATTCCAAGTATATTGAGTTCTATGGATGTGCATCAAGCTTTGTGGGAAGAAAGAATCATACCTATGGTTGGGTTTAACATCTTAGTTATGATACCTCTTGCTTTGTTCAGGGAACTTACCAATCTGAGGTTTGTAAGCTTGTTTTGCTTCGTGACTTTATTTTACGTAGCCATTCTTATAGTTGTGGAGTTCCCTCTTTTTGCGGCAGAAAACGATTTCAGCAACATAGTTTGGGCCAAAGTAGACTTAAACATTTTTTCTTCCTTCAGCATCTGTTTGTTTTCATACGCTTGCCACACAAACATGCCTCAGATCCAAGGAGAACTAGCAAACACCAGTTATAGAAGAAGCAAAAAGGTTTCTGCAAGAGGAATTATAGGAATATTCACTCCTTACTTTATGCTGGCTTTGTTTGGGTATTTGTCTTGCTTAGGCGACACACCTGAACTCATAATCCAGCGAAGACCCCCTTCTTCTATTAACAACGACTGGGCTATGGTGATTGCAAAGATCGGAATTACACTTAACCTAGTGTTTTCAGTACCTGTGAACTTGCCTCCTTGCAGAACGTGTATAATCAAAACTATTCTTAAAATTGACGAAAGACCTAGCACCAAAGTGTAAGAGTTACTTAGACACGCTTCAGTCACCCTAGGACTTCTTTTTGTGTCCTTACTTGTAGCAATTGTGTTTCCGAACGTTATAGCTTGGCTTAACTTCATGGGTGGTTTTTGTGGCGGACTCTTGATAATGCTCATACCCTGTAAGATCTAAGTAGGCTTGTTAAGAATATACACCTTGAAGCTGCCTTGGACCAACTGGAAAACCATACTTTTACTATGTTTTAACGGGTTTTTCTTCGCAGTTGGAATAACTAGTGTCGTTTTGACTTTTGCTAGACCTTAAAGGTCAATAATAACCTAAGAGTTTAAAGTTAAAGTTTAGTTACTACTAAACTAATGATAAATATGCACATAATTCTACTTTGTTTGATCCATGTGGGATTTTCTGAGGAGGCATGCAGTATTAGTTGCCAGCAGGAAGAAGATCCCCAAAGTTGCATTGCTCGGTGCTCACTGGAAGAAGGAATCCCCAGAACCTACGACAATGAACCTGGAGAGAGTTTGAAACCCAGTTCCCCAAAAACAGGCGAATTTGCAACATGTTTAGAAACTTGTCTTCAACTCTGTGAAAGGGTCAAAGCCAAAGACAAGTGCCAACTTTACTGCTCAGAAAACTTCTGCGCGGCTCCTATTTCCACGTTCAAAAAACTCAATGTTCCATCAGAATATAGCTGGACTAGTATACTCATAGGGTTAATTATTATTTTATGGGTTCTGCATATTTTGGCCGTAAGGCTTCTTAAGCCCAGCTTCAAGAGGTACTTCAAGAAGAAGTTGTGCAGCTCCCCTACGCTTGCAGACTACGTTGCACTGACCAACGAACTGTAATTAATTAGATTGAAGATCTTTAAGAGAAGGAGGTTTGGGCACGCTCCACCACGCCGAAAAGGTTTGGAAGCCTACGTAAGTAGTTAGTGCAAAAGGAAGCACCACTACGCTGCGTGCAATGGGCACAAGCACTAAGCTAGCTCCTGCAGCGTAGGGTAAGTAGTCTTCTATCTTGGTCCAAGCTAAGTGCCTCACTTCCTTCCAGTACTCCTTTTTAGCCTCTTTGACTATTTGTTTGGCTCGTTTTTTGTTTGCCTCTGAAGACTTGTACTTAAGTTCTTTTTTGGTTTCCTTTCCCAAATTTTCGTCCAAACTCATATTTAAGAATTATAGGAGTTAATTAAAGTTTCCTCGGTCTTTGCTAGGAGAGGCATTTCTTGAATTGGTGTTTGAAATGATTAACGAACTATAGGAAGAGTCGTACTTCGAAAAGGCTGTAAAGGAACTGTCAGGGTTTTCTTTGGGTATACTACTCATTTTAAGGTCTTTGGAAAATAATTCTGTTCTTAAAGTTGAAGATAAACCTTTCTGCGAGTACGTTTCTGTTTTTTGCGTTAGATGATTGGGTATCTTTTTATTTTTAAATACTGGGTAGGTGCTTAGGCTCCTGCATCTAAGTTGGGGCGTTTCTTGGTAAGGAAACTCGTAAGAACTGCTTCTGTCGCACTGGTTAAAGGAAAAGTTTTCGTTTATCGCTGAGTGAATGTAAGTGTTTAGGGTTCCTATGTTGGTGGATGCTGTGGTCTGAAAGTTTTCAATTTCTTCGTTGTCAAGTTTGACACAAAACTCCAGAGGGTCCTCTCTAGCAGTTTTTAGTTCAAAGCAGTTGTAGCACACCAGGAGTTCAGAGCTGATCTTTTGTCCCATTTTAGATTTAATTAAAGTTGATTTTTGGTATGATAACCCTTTTGAGCGTGCTGGTGGCAACCACATTTTTATTGGGGTTTTTTTGACTCGTTCTAGTAAACATGACTCCAAAATTAAAGCACTCGGTAATTTTGTTTCCTTTCAGAGTTCCAGCGTTGTTTTTTGGCTCTTCTTGGTTAAAGTTAATTGGCTTCCCAACAACTATTTGGGGAATGCTGGTGTTTACTTTGTGGAAGCACCCTGGTTTTCTTTGGGTTTTTTTGGGTATGCTTGGTTTGGGCTTTTGTTCAATGCATTTAACGTCTAGCATTTCCACTAGGTTGGTAGTAGCTGGTCTTTGAGGTTTATCAGAACCGAAGTCTATAGACTGTTTTTTGGAGTGTGTTTTAGGCTTTAGCTTAGGACGTTTTTTGTGATTAGGAGCAGTTTCTGGCTTTGGAGTGTTAAAGTCTTTAAATAAGTTTCTGATTTCGTCTCCAAAAGTGTGAGTGTTGTGAGTAGTTTCCGAAAATTGTAAGTTGCTTCTGAGTTCAGTTCTTTTTTTACTTAGTTTTTGTTTGCGGTCGTTGCGTAGTACTTGCAAGCACTTGTAAGAGTCACTTTCGGGGTTGTCAGCGTTGAGTGCAAGTATTGCTTCGTCAGACCTGACTCTTTTAAGTCTAAACAGGTGCTTTTCATCTATTTGGCTTACAAAAGGTTTGTGTTTAGAGTCAAAACTAGCCTTTTTAACTTGGTTTAACAGTTCAGAAGGGTTGAACGCAGAAGGTTTTTTTTTGTTTCTGGAATTTTTAGAACCTTTAGAGATGTAAAATGGTTTTCGAGACACTCTAGTAGAAACCTTTTTGCTTTTTCCAGTAAACGGTCTATTTTCCCATGAGTCTGGATTGTTTTGTCCACCTGAACTTTGAAGTATTCTAACTAAGTTTTTGGTGGAACTTGTTTTGGCAGTCATAGGACGAGTGTCAGGTTCAGCAGTTTCCTCTAAATTCAAAGACAACTTAGTTTTTAAAAAACCTTCTAAGCGTCTTTGGTTAAGGTTAATTACTTTCTGTTCCATTTACCGCAATTTATAAAGGATCCTTGATAATGGAAACAATAGTAGAGTGTATGATATGTTCTGAGCATTATGACCGTTCCCAGCACTTACCTTTAGTTTTAACGTGTGGTCACACAATCTGCAGTAGTTGTGCAGAACAACTTATTTCAAGGAAAACCTACATCACTTGTCCCATAGACAGAATCAACGACGAGCGACCTATTAAAAAGATTTCTCACAGCTATCACATACTTGAACTTGTAGAACAAATCTCTTCTATGTCCCAAAAAATCAAACTCCTCAAACTCAGTCCTCAGGAAAGACTAGAAACTATGAAGCAACAAGTCAAAGACAACCTGCAAAACTACAACGACAGACTGGAACAAGTAGCTGAGAAGATCAGAGAAGTCAAACTAAAGCAAGAAGGAGTTCTTCAGGAAATCGAAGAAGACTTTGGACTGACTTTTGAAATACTTCAGCAAAGGAAAAAGCAACTTGAAAGCGAAGTTAACGAAGTTGCCGGAAACTACCTGCAAGAATACAAACTCATAGAAGAAGAAACCCAAAAAGCCAAAGAAAGTGCTGAAAAAGAACTAAAGGCACTTGAAGAAACCCACGATGCACAAGAAATGACAGTTTCTCCAGCAACCAACCTCAGTTCTTTACCCGAAGCTGAAGTCAGGTTTAAACTTATTTTCGACAAAGAAAACACTGTGAAGTTCCTGGGGAGTTTAGGGAAAATAGGCAACTGGCGCCAAAAAGTGCCTTTTGAGTGTGACAACTTTAAAAACGTTACTTACTGGATGGTCCCTCCTTGCTGCTACAAATACTACTGCTGCAATAAATGCCACGACGCTAAAGAGTCCCATCCTTGGTCCTACGCCAATAGAATGGTCTGCATGGTTTGTGAGAAGGAACAAGACTATAGGAAACTTCCTAACAGTTGCGAAAAGTGCGATACTTACCATAGAGGAGTGGTCAGTAAAAGCGTTTAATATTAAAAACCAGTTAATTTATTCAGAAATTTTGAGTAGTAATGTCATGTGGACTGATTGCTTTTCCGCTGACTTTAAAGTATCCACTTGAGCGGTGTTCTTCTTTTGCAGTAAAAAGTTTTTTAAGGAGTTTTTTGTTTTTGCCAGCTTTTTTGATGGTTTCAAGCTGTTTTCCTACTTCGAGCAAGCCTTTGCTGCGTTCACAGTCGTACTGGGTTTTGATTAGCTTTCTATTGATGTGGGGTTGGAAGATAGTAGGTTTGATGCACGAGTTCTCTCTCGCAGGGGATGCTTTTAACATGTTTGTATTGCGGGAGTTAGGCCTGGTCTTCACAATGCGGTTGAAAGTAGGCAAAGGTTTGATTTTCTTTTTTTTGTCTACTCTAGACTCACTTCCAAAGGTTTTTTTGCCGTGCTTTTTAAGGTACCCTTTGATTCTGGCTGACTTCCTTATTTTCTTGATGGTGTCTTTAGTGAGGTTTTTAGTAGTTGAAAGGCCTAGTTCTAAGTTAATTTGTTTGTAGAGTTCCTCTATTCTAGACTTGATTTTTTGGTTTTTGGGAGTAGGTTCTTGTTCTTCGTCACTGTCACTGTTGCCTCCTTCGCTGTCTTCAACTTCAGCTTCTGCATCTATTCGTTTATACAGTTCTAAAAGCCGGTTCCTGACGTTCTTTTTCTTAAGTCTTTCTTCGTCTCTGAGTTCTAAGTACTGCAGAATTCCCCTAGCTATGTGCTCGCCTGACTTTTTAAGGTTTTCTTCGTTAAACGCAATAGTTTCTCTAGAAGCATTTAAGTAACCGTGTAGAGAAGCTTCTACTGTGTAGCAAATAGGAATCTTGAACTGCCTAGCTATTGCAAGTCGCGCAGTGTTGCGTTTGGACCACTCGTATCTGAACCTGCAGGAGTGAAATCTGAACATCTCTGTCCTTTCACTAAGTATTTTGGGCAAAGCCCTTATTAAGTAGTACTTTTTAGAATGCAGTGGATAATAAGGGCCGTACATAAAAATGCCTTTTTTTTTGGAATGCGAGTGAAAGTCAAGGTACATAAGTATTTTGTGGCTGGAGTTAGTTTTTTTAATGAGTTGCTTTAAGTAGAATATAGAAGGAGCGTACCGACTGTCAGGTTCGTGGTACAGTCGGTTCAAGTCGTCTCCAGCAAGCGAGCACCTGCTGTTGCCTAGAATCACTCCGTCTGGGTTAAGCATAGGCACCACCAAGAAAACCAACCTTTGTCTGAGCTTTTGAGCGTATTCATCTGTACTGAGCAAAAACTGCACTAGTCCTTCAACTAAAAAAGAAGCATGGGTTTCTCCTGGATGAACCCGGCCTGTAAGGATAACGTGGGGTTTGTCTTCTCCAGAGCTCCAGTCGCTTATTTTGAATAAAGGAACTTGGACTCCTCCAATAGTTCTGCAGAGTTCTTCTTTCTTAAGCATTTCGAACTTCGAAAAAAAGGAAGTAAGTCTTGTGTAGGTGTAAGGAATTGAGTAACTCACGTATATTTTGTCTTTGGAACCAATGTGTAAATTAAAAGATAAGCTGTAAAACCTGCGTCTTTGAATAAACCTGTTCTGAGTGTACTTAATGTTGGACCCAGACCTTCGCCAACCCTTGGAAGAGTTCAATGTGCTAAACACACAAGGCTGCAGTCCTTGTGTGTACAGCGACTCGCTTTTTGAAAAATTCATTATGTTAAGTTTGAGTTCCCGAGCGCTGCTGTTATTGCAAATAGAAAAGTAAAACCACTGGTTGTGTCCTCCTGAGTTAGAGTCACACCTCAGATACAGGTGGTACTCGTTGTCACTTACTTTGGCTACTTTGTCTAAGTTGCCTCCTTCAAACTTACTTTCAAACTCTAATTCTTCAGGTTCAACTTCCTTCTTCATTCCTAAAAAAGGTCTGAAGTCTTTCTTTTTCTGTCTTTTCTTGATAGAAGTAAACACATCCTTTATCACAGGGTCCACAAAAAACTCATAACCTGCCAAAGCACTGAACTCTTCGTGGAGTTCCAAAGAATCTTCTGGTCTGAATCCGTAAAACAAACAGTTTTTCACAGGAATTGTGTCGAGTTTAAACGAAAGGGGAATCGGACCTTTGTCTACTATGCCTTTTGGTTTCCACCCTAAAAGTAAGTCGGTTGCAAGTGAGTACTTGGAATTAACTAAGGGCATGCAAGGAGGCATTCTGTCTTGTAGACAACCTTCATTTACAAGTGTCCTTTCGATCTTGCACGATTTGGCTGAATTTGGTTGTATGTTGAATTCATTGTCTGAAAAGTCTTCAAATCCCGAGTCTGACTCTTCATTCATTCTTTATTAATGTTAAATGCAATGAACCTAAACCGTTTGACATGCATTTCGCTTTTAAACCTAATAACTCAGCTTACTTTTAGTAATGAAAACAATGAAAGCAAAAGACAGAAAGTCGCAATCCAACTTAAATGCACTGCTTTCTCCTAAGTCGTCTCGAACTACTTCTGTTTACTTTGAAGGTCGCTTGTCTCCCTACGCTCTGGGCTCCTGCCTGTCAAAGAACTCCCAAAAAACTAAAAGATGCAACTCCCCCGGTTCAAACTTACCCAACCACCAGGAATTCTTCAAAACTCCTAGTTTGCGAAGCAGTCCCACTTTCAAAGGAACTAGTTCTGGTAAATTTTGTTTTGAAGAAATTAACTCGTGTAAATACCTCCCAAAAAACCCTAGCATTCAACTCATGCACGAAAAACTAAAAGTGTACTCTGATGCTTTTGACAAGATCATTAAAAAAGAAACTTCCAACTCCAAAGCTCTCAAAAGAATAAAAAACTTCTACGAAAACTTAATTGCAACCCTTGAAAACAACACTCCTGACTCCAGCAACAGAAACTTCAAGCAAATCTACTCCGAAAACAAAAACCTTAAAAAAAAAATAACTGACTATAAAAGAAGACTCAAGTCTACTTCTTCAACCAAAGTATCCAAACTTGTTCAGCAAAACAACAACTTAACTAGCCAAGTTAAGTACTTGCAAGAACAACTCAAACAAAAAGACTTAAGACTCACACCTTCAACTACCTCCTCAAACACATTCAGAGTCCCTCCTCTCAACCTCAAAGCTTGCGTCAACAAAGACTTCCACCAAGAGTTCCTAGAAAAAGCTGAAGAGTTTTCATGCAGTTGGAGGGAAGCTATAGAAGAAGGCAGGTAAACTGCAGTAAGTAATTAGTTAAAAAGTAACACAGCATCTTTTATTTCTAGGAGAATCTTCATAGTCGTAGTTTATCCTTTCTACTTCATAAATAGTGTGAATAGGCTGTCGCCTTACTTTATCTACGAAAGTAACTTTACTTGACTTTGGATCTGCACTGTTAGAAACAGAGTAATTCTTTTTGGAAGTTTTTCTTAAAATAGTTCTGGGATAAGTGCAGTAGGTACAGCTAGCTGTGTTAGTTAAAGGGCTTTCTGCTTCTGTCGACATTTTTAAGCAATATTATCGATCCGATTCAAGTCTTAAGTTATTAACATGGATTATAGTCTAATAATTATGCAGAAAGTTTCGCAAAAAGAACAAACTCAAATAGAAAACAGAGAACAAGGAAAAAACAACCGTCTGGCCGAAGATAAGTTAAAAGAAGGCAGGACTCTTTTGAAGGACGCAAAGACTCCAGAACAGTTCGAAATGATTGCTCAGTGCTTCTCCGACGCTATAGCCCTTCGTCAAGATAAAGCTATTTTCTGGGCACTGAGGGGGTTTGCTTTTAGAAGCATGGGCTGGTTTAGACGTGCTTCATGTGACTACTCTATGGCAATGCAGTTAGACCCTGCAAACCCCCAGCACTACTCTGACAGAGGAATCTGCCACCAAAAGATGGGCCGGCTAGAGGAGGCCCTAGAAGACTTTAACGAAGCTATTTACTTAGACCCTGTTAACGGTCACTACTACTTTTCAAGGGCAATTGTTTACGGGAAAATGGAAAGGGACGATTTAGCCGTTGAAGACTACACAAAGGCCATCCAGCACTTGCCCGAGCCTTTCCAAGCCATTTGCAATAGAGGCAACTGCTACAGAAGACTTGAGAAGCTAGACCTGTCAATTGAAGACCTTAAAAAAGCAGTATCGTTAGCCTCTGACAACGTAAGCGCACGAAACAATTTAGGGCTTAGTTACTTTGAAAATAAAGATTTCGAAAGTGCACTGGTAGAATTCAACAAAGCTATTGACTTCGACAAAGAGAACCCTAGTCTGTACTACAACAGAGGCATTGTTTACTACCACATGGAAGAAAATGACTTAGCTCTAGAAGACTTCGACAAAGCTATAGACTTAGACAACCAAGACCCCAACTACTACTTCAACAGAGGCAACACTTACCTTGCTATTTCTTCTTTCCAAAAAGCTTTCAAAGACTTCGATAGAGCTATTTCACTAGCTCCTCAGAACCCCAAATTCTACCACTCCAAGGGACTAGCTTACCAAAAACAAGAAAAGTTCAACCAAGCCATCGAGTACTTTTCAAAAGCCCTTGATATAGCTCCTGACCACGTGGCGTCTAGGTACCACTTGGGCCTTATGATGCACAAAGATGGCCAGTTCCCCCAAGCGCTCCAGGCCTTCACTAGGGTCCTTGAGTTAGTGGGCGAAGACAGACTTGTATATGAAAGCAGAGGCAGACTTTACCAAGACATGCGCAACCATAACTCAGCCATCAAAGACTTCAACAGAGCAATACTTATAGACTCCCAAAGTCCTGAAGCNTACGTTTACAGAGGGATTTCTTTGCTGCAACTAGGCAAGCCGAAAAACGCAATCAACGACTTTGAAAAAGCAATAGAACTCAACTCAGAAACCTCTTTGATATACAACGGAATGGGGCGTGCTTACCTAGCACTTGGCAACTGTGAAGAAGCTTTGCAAAACATGACTGCAAGCATTGAAAAAGAAAAAAACAACGTGGACTTCCTTGTAGACAGATCGTCTTTGTACTGCAAGATGCAAATGTACCAAAGAGCTATTTCAGACCTAAGTCAAGGACTAGAACTCAGATCTAGCGACCCCCAGCTTTACTACAAAAGGGGCTTAGCTTACTACTTGTTTGAAAAGTACCAGAGTGCTATTGACGACTTCAGAGAAGCCCTTAGCAAAAAACCCTTTCCCACTTATAAGCCTGACATATACTACCACTTGGGTTTAGCTTACGCTAACTTAGAAATGTTTGAGGAATCCATTACTCCTTTCAGTAAAGCTATTTCTTTGTGTCCCAATGAAACAGTTTACTACCACGAAAGGGCAAAAGCACTTCAAATGGTAGACCGCCACCAAGAAGCTGTCAAAGACTTCGGCATTGTAATTTCACTCCAGCCCAAAAACGCCCATGCTTTCTTCAGACGAGCTTTCAGCAAAAAAGCCTTAAGGGACTACCAAAGTGCAGCTGAAGACTTTAGCTATGCACGGAGTCTGAACCCCAAAAACCCTGCTCTTGTAATAAACGCCAAAAAGGTCCACGGTGTCAAATGCATTGTTCTGTGCAAGCCTGGAGCTGAACCTAATTTTAATTAATAACTTAAAAGAACCAACACAACACTTACTAAGTAAACTGCTAAGGACAGTCCATTGGACCAAGGAACTACCTTAGGAAGCAACATCCAGCTTCTTGCTTTGTACTCTTTCCAGCCTTCTTTTTGGGAGTAACTCTTTTCTTTTTGAAGCATAAGTGTCATAAACAAAGTCCCCCAAACACTTGCCAAGACTCCATAGGCAAAGTAGTGCCCTACACACACTGCAAAGGATAAGTAAATAAGTATCTCTCCAAAGTAGTTGGGATTCCTTGTGTACTTAAACATTCCTTCAGCTATAAGACCTTTTTTCAACTTTAAAGTAAAGTACTTTTGAGCATCGCTAACCAACATAAAACTCACTCCAAAAGCAAACAAAGCCACACTAAAAGCAATTCTAGGACCAGAAGGGTCTTGGACTCCCAAGCCACTGGCTGAAAGCCAAGGAAGTACTAAGTACAAACACAGCACTGCTCCAGTGCTTATGTTGGCTAGCAGAGAAACCTTTCTGTGGAAACTTTGGTCTGGAAAAGTAACATCCTTAAGCACCCAAAGCCAACCATAAGTTCCGTGCAGAGCTAAGTAAAGCCAAACCCCTTTAGAAAAGTTTCCGTAAAACAACATAAGCAACAAAGTGAAGGGAAAAGTCCCCAGCTTTTGTGTGTTGATTACATAGCACAAAGGAAATTCCCCAGGACCCATAGCAAAGTCCACAAACTCCAATAAAGGCTTATAGACTCTTTCCATAATTACCATTAACCTTTTTTAGACTGCATTTCTTGGAAGGCTTGGAACCTTCCTGTGTAGTAACCAGCGTAGTACCAAGCTTTGAGCATCTCAGAAATGTTTTTGTCTTCTGAGTGAGGCAGCAGCACTGGAATTTGGCTGTCTGAGTGCTCTACTTTGCTAGTGACAGGTCTGGTAGGAACTTCTCCTCCTTCGTGACAGTACTTGAGTTGTTGTTCGTAGTGCTTGATTACAGCTTCATTATCCCATTCCATCTTAATGACTGCTGGTTTTTTTAACTCCTTGCTATAAATCAACTAAATAAAAGTAATATGCAACACCAATTCCCCCAACTCACAAACACTAATAACCCTAACGAAAGGCAGATAACTTACCCAGCTTCGCCTTTTCCAGCAAGATCGCTCACCAATAACCCTAGTTTATTTCCAAGCAACAACTACGAACCGTATGAACTAGAAGAAACTAGCGACATGAGCGCTTCAGACAAAGAAGAATTCATTGCCAACGACACTTCAAAAAAGCACATGGCTTTAAGGGCTTCGACTGCTCCGGCAAGGCCACTTACTGACATCGAAGAATTCAAAAGAAGTTCTGACTTCTTGTTGTTGGAACACACCGTCATTTGCGCTGCCCAACTCATACAACGCCACGACAACAAATTCGACCTCGACTCTGAGGAAGGCCAAAGGGCCTGCAAAAAGTTCCTCAACCAAATAGAGCGACTTTGCGAGATATTTAAAGTGAACTCCATACCTAGGGACTACCGAAACATGTTTTCTAAAGCTTACCGGGTGTTATACAAAGAAGGTTCGCTGTGCTACTTAACAGAAATTTTGGACTCTGCTCAAGAAGGCTTTCCTTACCTCTACGTGAACGGAGAAAGGTACGTGTTTTCTGGAGAAGTCCTTGAAGCAGGGAACCGGCTTTTCCACTCCTTTTGCAGGTTCCAGCAAGTCCTAAGGGACATCTACAACAAAGTGTGTGAAGAAACTTGTCCAGGCACAGTTCCTCAAATCATATCTGAACTCTCGGTGGCTTTGCAAGAGTTTGACACTGACTGGGTTGAATTCGAACACTTGTACGTGCACGAACTTATGGTCATTGAGGAAGATGCCCGTCGGTTCATAACCCAGGCTATTGAAACTGAAAGGGAACTTGTACTTATTGAAGTCAAAGAAAAAGCTAAGGGAAGGAACCTGCACGGTTCTGATAACTACAACAAAAACAGAGAAAAACTAGTCAAGTTAATAGGTAGAATAAACAGCGTAGCTAACATAGAGGGGAAAGGAAGGGACGACTTAACTGTAGAGATCCTAATGACAGCTGAAGGAGTTAGCAGGAGACTTTCTTCCTGCAAAGCAGTCAAAGTGCTTACTAACAAAATCAGGCAAGCTTTTACTAACTTCAGACTCCTACTTAGAAAGTACGACCACAACATCGAAGTTGTGGACCCCCAACTCAAAAACAACCCAGAACTAGTTGAAGTCCTTACTAACTTCGAAGCTAGTTGGGAACTAGGAAAAGTTTATCTTTTAAACAACAAAAGGTTCAATCAGCTTGTGTTCTTTTCTAACTTAATTGACGACATGTCATACAAGTACAAAAACTTCAAAGAACAAGTAGAGTGTGCAGACAGTGAGTTATTTCTGAGTCTGCCTTGTTTGTTGGTGCTGAAATGCTTACAAGAAGAAGATTTAGGAATTTGCAGGTACTTCCTGCCTACTATGTTTAACGAAGACGAAGCCATTGGGATGGTTTGGAAACGACTTAAAAGGAGCTATAGACTAGGGCAACTGGCTGCTAGTTCTAGAGAAGAGTACGACGACTTACTTGAAAAGATAATTATAGGTGAGTCCATTGAATCAGGCTTAAGAACTCAAATTTTAAACCAAAAGTTTGACAACTTAGACTATTCTTTGAATAAAATTCGGAACTTAGGAATGGAGCTGTCGCGTTTTAAACCCTTAGACTGGAATCGGTTTTTAGACGTTGCTCTATGCTAACATAACTGTACCGTAATAAATAATGAGTTTAAAGAAAAGGGACTCAGACACCGAGTCTGGGGAAGAAAAAGAAACCCAGTTCCAACTATACGAGTCTGAACAAGACAAACTCTACATTGAGTCTTTGCCTGAGTTAGAAAGAGAACGAATCATCGCTGAAAGGTATGAACAGTTCAAAATCCGCAAAGAACGCAAACGCATGACAGAACTCACCCAAGAACGCACAGTCCAGCCTATGAGCAGTTTGGAAGACTCTGATGACGAAAAAGTTTACCGCAAAAAACGCAAAAAGCGAGACGAACTCTACGAACCTGAAAAAACCAAAAAGAAACAACACACCGAGTCAATCATGTATGACCACAAAAAAGAAGCGGCCGGAGTGAGGCTGGAAGACATTGAGAAGATCAGACTCAGCAGAGAGATGCTTGTGAAGTGGGTTCCTCATTTGTACTTTGAAAAAACAGTTAAAGGTTGCTTTGTAAGGATCAACATTGGAAGGAACAAAAACACAGGACAAAACATATACCTAATGTGCGAAGTAGTTGACGTCAGCACTTCAGAAAAGGCTTACCAACTCGAAAAACTCAAAACTAACAAAATGCTTGTGCTCCAACACGGAAAAACCAAAAAGACCATGAAAATGGACATAGTGTCTAACACGCCCTTTACCCAAGAAGAGTTTGAGTCTTACATGCAGCGACTTACCAAAGACGGCATCAAGCCAGTCACTTTCCACCACATCGAAACCAAGATCCAAGACATCCAAACAGCAATGAACTACAAATACACAGCTGAAGAAAGAGAACAACTCATCCAAATGCAACTAGAAGAAAGTTTGGAAAAAGGCAGACTTGACGCAAGTGCTTTGTTGGAACTTGACAAACTTAAAGTAAAGCTGAAAGAACTCCAGTACAACTCAGACACTCACAAGTCAGAAGAACACTACGAGAAAAGGAAAAAGCTCGAAAGTCTTATTTGGAGAATCGAAAACGCCATTAAGCTAGATGAAAGTGTAGTAGAAAGCTCAATTACCCATAAAATCAACGAAAGAGCTAAAGAAAGACAACTCGAAATGGACGCTTTGAAAGCCCAGAAGAAAAAAGAACCTGAACCTGAAACAGAGTACTTTGAAGAACCAAAAGAAATCCTAAGTACTTACCAACAAATAATTAAGTCCAAAGAAGACTTACTCAGCATGCACTCTAAAGAACTTGAAATAGACCAGTTAGTTCCCCAAACAGGCCCTATTCGAGTGCCTGCAAAACAATTCCCTAGTTTAGTCACTCCTCACCCTGGACAGAAGCTCCTTGAACCACAACTTTCCAAACCAGTTATTTCCTTCACTGAGTGGAAAGACTCAAGGGAAACCTAGTAACAGTTTAAACCTAATAAACAACCAAAATGTATTCTTTTGTAAATGGGTAAAAAAGCCATTGTAAGCAAACACATTGTTCTTTGCACGCAAAGCATTTACTACCCAGAGCCAATTTACGGAATAATTTTGATAGAAGACGAAGTCATACATGACATAATACACATAGATCAAGAAATTCCTCCCCAGTTCATCGTTGACAAGTACGAAGACTGGAACCCCCAAGACTACAGCAACTACTACATCTCTCCTGGACTTATAGACTTGAATGTTCGTAAGGAATGGGAAACTTACTCAGAACTGACTCAAAGCGCCATCGAGGGAGGAGTAACATTTTTGTTGGAAGAAAAGGGCATTTACGAGCAGCAAAACGACTTTAGTCCATTATACGCTGATGTTGGGCTACTGGCTACCATTGACATAACTAATCTAGAAAGCATATCAGACGCAGCCTCAAAGGGCTGCTTGGCTTTTAAAGGGTATTTGTTTCCTCCAAGCAGTCAAATACAGTGTGTTCCTTCCAACTTAGAAGCTATACTTTCTCAAATCCACGAAAAAAACGTTCCTTTGTTCATTGACCCTAACTTACCCAACCCAAGGCACTTGTTCATGGCTTCACCCTTAAGGTTCGAAAAGTTCTCAGAAAGGAACAACGCTGAGTACATCAACTCCACAAGAGTTTTTGCTGCAGCTTTTCCTGACGCAATTGAGTCTGAAGAAGAGGACTCTGAAGAAGAACCTATTAGAACTCGCCCTAAAAGGCACACTCACTACAAAAAAATAACAATACACCCACAAAGAAACTTTGGTAGGTCCAACTCAATTGAGTACGCACGTGACGAAGGCTCAGAAGGAAACTCTATAGCGGACATGAAGTATGCGAAGCGCCATAGCTACACTGACATTTACGCAGACTTGGA